>JAEEGG010029978.1_pt1 | contig 10128 bp, 8 predicted proteins | sample 9134161 | NCBI WGS metagenome assembly JAEEGG01 (sample SAMN16246543, study PRJNA631951) | gut metagenome | biome: gut microbiome; feature: rumen; material: CR-attached | host: Bos | place: Iran: Karaj | collected 2018-10 | reverse complement strand
CAGCACCAACCTGCAGTTGGTAAGCCGCATCTTGTCCGAAACGGGCTACCCACGAAAGTCGAAGGTGGGCGACTTCGCGTCGCAGACCGTCTGGATGATTATCCAGCATAGCGACTTGGGGCGCATCAAGCAGTTCCTACCACAGTTGGAGGAAGCCGCCCGACGAGGCGATTTGGCCCCTGCCTACGTCGCCGCCACGAAAGACCGCATCGACATCCGCGAGGGGCGTCCGCAGAAATACGGCACGCAGTTCAATTGTCCCTTGCTGGACTCCTTGCGCGTCAACGAGTGGCGACAGGAGGTTGGCCTGCCGCCGATAGAAATTAAGTAGTATGAAACCGTGTAATTTTATGACTAAGAGTATTCATATTGGCGCAATAGCGACATTCTACATTGTTGCCCTAATGCTACGTCTAATAACCTTGTTTGTTGGTAACAAGTATCCGGAACTTAGGGAGCATTATGCTTTCCAACTGTCCACAGGCCTTGGCCCCATTGTTGGTGCATTCGTTGCTATGGCTATTTTCAAACGCAAAACGGAATATACACTTGTCGGAAAGTCAGTTTGGAAATCCGTTGCAACCATTACCGTACCATGTGTCGTGTTCGGCATCATCGGTGGATTGGACATTGGTATATTATGCTTGTTGGCATTCGTCTATGGACTCTTGGAGGAATACGGATGGCGAGGATATCTGCAATACGAGCTACGGGAGTTACCCGTATGGCAATATGTCCTTATCATCACCGTGATGTGGTTTCTTTGGCATTTAGACTTGGGTCATCGCAACATGTTGGGTTTCTTCCCACTCTTGCTGTTCGCCTCATGGGGAATTGGAAAGGTTGCGTCTGATACCCATTCGCTGCTTTTCTGTGCAGCATTTCATGGCATTGTAAACTTCTCCAAGCGCGGTCTCCTTTCTGACACAACCTACCTTGTGGCCTTTATCTGTGTTATCATATTTTGGATTGTAATCTGGTATTTCATCAAAGTACATAATAAAGAACCAAAGGCCACCACCATCCCTCCTGCGACTTGAAAAAACTAATTGTCCAAAGTGAGCAACAGAGTAAGTTCGGGGTATAAGGTTATGAAGAATTAGGTTCTGAGGCACATAACCCTGGGCTATTCTAATATTTCGTTAAATCTTGTCACAGAGATAGCAATTATTCGTCAATTATTGCTATCTTTGTGCACAGATTCAATAGACTTATGATATAATGAAGAAGATTCTGATTGTAATGATGCTGGTCATCGCAGCGACGACGGCATCGGCTCAGGCCAAAAAGCAGCTGTTTGACTTCGGCTGGCAGTTTACTCACAATGGGAAAACCATCAACGTGGACTTACCACACGACTGGGACATCTTCGAAGGTCCCAATTCTGGTAAAGGTGCTACGGGAACTGGCGGAGGATGGTTTGAGGCTGGCAAGGGAGAATACCTCAAAACGTTTGCCACGCCTAATGCAGAGCTGGTGAAACTGCATTTTGAGGGTGTGTATCAGAAGGCCGAGGTCTATGTAAACGGACAGAAGGCTGGACAGCATCACTATGGCTATACGCCGTTTACTGTTGATGTGACACCTTATTTAAATAGGAATAAGAAGCAGACCAATGAGGTGGTGGTAAAGGTTGACAATTCCGAGCAGCCTAACTGCCGCTGGTATAGCGGTTCCGGCATCTACCGCCACGTATGGCTTGAAACAATGCCCGCGCTGCACATTGCCGAGAATGGTGTCTTCGTCACTACGCCGGAGGTGACCGCCGACAAAGCGAAGGTACAGGTGGCAGTGACTATTCAGAACGAAAGCAACAATAATCAACAGGGCATCGTTGAAGTAGAAGGTCAGCAGCAAGAAATATTGCTGAAGGCTGGCGAGAGTAAGGCTGTCACCTTTACTTACACCATCAACAACCCCAAACTCTGGTCGCCCGAGTCGCCCAATCTTTACATAGCGAATGTTGCACTAAAGAATAATTCGTGCAATTCGTCGTCAAAAATAAAATTCGGAGTGCGCTCGTTCTCGTTCGATGCTGAAAACGGTTTTGTGCTCAACGGCAAGAAGGTGCTCATCAACGGTGCCTGCGTACATCACGACGACGGTGTGCTGGGCGCTATGGCCTTCGATGATGCCGAAATCCGTAAAGTGTGCCAGATGAAGGAAGCCGGTTTCAACCTCATCCGCACCTCGCATAATCCCACGACCCGTGCCTTCCTCGATGCTTGCGACTCGCTGGGTATGCTCGTTATCGACGAGGCCTTTGACGGTTGGCGTACGCAGAAGAATCCCTACGATTATTCGATCGTCATAGACTCCTGTTTCCGTCAGGACATCCATGCGATGGTGCTGCGCGACCGTAACCACCCAAGCGTTATCTCATGGAGCATCGGCAACGAGGTCATTGAGCGCAAGGACATCAGTGTGGTCTATACAGCCCGTCAGATGAAAAAGGCCATCCACGAATTAGACACGACGCGCCCCGTGACTGAGGCACTCTGTGCCTGGGACCGCGACTGGGAAATCTACGACCCACATGCCGAAGTGCTCGACGTGGCCGGCTACAACTACATGATTTTCAAACACGTCAGTGACCATGAGCGCGACCCCAAGCGCATCATCTGGCAGACGGAGAGCTATCCACGTGATGCCTTCCGTAACTGGGCCGTAGCCTATGACTTCCCCTACGTCGTGGGTGACATCGTGTGGACGGGTCTCGACTATTTGGGCGAAAGCGGCATAGGTCGTAACTACTATAAAGGTGAACGCGAGGGCGAGTCGTGGATTGAGGGTGGACAACCCGAATGGCACGGTGCTCCCTGCGGCGATGTGGATATCACTGGCTGGAGGAAACCCATCAGCCACTATCGTGAAACTTTATGGAATAAGGACACGCCGCTCTACATGGCCATCAAGGAGCCCAACGGTTACCACGGAGAAATTCACACTACGATGTGGAGCGTGTGGCCCACATGGGAGTCGTGGACGTGGCCCGGATGGGAAGGTAAACCCGTCGAGGTGGAGGTCTATAGCCATCAACCCGAAGTAAAGTTGTATCTTGACAATCAACTTATCGGCACGAAGCAGGTAAGTCGCGAGACTGAGTTCAAAGCCGTCTTCTCTGTACCCTATAAGGTCGGAACCCTCCGTGCAGAAGCCGGTGGTGAGAGCGTGACTCTGAAGACCGCTGGCGAACCAGCCCGTCTGCGTCTTACCCCTGACCGCACCATGATGACTGCCGACGGACAGTCGCTTACTTTTGTTACTGTCGAGGTCCTTGACAAACAAGGTATACTCGTCCCGGAAGCCGCCATAGACTGTGAGGCTGTCGTCAAGGGACAAGGACAACTGCTGGCCTTTGCCTCTGCCGACCTGAAGGATACAGAGCCCTATACCTCGCCACGTGTAAAAACGTGGAAGGGGCGCGCTCTCCTCGTCATCCGCAGCACACAAAAGAAGGGCTCCATCAGCGTGAGCATCAAGAGCGCATTGCCCACCGCCAGCCTGTCGCTGAAGAGCAAATAAAACAATATGCAATAAACTGTTTTCCCTGAAAACAACAATAGAGGTATGTCTTGGAAACAGAAATATCGCTGTAAGCAGTGTGGCTACGAAGCCGAGGTGTACGAAGGACGTGGGCTTTTCCGTCAGGAGATTACGGCGATGTCATGCCCAGACTGCAAGACTATCCAGAACATCGTGGTGGGTGGTATCATTGCCGATGTAGCACCTTCCTATAGAAGTTCGGTAGGCCGTCTGTGTCTGCAATGCGGCAGCGATAACATCAAGCCATGGGATAAACACACCTGTCCGAAATGCCAAGGCGAGATGGCACAGACAGGTGAAAAAGAATTCTGGACTTAGCCTTTAGCCACGGACAATAAGGGGAAATGACGCTTTCCTATTATTCGTAATGCCTGATTCTTACGTCGATGCCATCGCCTTTGAGTTGGGCGGGAATGCCGCTGACATCTGTTTGGCCGTAGTGGTAGGGGAACAGCACCTTTGGCTTAATCGTCCTTGCTGCCCTGACCAGTTGTTCTGTCGTCATCGTGTACGGCTGGTTGCAGGGTAGGAAGGCAATGTCGATATTCTTGATGGCTGACATCTCAGGAATGTCCTCGGTATCACCAGCGATGTAGATTCTCAGTCCGTCGATAGTCAAAATGTAGCCATTGTCGCGACCTTTCGGATGAAACTGCGTGCGTCCTTCCGTTGTATTATAGGCAGGAACAGCTTCAACCTTGATGGCACCTAACGTGGCCTTTTGATCATTCTGCAATACGGCGCATTTACCATCATACATTTCTGCACACCGCTTATTCATGACCAACTGTGTATTTTTGCTTGTCAGCAACTTAATAGCCTCCTTGTCGAAATGGTCACCATGCTCATGCGTCACGAGGAGATAGTCAGCCTGGGGCATGGTGCTGTAGTCTATCACCTTGTTGCCCAGTTTTGTTACAGGGTCAATCTGAATCTCCTTACCATCATACTGGATGCGAATGCTGGCATGCACGAGGGCATGGAATGTCACTTCCTTCCCGCTTTTGGTTTTGAAAACGTCGGTTTCGTAAGTCCCCTGACCGCAGGCAGTAGTAAGTCCAAAAGCGGCCAATAAACAAGTTAAAATCTTCTTCATATTATTATGGTGATAACATCAGGATAATGGATAAAATAAGGACGGTTCTCATGATACATATCACAGAGAACCGCCCTTTTGATTCATCAGATGAACAGAACGGTAAGGCCTGCCATCACGATGCTGACCATAGACATCAGTTTGATAAGGATGTTCAGCGACGGACCAGAGGTATCCTTGAAGGGGTCACCAACGGTGTCGCCCACGATGGTAGCCTTGTGAGCAAAGGAGCCCTTGCCACCAAAGTTACCTTCCTCAACCATCTTCTTGGCATTGTCCCATGCACCTCCGGCATTGGCCATGAAGACGGCGAGGGTGAAGCCACAGGTGAGTCCGCCAACGAGCAGACCAAGGACACCAGCAACACCCAGGACGCAACCAACGACGATGGGAATAGCGATAGCGAGGAGTGATGGGAAGATCATCTCATGCTGAGCAGCACGTGTGGAGATCTCTACGCAAGAGCCGTAGTCCGGCGTGCCTGTACCCTCAAGGATGCCAGCTATCTCGCGGAACTGACGACGAACTTCTTCCACCATCTTCTGGGCAGCACGACCTACAGCCTCCATGGTGAGACCACAGAAGAGGAAGGACGCCATACCTCCGATGAAGGCACCCACAAGCACCTTGGGATTCATGAGGTTGACCTGGAAGTAGTTCATGAAGTCGGGGATGGTAGCAGCAGAAGCGCTGATAACCTCGCCCTTGACATTCTCCATCATAACACCAGCACGCTCCATAGCAATCTTGATTTCCTCGATGTAAGAGGCGAGGAGAGCGAGAGCAGTGAGGGCTGCAGAACCAATGGCGAAGCCCTTACCCGTAGCAGCGGTAGTGTTACCCAGAGCATCGAGGGCATCTGTACGATGACGAACCTCTTCGCCCAGTTCAGACATCTCTGCATTACCGCCAGCATTGTCGGCAATGGGTCCGTAAGCGTCAGTAGCCAGCGTGATACCCAGCGTAGAGAGCATACCTACAGCAGCGATACCAATACCATAGAGTCCGTTGGCCAGACTCTCACTGGACATAGTGAGGTCGAAACCGTTGGCAAAGCCGAAGCTGAGGATGATAGCTACACCAATGGTGATAACAGGAATACAAGTAGAAATCATACCCGTTCCTATACCTTTAATAATAACGGTAGCAGAACCTGTGAGACCAGCCTCAGAGATTTTCTGGGTGGGCTTATACGAGTGAGAAGTGTAGTACTCGGTAGCCTGTCCGATGATGACACCAGCCACAAGACCCGTGATGACTGAGCAAGAGAGCCAGAGCCAGTTCTCGATGCCCAACAGGTAGAGAATAGCGAAGGTGGCGACGGCAATGAGTACGGCACTGACGTTGGTACCCAGAGACAGTGACTTCAGCAGGTCGCGCATGGTAGCGCCCTCCTTGGTGCGAACCAGGAAGATGCCGAAGAGCGACAGGAAGACACCTACCGCAGCGATGAGCATGGGGGCGATGACGGCCTTGAGTTGGATGTCGAGACCAGCAGCGGCAAAGGCAGCTGCACCCAGGGCAGCAGTAGAGAGCACAGAGCCGCAGTATGACTCGTAGAGGTCAGCACCCATACCTGCGACGTCACCTACGTTATCACCAACATTATCGGCAATAGTAGCAGGATTGCGTGGGTCATCCTCAGGAATGTCGGCCTCGACCTTACCCACGATGTCAGCACCCACGTCGGCAGCCTTGGTGTAGATACCGCCACCCACACGAGCGAACAGCGCCTGCGTAGAAGCACCCATACCGAAGGTCAGCATGGTGGTGGTGATGGAAATGAGTCCGTCCTGATCGAAGTAGTTCAGCACGACAAACCAGATGGCGATGTCGAGCAAGCCAAGACCCACCACGGTGAGACCCATGACGGCGCCAGAGCGGAAAGCCACCTTCAGACCAGCATTCAGACTCTTACGGGCAGCATTGGCTGTACGGGCAGAGGCATAGGTTGCCGTCTTCATACCAAAGAAGCCTGCCAGACCAGAGAAGAAACCACCTGTGAGGAAGGCAAATGGTACCCATGGGTTCTGGACGTTGAGTCCGTAGGCCATGAAGGCAAAGAGGATGCAGAGCACCACAAACACGATGCCTACGACCTTGTACTGCTGTTTGAGATAGGCCATAGCACCTTTACGAACGTAGAGGGCAATCTCCTTCATGCGGGGCGTTCCCTCGTCTTCTGCCATCATCTGACGGAAGAAGAAAAAGGCCATACCCAGAGCAACGACAGATGCAATGGGTACGAGCCAGAATACGGTTGGAATAATCATAAATATTTAGGTTTTAAAGGTTATTAGAGGTTAGTGGGACCAAACTACTCGTCGGCAATGAAGTCGGAGAGAGATTCGGCATCCTCGTCATCCTCACCATCACCCAGGTCAAAGGTGGTACGATAGTTGTTCTCGTTGATCTCGTCGTCATCGGGATCCTCGATATCCACATCGTCCTCATCGGGCTTGTTGTAGTCGTCGATGATTTCTACATCTGCATCGTCGTCGTCCTCGTCGCCATCGCCAAAAGAACTGGTATCGTCGAACTTCATGCGAGGCTTGATGGTCTCAGGCTTCAACTTGGCAAAGATTGCTTCAACCCATGTACCCTTGGCCACCTCGAGTACCTCGAAGCCATCGGCCACCTTCTTCTCATACATGCCGCCCTTCTTGTGCAGACGGTCCTTGGGAAGGGTAGTGGTGGAGATGTCGAAACCACTCTCGATGATGTCCTGAATGGACTGTGACAAAGAATCCCAGCCACCACCGAAGTTACGGTCAATCACCTCCAGCAGTTTGGCAGCAGAGATATGACGGATATTCTCATAGGTCAGGTCGGTAACACGCGTGATAGGACGCTTCTTAATAGCCCACGTTACCTTGGCAGTCTCGTCAACTTTGAAGGTTCCAACCTTGTAACCCTGTTTAGTGTATTTGTCCTCCAGCAGTTTGTTGTCATCCTTTATTTCCTCAATCATGAATGCGCTGCGGATGATGTCAGCAATGTGGCGCAGGTTCTCCCTCAGTTCACCTTCTTTGTCGGCAGAGTCAAGCATACGGAAAATATCATTCTCCTGGACGTCCCAAACTGTGCTTTTTGTCAGTGTTTTCAAGCTTAGAGCTTTGTTCGTTGTTGTTTCTTTCATACGTATTTTTTGAGATTAATTATATATTTTGCTGCAAATGTACAAAAAAAGTGATAAATAAAAAAGGAATTATCAATTATTTATTACCTTTGCATCAAAATTATGTCAGAACCATTAGCTGAGAGACTCAGACCTCGCACGTTGGACGACTATATCGGACAGCAACATTTGGTAGGCGAGGGGGCTGTCCTGCGCAAGATGATTGATGCAGGACGCATTTCGTCGTTTATCCTATGGGGACCGCCTGGGGTGGGGAAGACAACACTGGCTCAGATTATTGCCAACAAGCTGGAAACACCGTTCTATACGCTATCTGCTGTAACTAGTGGCGTAAAGGATGTGAGGGACGTTATTGAGAAAGCCCAGAAGGGTAGGTTCTTCAACGAGGCATCACCAATACTATTTATTGACGAGATTCACCGTTTCTCGAAGTCGCAACAGGATTCGCTGTTGGGAGCAGTTGAGAAAGGTATTGTGACGCTGATTGGTGCAACCACAGAGAATCCATCGTTTGAGGTTATCCGTCCGCTACTGTCGCGTTGCCAACTGTATGTGTTGAAATCGCTGGAAAAAGACGATCTGCTAGAACTGCTCCACAGAGCCATCACGAAAGATGTCTACTTGAAGGAGAGAAACATCGAACTCAACGAGACCTCGGCACTATTAAGATACAGCGGAGGTGATGCGCGTAAATTACTGAATATCTTAGAATTAGTCGTTGAAAGTTCTAGTAGTACTAGTGGTACTAGTAATACTAGTATCATCATCACTGATGAAATGGTTGAAAAATGCCTACAGCAGAACCCGCTGGCATACGATAAAGATGGCGAGATGCACTACGACATCATCTCCGCTTTTATCAAGTCTATTCGTGGCTCGGATCCTGATGCGGCATTATACTGGATGGCCCGTATGATAGAGGGTGGGGAAGACCCTCAGTTTATTGCCAGACGCATGGTGATATCAGCCTCTGAGGATATTGGACTGGCTAATCCCAATGCTTTGTTGCTGGCCAATGCAGCCTTTGACACCGTCATGAAAATAGGATGGCCTGAGGCTCGGATAGCCCTGGCAGAATGTTGTGTCTATCTGGCGACATCACCCAAAAGTAATTCTGCATATCTGGGCATTGACAAGGCATTAGAATTGGTAAAACAAACTGGAAATCAGCCCGTTCCTTTACCATTAAGGAATGCGCCCACAAAGTTAATGAAAGAATTGGGCTATCATGACGGATATATGTATCCCCACGATTATCCAGGCCATTTCACACCACAACAATATATGCCAGATGCACTCCAGAATGAGCGTCTATGGTTTGCCCAACATTCGCCTGCAGAAGAGAAACTGTACGAAAGAATGGTGAATTATTGGGGTGAAAAATACAAAAAATAGCACCAGCACATGTTATGATAAATAGAATATGGAATACGACGAGATATTACAACAACTGATAGAGTTTTTAGGAACATTTGCCTTTGCCATATCAGGAATACGTCATGCTGCTGCCAAGCATTTTGACTGGTTTGGCGGTTATGTCTGTGGTATTGCCGTCGCTATTGGTGGTGGTACAATTCGTGACGTAATGCTGGGTACAACGCCATTCTGGATGACTAATCCGTTCTATATGATTTGTACAGCATTGGCGTTGATATTCGTCGTTATTTTCGCCAAACACATGGAAGGCCTTAGAAATACGTGGTTTGTGTTCGATACATTGGGCTTGGCACTTTTTACAATTGCAGGAATCCAAAAATCGCTGGCTTTTGGACAACCGTATTGGGTGGCGATAATTATGGGCTGCATAACAGGTTCTGCAGGTGGTGTCATTCGTGATGTTTTACTGAATAATGAGCCCGTGATTTTTCATCGCGAAATTTACGCAATGGCTGCTGTACTTGGAGGAATAACATATTGGTTGCTAGATTATTGTGGTGCTGCCATTGAAGTAACCGTTATAGCTTCATTTGTCGTTACTTGCCTGATGCGTTTCTTGGCTGTTCGTTATCATTTATCGTTACCGATACTCAAAGACGAGAACTAAGAAAGTCGACTGTCAAGAGTGGAGGATTAAAGATTGAAATAATACCTATTTATCATAATGTGTATTCTTTGCAAATTATTAGATTCTCTCAGAATAGCAATAATAAGACAGAATATTTGGTTGAATCAGATTTTTTTTGTATTTTTGCAGCCTATTATAAATAAGGTGTCAGATAACACTAAGAATTAACGAATAACAATACAGAAAATATAAGAGAATGAAACCAACGGCGATATTGCTTCTGCACTGTCCAGACCAGCAAGGTATTATTTCATAGGTAACAAGATTTATCACTGACAACAA
>JAEEGG010029976.1_pt1 | contig 10129 bp, 12 predicted proteins | sample 9134161 | NCBI WGS metagenome assembly JAEEGG01 (sample SAMN16246543, study PRJNA631951) | gut metagenome | biome: gut microbiome; feature: rumen; material: CR-attached | host: Bos | place: Iran: Karaj | collected 2018-10 | reverse complement strand
AACAGAACCTGAGCGCCCTGGTCATCTTCGATCTTCAGCACGATCTTGTGATATTTTCCATCAGCCAACAGGATTCCGCCTGCCTCATTGACTTCATTGATCGCCAATGTAGCACCATTGGTAGCCTGTTCGCCACCGGCGGCCTGGTCACCGGTAACAGTCGTGGTAAGACCGAATACGATCGGATCACCCTCGTTAGAGTCTCCGCCTTCGGAACCTCCGCCATTGTTACCGCAAGCAGCTAATGAAAAGACCATCAGCACAGCCAGCAACATCAACAAAAACTTTTTCATTTTATTCCTCCTTAAAGTTTTGTTTTATACCCTCAACTTTCATCCATAATTTGTATGACATCTTTAATTATTTACGAAAGTTGTAAGATAACTTAATTATATATTCATCTGCAGATATAGTCAATAAAGCGCTTACAATCAGGCAACCCCGATCGTGATCAGGATATTGGCATAGGTTCGTTTTTCGCCTGTTGAGATCGCTAAAACCACAGCTTCTCCCGCCTCTTCCGACATGCAGGCATCATAAAACTCGTATCTCCCTAAGGGGGTCAGCTCCATGCCGTTCAATTCTTTTTCGAATTCCGCAAAAATCTCCGGTGTCGAACCGTCTTCCGGAACCATAACGGCTGCCGCTTCGATCTCGCAAACCGAGTGGATCGCTTCCAGCACATCGGTTACGGTAGGAAGACCGGCTTTGACGCCAAGGTAAACTTTCTTGCTGCTGCCGCTCTTTTCAGCCAGCGGATAATTGCCATCTGCAATCAGCACTTTCGAGCCGTGACCGCATTTGCTTAAAGCAGCCATGATCTCGGGATTGATCAGTTTCGTAGTCAGCATATCATTTTCTCCTATTTCTCGTTTTCTCTTAACTGCCCCAGCGATCCGCCAGGATGCCATTTGACATACTGTTTCGGATCGATCGAAGCATGCGACTGCAGGATCGTACTTAACGCCTGCAAGACGATCGTTTCAGAAAGGATCGAAGCTCTCGGCGCCCGATTCAGCGGACCTCCTTCTTCCTCGATGTGAGCCAGCAGATGGACCTTAGACTGCTTTGCCAACCATGAGTTCGCATTGCCGGAAACGCCGATCACATCGCAGCCGTTGTTTCTGACTGCCTGAATGGTGGCTTTCATCTCGGCGGTTTCTCCTGAATTAGAAATGAATATCACTACATCGCCGCTGCAAAGCTGTCCGCAGCTGCCATGGACCGCTTCCGTCCCATGCAAGAAATAGCTGGGTGTTCCTGTCGAAGACAGCAATGATGCAATATACCCGGCAATATGCCCCGGCTTGCCGATTCCTGAAACATGGACACGATTGCCGTTCTTTTCTGCTTTCCTGATCAGATTGGCAGCTTTATCCAGGGCTTTGACGTCCAGCTCTTTCAAGGTTCGGATGACTTCCTTTTCGGTGTTGGAAACATAATGTTCCAACGCTCTCATATCTTTCGTATTCATCTTTTATTCCAAAGCAGAAAGATCAGGAACGCTTACGCCTTTTTCTTTCATCAATGCAACGACTCTGTCCAAAGTCGGAAGCGACGGCATCGCTCCAAATCCGCAGACCGTTAAGGCTGCAACGTGATTGGCAAAGCACAGCACTTCTTCCATGCCCAGACCAAGACATACCGCCGTACAGAATGCGCCGACAAAAGAATCGCCCGCAGCTGTCGGGTCAACGACATTCAGGCCTTTGACACACGGGTAATGGAAGAATCCGTCATCGTTCAGAATGGCAGCGCCGGAACCGCCTAAGGTGATCAGCGCATTCTTGACACCTTTTTCACGCAATACTTCGCAGGCTTTACGGACATCGTCCATATTGACTTCATCGCCATCATAACGGATCTCGACACCGGTAATATCCCTGGCTTCGTGTTCGTTAGGAGAAATATAGGTCAGATGAGACAGCAGTTCATCCGACAGCGGAGCGCTAGGTGCGCTGTTCAGCATGACCGGCACGCCTGCGTCATAGGCATATGCAGCAACGATCTCATTGATTTCCATTGGAATTTCCAGCTGCAAGATCACCATGTCATAATTTCTGATATCTTCTTTCAGGAAAGCGATCTCTTCCGGTTTGATCGTCATATTGGCGCCCTGGATGATCAGGATGCGGTTTCTGGTATCCTTGCCTTCCGCTTCTTCCAGAATGATATCTGCGACCTGGGTAGGCGCTTCCTCGTCGAACAGCAGTTTTTCACGATGGATGCCTGCTGCATCGATCGTCTTCAGCAGTTCTTCGCCATTGGCGTCTTTCCCCAGCTTTCCGACCATAGTCGTATCGGCTCCGAGTCTGGCGACCTGTACCGCCTGATTGGCTCCTTTGCCTCCGGGAGCCGTCTTAAAGCTTTTTCCGATAATGGTTTCCCCCTCATTCGGAAAAACGTTCGTTGAGAATGTGAAATCCATTCCCAGACTGCCCACGATCAGTATTTTTGGTTTCTTCATGTCTTTCTCCTATTCAATTTCAAAGCCTTCCTCGATCAATCGATCCAGTCGGGCTTTCTGTTCTTCATTCAGTTTCGCAAATGGCCGGCGGCACTCTCCGCAATCGATACCGATCTTTCTGAAAATGTATTTGACTGCCGAAAAGATACCGACACCTACCATTTCCTCGACCCGGTGATTGACCAGCGTCTGCAGTTTTCCTGCTTCATCGATCCTGTTTTCCTGATACAGATCCATCAGTTTCCGGAACGTCTTGGGATACAGATTGACCGTCGTGCCGATGGCTGCATTGGCTCCTGCGCACAGTCCGGACAGGAAGATCTCGTCGAAGCCGTTGAAATAGATCTTATCCGGAAAATCATGTTTCATCCGTTCGAGACCAAACAGATCCGTCGAAGTATGCTTGATACCGATGACATGGCTGTTTTCCAGAAGTCTGCCGGCATTGTTCTTGTTGAAAGATACGCCGGTAAACTGCGGGATATTATAAACAATGACCGGGATCTCGCTGACTTCATTCACCACGTCCAGATAATATTGAATGATCTCATCCATGGAAAAATGATAATAGTACGGCGGAATCATGCTGACAGCATCCGCTCCGACAGACAGCGCGTGTCTTGCCAGTTCAATGACATCTCTAGTGGCAATCGTTCCAATATGAGAAATGACCGGAACCTTTCCGCCGGCTTCTTCCAGAACCGTCTCCAGGACTTTCTTTCGTTCCTCCAGAGACAGCAGCAACCCTTCCCCGGAAGATCCGCAGCAATAGAATCCTTCGACACCGTTTTCCAGTTCATAACGGACCAGTTTTCTCAGCGCTTCAAGATTCAATGATTCATCGGCACGGAAAGGCGTTGCCAGTGCCGAATAAATCACATCCAGCTTATGTTTGCTTACCATGCCGTCCAACCGCCATCCATGATCAGATTGGAACCTGTCATATACTTGCTGGCATCGGATGCCAGGAAAATGATCGCTCCATTGTATTCGTCTTCTTTTGCCATTCTGCCGATCGGAATGCGCGCCTCATAATTCGCATGGAAATAATCGTCCTGCGTGTCTCTCCAGACGCCTGATGGCGTAAAAGTATTGACTCTGATCCCGGCTTTTGCCCAATAGGTAGCGCAATATCTGGTTAAATTGTATACGCCGGATTTGGAAGCGGAATAAGCGACAGGCTTGATGAAAGGAACGCCTGTCATCTCCTTCTTGTAAGCGTAGATATCCTGTACCGGCGACAGCATGCCGTAGATGGAACCGACATTGATGATCGAACCTTCTTTTCCGGCTTTTGCCATCCTTGCGCCAACCGCCTGATCGATCAGAAACGCTCCGACCAGATTGACTTCAACGACTTGACGGAACACTTCTTCCGGAAAGTTCTCGAAAGGTCCGGAGACCTCAGGAGGTGCAGAAGGCTGGGTATCCAGTCCGGCGTTGTTTACCAGCACATCCGGAGTACCCCATGTTTTTTCGACCTCATCCAAGGCCTGATTGATTTCTTCTTTCCTGGTGATATCTACTTTGTAGGCTCTAAGATTTTCATTCCTGGCCAGATCACCAAACACATTTCGCATCCTTTCTTCCGTCGGTTCGCTATGCTCGAATAACGCGACTTTCGAACCTCTTTCCAGAAAGGCTCTGGTGTAATTGGAACCAAGCTGTCCCAATCCGCCGGTGATAATAACGATTTTGTTTTCAACCGAAAATAATGGATCTTGCATATTTTCCTCCTATTTCATATCGATCAGAAACTTGTATGCTTCTCTATTTTTTAAACGTTCGTAGGCTTCGGCGATATGGTCCAAAGGGATCGGATTCTTTTTGTCATAAAAATCCTCTGCTTTGAGTTTGCCTTCTCTGATCCTCCTGACGACTTCCTCGTGCGTTTCCGGTTCATCATAACCGGCGCAGTAGACTCTGAAATTGTGAACCGTCTTGAACGGATTGATGCCATAGCCCCGACGATCGTTCCAGCCATAGACACCGACGATACCGCCTTCCTTGATCAGCGGCAAGGCCTGATTCACATTATCGCTGTTTCCCACGCCATCGATGATCGCATCGATCCCTTCAGGAAACCATTCCTGCAAAGACGCAGTGATATTGTCGTTATGATAATCAATGGCAGCGATCGCTCCCGCTTCCAGGGCATCTCTGTTTCTTGATGGGCTGCCGATCGTAACGACTCTATTTTCATTATAAACGGCATGGTTCACAAACGCCAAAGAATTGGCCCCTGACCCTGCAATCAGTACGTTGGCGCCTTTTTTGACATTCAGACGATTGAAATAACTCAAGGTCTCACGCCAGGTAATGATCATCGGACCATCTTTCGGATCGATATCTGCGGGAATCACTTTGTTCACTCTGTTCTTGTACCATCTCGCCGATTCGATGCCGTCTTCCGCCATGGCTTGCCAATCCAAAGCGATACCATACTGGGCAAAACCGCCCCAGCAGATACCCAACGTTTCATTAGCGACTGTGCCGACTCTGCTGATTCGGTCGCCGATCTTGAAATAACGCACCTTCTTATCCAGTTCGATTGCAACACCCGTCGATTCGTGTCCCAATACCGAAGGATAAAAGACCGGATTGGGATGTTCCTTGCGCATCAGGCGGGCATCTGTTCCGGCGCATGTTGAACCGTATTCGATTCTGACCAGCACCCCATATTCAGGAATCTGAGGCATTCCGACTTCCTGAACCGATAGCTTTCCTTCCGTATCCAAAACTGCAGCTTTCATAAATACCTCGTACGATAAAAAAGGCGCTATAAAGCGCCTTGTCTGATCATTATAATAAACCTAATTCGGTCATGACCTTCTTGAGGTTGGCCATTTCCGCTTCGGTGATCGGCGCCAACGGACCTCTGGCAGGGCCGATCTTCAGTCCTGTCTTCAGTTCGATTGCCGGTCTCAGGATAGGATTCGGATGGACTCTGCCGAAATCAGCCCAGGTACGGCAGAACTTGTACAGCTTTGTAAAGTTTTCCAAAGCAACATCGTTCTTGCCTGCTTCAAAAGCATCAAAGACATTATTGAGAACATCGCCTAGAATATGAGCGGAACCGGAAATGATTCCCTGTGCCCCTTGGACGATGGTCGGAAGCAGCATGACATCGTCGCCATTGAAGATGATGAACTCGGGATCTTTGACTGCCAGACGGTAATCCAGGATCTGGTTTGGATTCAGACCGGATTCGTCTTTGATGCCGATGATATTCGGATGTTCCGCCAGCCTTGCACAGGTTTCAGGTTCGATATTGACACCGGTAAAAATCGGGATATTGTAAAGCATGATCTTGGCGTCGGTTTCTTCGGCAATCCGCCAGTAATGATTGAAGATGCCTTCCTGATTCGGCTTGCAATAAAACGGAGCGACGATCAGACAGTAATCGGCACCGATTCTGACAGCTTCTTTTGTCAGTTTGATCGTTTCATAAGTCGAAGCGCAGCCTGTTCCGCAGATCAGTTTGCAACGACCGTTGACCGCTTTCTTCGCGGTTTCAAACAGCTTGACTCTTTCATCAAAAGTCAATGCGCTCGCTTCGCCGGTCGTACCAGTAGAAATCACGGAATCGCAGCAGTCGTGTTCAATGACATAGTCGATCAGCTGCTCATAAACTTCGTAGTTGACTTCTTCGTTTTCTTTGAAAGGCGTTACCAGAGGTATCGAAATCCTTCCAAAACCTTTATTGGTAGTTTTCATCTTTCTCTCCTTTATTCAGTTAAGACTCGTATCTGACTTAATTATATAATATGTCATACATTTGTCAACAAAAGATTCTAGATGTCCTACATCTTATTGCAAGACCTTTACGATGTCTTCATAGCGGATCCCCAGCATGTTCAAGCGTTTGAACAAGGTCTTGCTGTTGCATCTTCCCGTATGGAATGCTTTGGCGATCTTTTCTCTTTTCCTGACGGTATCTTCCTGTCCGTTGAGACCAAGCCGGTAGTATTCTTCCTGACTCAGCGTTTCCTTCTCTTCGCCGTAAGTCAGCAGATTCTCCAGCGCTTCCTGCAGCGCCTCTCTGGAAGCGTGCTCGATGCCCACTTTCTTCTTTGTCCTTCCGTCCTCTTTCAGAATGAAAGCGTTCTTCAGTCCCGGGATCTCCCGGTTCAATATGTTCCTGATCTTCTCTCCCGGATGATCGGGGTCGAGAAACAGGATGACGTCCCGTTCTTCATTCACTTTACGGATGAAATCAATCGTTTCTTTCTTCAAAGCCAGGCCATGCGTCTCGATCGTTTCCACTTCAAAAAACGACTGCAGCCGCCTGGTATCGTTCTTCCCTTCGACAACGATGACTTCTCTGATCATAAGTCCTTGAAATCGTCGCTCACCGTCAGCTTGCGATTGTCGTGTCCGTTGAAAACCGCTCTGACTTCATAGCCAAGCGATTCTACCAGGGAACTGTCATCGGTAAACAAGACATCTTCGCAGCGCCTGTAACAGTCTTTCAGAAGAGGGGTCTTGAATGCCTGCGGCGTCTCGGCGATAAAGATGCTGCTCCGGTCTACCGTTCGCACGATCCTCTCTCCTTCCAGGATCTTGATCGTATCGACAGCCGCGTGTCCCAGAACAGCGGCATCGCATTCCTGCAGTTTTTCCTTTAATGCTTCGATATTGTCTTCCTGCAGAAAAGGCCGTGCTCCGTCATGAACGAAAACATACGGACTCTCTGCCGCATCCAGGCCGTTCCTGACCGAATCCTGACGGCGTTCTCCGCCTTTGACGACGACGACCTTCTCATGCGAAAGCAATCCGTCCTTATCCCCGTCGTTTGTCACGACGATGATCTTCTGGCAATCCTCATCTTTTATGAATAAAACCAGAGAATGATCCAGCACGGTCATGCCGTCCTTCATCCGATAGAAAACCTTATTGAAACCCAGTCCGGCGCGGTCTCCCTTGCCGGAAGCTACGATGATCGCATCATATTTCATCATTCTCATCCTTTACGATATCCAGCACCTTCGCGTCCAGGTACTTCAGCAGTTCGTCGCGGTTCACTTTAAGACCCAGTCCATAGGCGCCGGCACTGATTTCGATCCTTTCATGATTCAGGACTTCCTTATCGAAAACGATCCCATTGTTTTTCTTGACCCCGATCGGCGTCACGCTGCCGCGTTCATAGCCGACGCTTTTCAGCAGGTCTTTCACATGAAGCATTTCCAAATTCTTGACATTCAAAGCGGAAGCGCATTTCTTGAGATCCACCTCGTCCCTGACGCTGATGGCACAGATGTAGATGTCATGGTCATGTTTCAAAGCCAGGGTCTTGTAGCACTCGGCATAGCTCAGTCCCAGCAGATCGGAAACATTTTCTCCGGAAAACAGATCCTTGTCCAGATCGTATTCCAGAACTTCATAGTCTATTTTGGCTTTATCCAGCATGCGCATCGCGTTCGTCTTCATTTCAGAACTCCCCGGTACAGCTGGTCGAGGTCTTTCGGCAGATCGCATTCGATTTCGATGTTGTCTTCCTTTAACGGATGATACATCTCGATGCTTTCCGCAAACAGACCCATCCGTTTGCACAGCGATGAATCGACGCCATACAACCGGTCGTTTAGGATCGGATAGCCTTCACTGAAAAGATGCACCCGGATCTGATGCGTCCGTCCGGTCTGTATGCCGCAAAGCAGAACACTGTAGTTATCTTTCTTATTATTGCCAAGGCAATCTACCTTGGTGATGGCTTCCTGACCGGAAGGCGTAATGACCCGTTTGTGAGGATCGTGACGGTCTTTGCCTAAAGGCTTGCTGATGGTCAGGATCTTTCCTGCTTCCATGATGCCTTTCACGAAAGCGTAATAGTTTCTGCGGATCTGCTTATGCATGATGTACTGATCCAGCAGAGGCTGAAAGACAGGAGACTTGCTGAAAAGGACCAGACCGCTGGTATCTTTGTCCAGGCGATGCAACGGATACGCGCTGATCCAGTTGCGGTCCGCATAGTAAGATTCCACCATCGCCGTCAGTGTCATTTCGTTTCCCCCGTCGCTGTGGACCAGAAGGTCTTTCGGCTTATTCACCGCAAGCAGGATCTCGTCTTCATAAACCACATCCAGTTTCAATCCGTTCGATTCGTAAGCATACGTTTCCGGATAGATGCAGATACGCAAAACAAGTCCGATGATCGGATCTTCCCGCTTCACCGGATTGCCGTCCAGAAGGATCTGCTTGTTCTGGATCAGCAGGTGCTGTATCTTTTTGGAAGGGATGTAGCTGTCAAAAAAATCCTGTATCGTTTCTACGAACAGGGAATCGACCGAGATCTCCAGCCATCTGTCTTTTAAAACATATTCCATATCACCATTATAACAAAGCTCCTTGTCTTCTTTAAGATTGCTTTTTGACAGGAAACACGATAAGTTGAAATAGAGGGAACAATATGATCACACAAATCTTTTCCATACAGACGGTCGAAGAAGCGCTCGGCTGCATCGAAGCAGGCGCGGATCGCATCGGTCTGGCCATCGACACAGGAGTCAGCCTGCCGAATCAGGTCTCTTTAGAAAAGGCCAAAGAGATCTTCGATGCCATCGGCGATCGAGCCGTCAAAGTACTGATCTGCGTCACGGATTCCGATGAACAACTCTACGAACCCGTTTCGTATCTCAAGCCGGATGTGATCCATCTGTGCGGCTACGACTACTATGCGACCAGGGAATTCGTGCAAAGAATCAAAGAACTGGTTCCCGGCATCGAAGTCATGCAGGCGATCGGCATCATCGACCGTTCTTCGATCGAAGAAGCGCTGTACTACTCCGAATTCGTCGATATCCTGATCCTGGATTCCGTCGATCGGACGATCAACGGCATCGGCGCCGCCGGTTTTACCAACGACTGGGACATCGACAAAGAGATCGTCGAGAAAGCGAAATGTAAAGTGATCCTGGCCGGAGGACTGTCTCCGGAAAACGTCAGGGAAGCGATCCTGAAAGTAAAGCCGTGGGGCGTGGATTCCTTTACCAGAACCAGCGATCTCCTGCCGGATGGCACATCGCATAAGAATATCGAAAAAGTCGCGGCGTTCGTCCGTAATGCGAAAGAAGCGTTCAAGGAGATCGATGGCTAGGATCCTTTGTCTGGGAGACAGCTGTGCCGATATCGTGGTTCCTTATGGGGAACGGTATAAAAACTATGGCCGCTTTTCTTTTTCATGCGGAGGGTCGACCGCCAACAGCGCGGCTGCCTTGGGCAGACTCGGGACTTCTGTCGCTTTTGCAGGAAAAGCCGGTAACGACATCTATGGCAGGACCATGAAACAGGAGCTGCGGGACTGCGGTGCGGATGTTTCCTGTTTCATCCTTGATGACGAACTGCTTTCGACGCAGGTCATCGTCCGTCTCGATAAGGACGGCGACCGTCATCCTTCTCTTCTTATCCGGAAACGTCAGGCCTATCTGGAGATCTATCCTGAAAATCTATCTACGATCGATCTTTCGGATACGGAGTATATCCTGACCAACGGAATGATGCTGTTCGAGGAACCGGCCGCTTCAAGCATTATCGCTTTCCTGGCATCAGCCCATGCGCAGGGCATCAGGATCCTGCTGGACATCAACTACCGTCCTGAAACCATTCATAAAGACAGACGCTATCTGGACGCGGCCCTGTCCGTATCCGATTTTCTGCTCGGTT
>JAEEGG010029974.1_pt1 | contig 10129 bp, 5 predicted proteins | sample 9134161 | NCBI WGS metagenome assembly JAEEGG01 (sample SAMN16246543, study PRJNA631951) | gut metagenome | biome: gut microbiome; feature: rumen; material: CR-attached | host: Bos | place: Iran: Karaj | collected 2018-10 | reverse complement strand
TTAATGGTGATGAAGAATTTCATACGATAGGGAAAGATAGTGTCGTGGTGCTGGTTTATTCCACTGAGTCACCGGAACGCAATTCGGCAATTGCCCAGAATCATGATGTGGCAAACGAACAGGATCGTGAGGATGGATACCAAGCCTTGAGACGTATCTATGTGCATTCTTGGCAATATCCATCTGTAGCAGTGAAGAGAGACCTCTATAGCTCTGCCATTGCTGATAAGACAGGACGTCCGCAATATACAGCGGTGAAGGCTGGATTTGCTGATGGCAAGGGCAGGTACCTTTGTGGATATTTTGCCAACTACGAGACGGTGGGTGCCGACATGGCAAGGGTTGCTTCCGAGATTTTGAGAGGTGCCGACATGGCTTCTTTCGTGGGGATGACGCATCAGAAGCAATACTACATGGACTATGATGCGATGGAGAAACTGGGCATGGAATACAAGGACTATGAGAGCCGTTTCATCATCGTCGGTGCACCAATGGAGAAGATATCTCCTATCTACACCTATGCCACATGGATTATCATCGTCACCATCTTCATCGTTGCTATTGCATCCATCATCTTGGTTCTTCAATCATGGAAGAGCAGGACGGCCCAGATACTGCTTGACAGTGTGACGAGACGGGCTGAGATGCGTCAGATGGCATTACATGGTGCTGATAGCCACACGGTGCGTACAGAAGCAAATTTGAGAGAAATCATCTCTCATGTGCATCCTGACAACTCCAGCGAGATTCCGCTCATCATGCAGGCAATTGACATTGCAGGCACGCATAGCTATGAGATTTATGCTGATGTTGACCAGAAAGATAGTTACCGCTGGTGGCAGTTGCGTTTTGTCGTGCAGTTCGATACGAAGACGGGTAAGAAGAATGTGGATGGTATCTTGATTAACATCGATGAAACCAAGCGGTATGAAGAGAATTTGCGTAAGGCGATGCTCTTGGCTGAAGAAGCGAAGCAAAAGGAAGACTTCCTGACAACCATCAGTCATGAAATACGTACACCTCTGAATGCTGTGGTGGGATTCAGTGATGTATTGGTCAGCATGCCTGCCGATTCGTTCACGGAAGAGGAAATGGCCGAGTATGCTAAGATTATCAAGGCGAACAATACGAGCCTCTCTGCCATGATTGAGGACATCCTGATGTTCTCGCGCATTGAGAGTGGACGTATTCAATATGTAAAGAATGAATTTGATGCTGGAGAATTGGTGCGTGAGTTGGTACACGAATGGCATGACATGGTGCCAGAAGGGGTGGCGTTTTATGATATTCCTGTTTTGCCAGGCATCATCATCAACAATGACCGTACGCGTGTCAAGTATATTTTGAATCAGTTGATGAGCAATGCGGTGAAGTTCACCAAGAGGGGCTCAATAGCCATTGGTACGGAATATCATTACAATACTGATGAGTTTGAATTCTTTGTGTGCGATACAGGTTGTGGCATACCGAAAGAAAAACAGCAATTGGCATTTGGCTTGTTCTGGAAAGATGACGGTTTCATTCCAGGTCTGGGTCTTGGTTTGCATGTGGCAAAGAAAATGGCAAGCGGAATGGATTTGAAACTGGAAGTTGAGAGTAAGGCTGGATATGGTTCCAAATTCTCGCTTTACGGTGAAGCTTACATGAAGAAACCGACGGAAGAATAAGGGATGTTGGTTCTCATCACAGTGATAGTGTATTTTGCGGTATTGCTGCTTCTCTCCCAATTAGTGGACAAGAGAGGTGGCAATGCCGCTTTTTTTACTGGCAATCGTCAGTCTCCTTGGCCATTGGTTGCATTTGGCATGATTGGTGCCAGCATTTCTGGACTCACCTTCATTGGTGTGCCAGGGTGGGTGACGAGCATTGACATGACCTACCTTCAGATGTGTCTCGGCTTCATCATAGGCTATCTAATTGTGGCGTTTGTCTTGTTGCCTTTGTATTACAAGTTGAGGCTCACCTCCATCTACACTTATCTGGCGCATCGTTTTGGTTCGGTCAGTTACAAAACAGGCGCTTCCTTTTTCATCCTCAGCAAATTGTTGGGGGCAGCTGCCAAGTTCTATGTGGTGTGCCGCATCCTTCAGATGTGTCTGGGAGATAGTTTTGAGGTGCCTTACATTGTGGTGGTGCTGGTGGCATTGCTGCTGATATGGCTTTACACACGCAGAAGTGGCATCCGTGCGTTGGTGTGGACAGACTTCCTCCAAACGCTCTGCCTCTTGCTGGCGATGATCTTGATACTGGTGAAGGTGACCGACATGCTCCATATGAATTTCTCTGAGGCAATGGCAACGGTGTGGAATGATTCGCATGCCAAGATATTTGAGTTTTCTGACTTTGCCTCTAAGCAGAACTTCTGGAAGCAATTTCTCTCAGGCATCTTCATTGTCATCGTCATGACGGGTCTTGATCAGGACATGATGCAGAAAAACCTCACCTGCAAGAACTTGTGTTCTGCACAAAAAGATATGTGTTCTTATGGTGTGCTTTTTGTTCCAGTCAATTTCCTTTTTCTTGCATTGGGCATCCTCCTTCTGCTGCTCTATCAGCAACAAGGGTTGCCGCTTCCAGAGAAGGGGGATGATTTGTTGTCTGGCATTGTGCTCAACGGTACGATGGGTACGGCTTGTCTCATCTTCTTCACCATTGGCGTCATTGCCAGTGCATTCTCTTCTGCCGATTCAGCCATGACTGCCATGACCACCAGTTTGTGTGTCGACATCTTAGGCAAGGAACAAGATGAGAAGATGCGCAAACGTGTTCATTTCAGCATGTTTTTGGCATTCTTCCTGGTCACTTTGGCTTTCAATGCCATTGGTTCAGGCAGTGTGATGGATTTGATTTACACCCTTGTGTCCTACACCTATGGACCCCTGTTGGGACTCTTTGCATTTGGCATGTTCACCAAGTGGCAGCCACGCGAGAAATACGTACCCTACATAGCGATAGCATCACCTCTTATCTGCTATGTTATCGATGCAGCTGTGTTGCAGTTCACGGGGTATAAGTTCGGGTATGAAATGCTGATGTTCAATGGACTTCTCACTTTCATCGGTTTGTGGGCTGTCTCACACAGAAAGATAACAATATGAGATTTATTGATTTGTTTGCTGGTCTTGGAGGTTTCCACCTCGCCCTGTCCCGTTTGGGGCATGAATGTGTCTTTGCCTCTGAGATACAGCCCAAACTGCAAAAGCTCTACAAACTCAATTTTCCCGATGTCCCCATCTATGGTGATATCACAAAAATTAAGGCAGAGGACATTCCGCCTCATGAGATTCTTTGTGGAGGATTTCCTTGCCAACCTTTCTCCTTCTCGGGTAAGAAGCAGGGATTTGAAGATGAACTGGGACGTGGCAACCTGTTCGACGAGATATGCCGCATCCTACGTTATCATCATCCCAAATACATTTTCTTGGAAAATGTGTCAGCCCTCCCTGGACATGATGGAGGACGCACATGGAAAGTGATTCGCCAAAAATTGGATGAACTGGGCTATGACATCCGCAGCCACATCTATTCTCCCCATGATTTTGGCATACCCCAGCATCGTCCACGCTTTTACATCGTGGGTATGTTGCGCAACGAGCAAGGTGTCAGCGGCATGCATCAATTCCATTTCATGCGCATCAAGAAAGATGTCATCAGCGATGTGCGCACCATTGTCGATATGACAGACAACGACAGGGTGCAGGCTGTGCGTCGTGACTTGCACCCCGTCTTCGATGCTTGGCAGGAGTTTGTCTATAATGTGACGCGACGCGATGGCTATATGCCTTCTCATTGCATCTTCACGATGGAGTTTGGTGCTGATTATGAATTTGAAGACACGCCTCCGGCCTTCCAACCCATTGAACGTCTGCGGGGGCGTCGTGGCAATTATGGTCAGGTGCTTGAAGGCAACACGCGTGAGGAACTCATTGCAGGACTTCCTTTCTATATGCGGAAGACCAAATATGAAGACACCTATCCAGAGTTCAAGAAAATCCTCATTCGCCAGAACCGAGAACTCTATCAGCGCCACAAAGATTGGATTGATCCTTGGCTGGAAAAAATAAGGCAGTTCCCACGCACCCAGCGTATGCTTGAGTGGAGCACCAATCAAGACTGGGACTTCAAACATCATGTCATCCAGCTTCGTCCATCAGGCATCCGTATCCGTTCGATGAACTATATCCCCACCATCACGCTCTGCACCACTGCCACGCCCATCCTTCCCTTTGTCCCTTATCCTCCCAAGGGAGCAGTGGACAAGAAAGGGCATCCTTACACTCCGGAAGATTTTCGGTGGGGACGCTATATCTCTCACAACGAAGCGGCTCGTATCCAGTCGATGCAGGAACTGAATTACGGCAATCTGTCAAGAGTGCAGAAATTCAAGGCATTAGGCAACGCCGTCAATGTTGATGTGGTGGAACTTATTGCTCAGCGCCTGCTTCCCAAAGTCCGTCGCCGCTAATCAGTTGTATGCTTATCTGCACGTCAAGTGGAAGCATCCTTGCTTTCGCTCATACTTCACGTAGCATTGTCCCTCCATCCTCAAGTCGTTCAACACCTCCGACAGCACCCGTTTCATGGGTTCGTTCCATCGTAGCAGGGCAGCCCGTGACTCATACGTTCCCGTCATGGGCATGAACTTATTGTAGGCAATGTCCACCGTTGTTCCGTAACAGTGGCATGAATTGGTTGTGGCATTCTTGTTTCCCCTCTGCAGGTTTGATACGTCATCTGTCGTTCTCAGCACCGAAGTTACGATGGGCAGGTGAATGGGCAAACCCTTCACTTGACACGAATCGATGAAATTAAGGCAAATCGTGTTTAGCAGATGCTGTGCTCGTGGCACCAAATAGGGAATGGAGTGGGTGAGGTCATCAATGGCATAGAACGGAGAGTGGCAGATGTTCACCAACCGATGCTCTTTCACCAGCACCTCCGCTTCCATCCTGTTCTGCACAGGTGTGATGCCATTCTTCTGCGCCGCTTCAATCTGAACACTTTGGCTGTCAGGAAAACATTCCGAATAGCTCCACACACCCCTTACCCTGTGTGCTCCGCTCAACACAGAAGGCAACACCACAGAGTCCTCTTTCTCCTCCTCATACAACACCTCATCCTCCGTATTCTCTATATCATCTAACACCACCATTTCCTCTTCAACCACTTTCTCTTCCTCCATCACTTCTTCGTTTATATTCGCAAATCTCGCCTCAGCCCTCAATCCTCTTTCCACTACCTTCACTGGCACCTCAATGCCAAACCCATACTTCACGCTCGCGAACAATCCCATCACCACCACAAAGGTAGCAATGAACTTCCACTGACTATATTTTCCCTTTTCTCTCATTATGCATTAAAAATTATGAATTATGCATTATGAATTATGCATTCCCTTCTCTCACCCTCTTCCCGAATTCTCCACCAGCTCCTTCACCAGCACATTGAATCGTTCTGCACCCATCAACTGTTCAATCGTCAGGTGCATCCTGTATCTCCAGTAGTGCCTTGGTCTTGCAGGGATATTGATTCTCTCCCCGTTCGGGTCGGGCAATCGCAGTTCCTCATCCATCGACAGCCAGTCCTGCAACGACAGCAATGCCAGCGCAGACGGGCAGAACAGGTGTGCCGACACAATCTCCTCACACAGCCATCCAGGGGCAGGGTGGGGAGCCGTTCCGTCTTTATACAAGGCATTGTTGTAGAACATCTGTGCCCGTTCTGTGTCTTCGTCCCACCACTGGCGCAATGGCGGCATGTCGTGAGTGGCAATGGTCGCTACCGAACGGTATGGGTTCTCCCACAGATGTCCGAACTGCAGGTAAGGCGACTTCGGCATCGTCTGACTCTCCAGCGACAGCATCTTCAGGTCATTCATCACCCATCCCACACTCTCGGGCACCATGCCCAAATCTTCTGCACACACCAGCATCCTCGTCGATTGGGTGAGAATGGGCAGTTTCTTCATGGCCTCATCATACCAGAACTTGTTATGTCTGTGATAATAATATTCGTTGTATAGCCGGTTGAACGCCTCCTTCTCATGCAGCAGCAGTGACTCATACACATAATCCTTCTGTGCCGAGATGCGCGGGTGGTACATGTTGGGCTGTTTCCTGTCGGGCAGGAAAAGTACGCACGAAGCCAGGTCATACAGCCCGTCTCTGATGGCGATGCTGTCCTCATCCTTCTTCTCGGCAAAGGCAGCCTCAATCTTGCGTTGGGTGGAATACTCCTCTTTCAGGTCATATCGCCCGTCCGAGCGAGGTATCAGATAGATGGCCTTCACCAAGTCGGTGCGATAGCCGAAAATCTGTCCCAAAGTCCAGTCGGTGATGTACGGACGTGTCATGTACTCCGCATTGAAGCGCATGCCATAGCTCTCAATCTCTTCCACCGTCATGGGAAGGGAAGGAGAGAACTGTCCCAAAAGACCATGAACAGAATGCAGCGGAATGTCCCAGATGCGGAAAAAGCCCAGCACGTGGTCAATGCGGTAGGCATCGAAATACTCAGCCATCTTTTGGAACCGTCGTGTCCACCACCGATAACCATCCTGTGCCATAGCCTCCCAATTGTAGGTGGGGAATCCCCAGTTCTGCCCGTTCTTCGAGAAATCATCCGGTGGTGCACCCGCCTGTCCATCCAGATTGAACAGATGTGGTTCCGACCATGCCTCTACGCTGTCGCGCGAAATGCCGATGGGGATGTCACCTTTGATGATTACCCCGTTCTTCCTCGCCTCGTTCCTCACCTCCAGCAACTGCAGGTGAAGTTGATACTGCACATAATAGAAGAAAGCCACCTTCTTGTAATCCTCGGCACTCTTTCCTGCCAATTTATCCACAGCCCGCTTATTATAGACGCTGTGTTTCGGCCATTTCCCGAACTCAGCAGTTCCATACAGGTCTCTCAAGTATGAGAATACGGCATACGGCACCAACCAGTCTTTGTTGCTGTCGAAGAAAGCCTTGAATCCCTTGTTGTTCAGCACCTCGTCACCTTCCTGCTGATAAGCCATCCGCAGATAATCCATCTTCAGTGCAATCACTTGCTCATAGTCCATCTCTTTCAGAGCATTCACTCGCTGCTGTCTAATCATGAACTTCTCCATTGCCAGCTTGTCGTTCAATCTTGGCAAGGCATTCAAGTCACAATAAAGCGGATGCAAAGCAAACACCGAGATGGCGTTGTAAGGATACGAATCCTGCCATGTGCCCATCGTGGTTGTGTCGTTGATGGGCAGAATCTGTATGGCATGCAGTTTCGTCTTCACCACCCACTGAATCATCGCCTTCAAGTCACCGAAATCACCCACGCCATAACTCTTTGCTGAGCGTAGCGAGAACACAGGAATCACCACACCTGCCACCTTCCAGCTGTCCCTCGTCAGTGTCAGCCGTTCGTCCGTCTTAATCCACATCTGTTTCGCTTCCAGTCTCGGACAGCGCACCTGGCGGTTCTCGCCCTCCTCCCAGTGCAGAATCTGGTTTTCTGCATCCACGATGACATATTTATACTCCACCTCATCATACATCAACTCTGCATCGATGTTCACAGCCCACTCTTGCAGGTTGATGAGCGACATCCGTTTAGGACGTTGCCATTCGCCCAATTGTGGCGAACTGCCGCACACAGCCAGAAACTCACCCTTTCGCAGACGGGGCTCTACCACGCGCAATTGCAGGGTGGAGGAGTACAGCGTGTCTGTCGCCTCACACCCGTCAGACTCCGCACCCATACATTCCGTATAGGCAGACGAGAACAGTGGTAAGTCTTCTGGAATTGGGCGCCATCTGTCGCTCAGCACATAATTGTTGGTGGCACCATCAAACTTCACCTTGTGGGGAGCCACCTCCCATTCTGTCCAAACCAGTTTGCCATCCCGATACATCGCATACTTATACTCGATGCCCTCCTTTCCCTTCAGCTGCTCCTCCAGCATCATCTCTCCATCCCACATCTTTCCGTCCTGCGTTCCCAGGGGCAATTCCTCCACAGCTTTCCTCTGTCCGCGCTTGTCCACCACCCACAGTTGCACACGCAGATCCTCACCCCATCGGGTACGATACTCTATGTTGAAATGAATCCTCATCATACTTCATGTATTTAGTTAACTTTGCAAAGATACGAATATTTCTTTGAACCAATTCCCATAATATGCATAATTCTACTCACTAATATTTATAATTATAGGTATTGGTGGACAAAATCATTCAGATTATTCAGATTAGTTTCTTAAAACTGTGTATCTTTGCCACGAAAACAATAATCCGTGGACTGCCATATTTTCCACACGAGGGATAAGGGGGAGAGCCCCCTATGTAACAGGGAAAAGCCCCGAGGTAACAAATAATGCAAAAATCCAAAAGTGGATGTTCATCCTATATGTCCTTAAATATAAGCCTTTCCTATCCCATAGGCTTCAAGGTTTAATTATACTTTATCTTGTGCTTCTCCGTCATTCCTCGTATATTGTTTCGCTTGCAAAGATACAGTATTCTCTATTACAGTTCAACGAAAAATGAAAATTTTTTAAGAAATATCGGAAAATGTTTGGAAGATAATGAAAAATATCTTTAATTTGCACCTGAACTTGAAGAGTCCCTAATATTAACACTTAACCTATATGATTATGAGAGAAAAACATTTATTCAAGTTAACCTCATTGCTCATCGCACTCCTGATGGGCTTGGCAATGGTTGTGTCGTGCAGCAAGGACGATGATGATGGTGGTGGGTCTTCATCACAAGGACAAACGCAGAAGGACAGCGACTCTCCTGGTGAGGGATATATCAAGGTGGATTGTCCTATTTGTGATGCTACGGGACAATGTCATGATTGTCATGGAACAGGTAAACATTGTCTGTTATGCGATGAATCTGGCGTATGTTACCAATGTAAGAGTAACGGCATTTGTAATCAATGCAATGGTGATGCTCGTCACGCATGTGCTTCATGTAAAGGCAGTAAAAATTGTAATCTGTGTGGTGGCAGCGGACAATACATCATTCGGGCAAGCAACGGGAAAATCATGTATATAGATGAATGCTTTGGTTGTCTTGGAACAGGCGATTGCGAAACTTGTAAGGGAACGGGCGAATGGACTTGCCATTGGTGTGATGGTGACGGCATATGCGCTACATGTAAAGGCAACGGGAAATGTCCCAATTGTGGTGGCGACGCTCATTGCCAGACGTGCAATAACAGCAATGGCAAGTGCACAGAATGTGAAGGCAAAGGCTATATATGGGTAAAGCAGGAGACCAATAATAATGGTGGTGGTTATAGTGGTGGCAACTCCGACGACCCCAGCGCCTGTCAGGGTTGTCATGGTTCGGGAAATTGCGGGGTATGTTATGGAACGGGCGATTGTCAAAAATGCGATGGTCGTGGCTATTATCAGGTAGGGCATATGTATTTTGGTTGTTATATGTGTGATTCTCCTGGTAAAGGATCTGAAGGCTATACCGTCCATGACATACAATGGGGTGACGGTAATTGCATGACCTGTACTGGTACAGGCAAATGTCCTCTATGTAATGGATCTGGCAAAAACCCTTATATGTAAAAGCTCTATATAAAACCCCTAATAGTAACCATTAACCTATATGATCATGAGAGAAAAACATTTATGGAAAGTTGCTTCAGTGCTCATCGCTGTACTGATGGGCTTGACAATGATTGTGTCGTGCAGCAAGGACGATGAAGATGGTGGTGGTCAAAATAGCGATGGTTCTCCTGGCAAAGGTTATGTAAAGACCACTTGCACAAAATGCTCTGGTAAAGGTGATTGTAATTTATGCAATGGGAGTGGCAGGTGGTGTTACTCATGCAACAGTACAGGAAATTGTACCAGATGTGAAGGAAATGGAAAATGCTATTGGTGCAAGGGTGTTGGCACCTATCAATGTACATGGTGTAAAGATGGCAGTGGAGTGTGTCACTTTTGCAACGGAACAGGGATAGAACACTTTATAACCTCTTACACATGCACATCCTGCAAAGGTTCAGGTATATGCAGTATCTGCCATGGTGCCGTGACAATGCAGTGTTCCATCTGTGACAGCAGCGGTGGATGCCCCGAATGCAATGGCACGGGCAACTGCAAGTCGTGTGGAGGTAAAGC
>JAEEGG010029973.1_pt1 | contig 10129 bp, 12 predicted proteins | sample 9134161 | NCBI WGS metagenome assembly JAEEGG01 (sample SAMN16246543, study PRJNA631951) | gut metagenome | biome: gut microbiome; feature: rumen; material: CR-attached | host: Bos | place: Iran: Karaj | collected 2018-10 | reverse complement strand
TGCATATCCTGGCGGCACCGTCTGAGGCTTTCTCGAATCCGCCCGGCACCATTATATACAGTTTTTCCTCAGCGGCCGTCACGGCCCTGTAATAGTCGAAATACGAACGGGAGATCTGTCTTCTGTCGTCCGGGATGTCCAGAGTCATCCCTGCCTTCTCCATGATCTGCCTGTCCCTGTCGGAAAAGAACTTCCCCTCGGTCCCGGTCCCGGGAAATTCTCCGGCCACGGACCCGAGGACGATGACACACCTGGCCGAATCGAATCCCATGGAAGGTGCGCTGCACAGGATGACCTCATCCAGTCCGGTGGGTATGGTGCCTCTGTCCATCGTGGAGGCCACCTTCGCGAACAGCCCGGCAAACCTCGCCGCATCCAGCACCGTGTCTCCGAGAAGATCCACCATCTTGTCAAGTATGTCGCACACCGCGTTCCATCCGGCGACCGTCCTTTCCGCCTCGGCCTCCATATCTATCGCGCTGTACGCGGCGGCGGTCCTGTCAAGAGCCTTTTTTACATTGTACTTCTCAGCAAGCCTCACCACGGCCTCCGCGATCTCCCTGACCGGAGCAGTACCGTGTTCCCCGAACACGGAGGAAAACTCCTCCACGGGCGGTATGAGCCTGTTCTTCATGGAATTAACGTATCCCAGCACCCTTCTGTCATCGTCGGTGAACTGTTCCTGATACCCTCTCGGGTTCATAGTCCAGTCTCCGCTGCAGAAGGCTCTTTTGCCGTGTATGTTCCAGGTGCCTGTGTAGGTCTCGAAGTATTCCGGCTCAAAACCGCCGGCACCCGTCCCGGGCCTGCTCCCGCCTTCCGGCGCTGCCATGCCAGTCTTTATCAGCTTGATGACGTCTTCCCGCTGCCATCCGCTGTATGTGATCTTGAGGGCTGCAAGTACCAGCCTTACCGCGGGAGTGGTGGATATGACCCTGGGCTCAGATATATAGCAGGATATTCCGTGCCTTCTGAGCACCGTATCGATAATGCCCTCGCGGCTGTATATGTTTTCCGCCACCACAGCTATCTCGCGGTTTCTGTAGCCGTCCCGCAGCAGTTTCTCGATTATCGCGGCGCACGCCTCGGCCTCATCGTATCTGTCCGAGCACTCCACGATCCTTACGGATTCTGACAGGGATCCTCCCGGCATCAGCTTGGATTCCGCCTTGAATCCGTAGTCGAAGATAAAATTCTCTATACCCTTGAGCTCGTCGGAGACATGCGGAAGTCCGTCCTTACGCTTGCTTGCGCAGACCCATCATTTAATCAAAATAAAACCCATCATTCAATCAAAATAGAAAGAAGGAAAGAATCATGAACAAAACCCTGAAAGCCATTCTGGCGTTCGTCTGTGGTACTCCCGCCTGCGCGGCTGTCGCTTCCCTGGTGACCAGTCTGCTTGAAAAGATTCCTTTCATGGAAGAATTCACCAAGCCTTTCACCTGGATCGTGGCTGTCGCTCTGGGCGCTTGCGGCGCTTACATGACCTACAAGGAAAAGCCCAAAAAGCAGTAAGGCCATAGCCGCCCCGTAAACCGCGATACAACGGACGGAGAGGGAACCGTTCTTTGAGCTTCAAAGAGCGGTTCCCCCAGTATAAAACCTTGGATAAACACAGGACGTGTATATAAAAGGAAAAACAGCGGCCCACGGCGAAATATGGTCATAAACAAAGCCCAGACAGTCATCGACTGGCCGCACCTTGACCCTGAAACCATGAAGAAAGTCCGGCGGAAAATCGATACTGGCTGGAACGTTCATCTTTGAGAGAGGCGGTTCAGTGAATGAAAACCGACGATCCCGCGTTTCGCCACATTTGGAAAATGATGGCTGCGGATTTAGCTTTGCTGTTGGCCGAATGGCTCGTTCCCCTTACTGTGTTCATCATTGTTTTATATGGAGACGAAGCCGTTTCGAGAACCGTCATGATAGAGAGCGATTTGGATCTCTATCTGCTGTGGACGGTTCGCTGCCTGCGCCTGTTGACCTGGCTCGGCATGATCGTCCATCTGGAGCGGCTTGAGGGCGGCTTTCGGTCGGCCAAGCGCTGGTATCTGCTGCGGATTTTTGTTTTTTTAACGGTGCAGGTGCTTTCCGGCATACAAAGTCAATCGCCGCTGCTGGTCGGCGTCGGCAATCGGTCGCTCTTTTCAATCATCACCGTTGTTTTTAGCACGCTTATCATCCCGCCGCTCCTGCCGATGGGCAACCGCGCCCTGCTGAAAGCCGGCGCGGATCTGCTGCGTTATTATGGCATGGAAAAGCCTGCCCGGGCAAACAGCCGGTGCGGAAAGCTGCTGGCCGTGTTTTCCTGGACGCTTGACGGATGTATGCTGTTATTTGATTCGTTCGCTATCGTCGTTTTTCTCACCAGCGAATACACTCTGCTTCCGTATCTGGTCGCGCCGGACGGCTCCGAGCTGATACAATGGGGGCTGGTGATCGTGTTCCCTCTGATCGTTCTGAGCGCGTTGGGCGTCCTGATTCTGTGGGGAATCAGCGCGGGGCGAATGAAAAAGACGCACAGGCTTTTGAAAGGAATCAGTGAATGATGCGGGATATGCTTCTCAGCCGGCAGTATCTTTGCGCAGGGACGCTGCTGACGCTCGTTTTCTCCATGCTGCTGGGCAATCGCAGATCCCCGCGCGGCGGTGCGCTTTTCTGCGCAAGCATGGCGCTGCTTGGCGCAGCGGTGCTGCAAATCCTGAAAACATACTATGAAGGAGCCGGATTCGATATCCAAATCCCGGCGATTTCCGCGATGTGCGCCGGACTGACCGTCTTGTGTGCCGCCGCGCTGCTGACGGCCTTTTTTCTGGAATACCGCAAAAACGGCCTGTTTCTCTGGAAAGAATTTCTGCTTGTGTGTACTCCGCCCTGGCTGTACGGACTGGTCAGCGTCCTGTCACAGAATGCTTTTCAGTTTGCGGAGGCGCTGACGCTCTCCCTGCTGCTGGCCTGGTTTCTGTATCAGCGGGACGCGGAGGCGGAATTAAAACGCAGGGCCGAGGAGATCAAAAGGATCCAAATGACGCTGTTTCAGGAGCAAATGCGTCCCCATTTCATTTTCAATTCCCTCACCTCCATCCGAAACCTTTGCCTCTCCGATCCCTCCGTGGCGGCCAAAGGACTGGACAGCTTCGCCGGGTATCTGAGGAAAAACATGGACGCACTTTCCACCTCCGATATGATTCCGTTCACCAAAGAATTGGAGCATATCAGGCAGTATGTGGCGCTGGAAATGCTGAACCAGACTCAGCAGTTTGAAATGGTTTATGATCTGTCGGTGAAAAACTTCTTCGTTCCCGCTCTGTCCATCCAGCCGCTGGTGGAGAACGCCATCCGATACGGCGTGCGCTCCCGAAGCAGCGGCGCTGTCGTGATCCTGACCACCGAGCGGCAGGGGGAAGCGATCCGGGTGATCGTGGAGGATAATGGCATGGGCTTTCCTAAGGCCATGACAGCAGAGCAGCGTGAACACAAGGCCCATGGGTTGGATAATGTGCGCCTCCGGCTGGAATCCCAGGGCGGCTCTCTTCATTTGAACAGCGATGAAAACGGTGTTCGTGCGGTAGTGCTGATCCCAATAGGAGGGAAAAAAAGTGATTACGCTGACGGTTGACGATAACCCAAATGTCCTTCAATCCGTGCGGGACGGGCTACTTCGGCTGGATTCCAACGGAACCCATCGGATCGCCGCTTCCGGGGACGAGGCGCTGGAGCTGGTGGCGCAGTTTCCGCCAGACGTGATCTTTTTGGATGTGGAAATGCCGGGCCTGAATGGCTTGGAGGTCGCCCAGTGGCTGAACACTTTCCGGCCCCAGACCAACATCGTCTTTATCACCGGCCACGCGGAGTATGCCCTCTCCGCTTTGGAGCTGTACGCCAGCGGCTTTCTGCTCAAGCCTATCTCGGAAGAACAGCTTGACGAAGCGCTGCGGCACCTGCGCTATCCCGTTTCCACATCAGCCAGAGCGTTTCCCAAACGGCTCAAAGCGCAGTGCTTTGGACAGTTTGAAGTCTGGTGCGGCGACAAGCCCGTCGTTTTCCAGCGCAGAAAAACAAAAGAACTCTTTGCCTACCTGATCGACCGAAACGGTGCGCTGTGCAGCATGGGCCAACTGATCAGCTTTTTCTGGCCGGAAGCGCCGGGAGATACTGCCCACGCGAGCCATCTCCGTATGCTGATTGCCGATCTGCAAACCACGCTGACCGATTGCGGCTTCGGCGAGGCGCTGGTGCGAAGCCGGGGAATGCTGGGAGTCAATCCTTCCATGCTGGACTGCGATTATTTTCATTTTTTGTCGGGCAGCCCGGAGGGAAAGCAGTCCTTCCATGGGGAATACATGAGCCAATATTCTTTTGGAGAATCCACGCTGGCCAAGCTGATGCGGATGGGGGGTTGAATCGTACAAGCTTACTACGAACTACTCTGGTTTTGAGAACAGCAGCTTTCGCTGTTCTTTTTTATGCGTTTCTTTGATGAGAAAAGTGATTTAATAATTCTTTTAAAGAGCAGCCCGTGAGCTGCTCTTTCGGTATTCACTTCAAGTGTAGATCAATTCGTCCAGGAGGATTTCTTCCACCCGATTGTGGATATTGTTCATCCGCCGCACCCATTCCATCTGATCGGCTGCTTTCATGGCTTCGGTCACATTCTCTGCCTTTTTCATCTCCGGAATCATCCGATCCAGTCTTTCCTGACAGGTCTGGTCGATCTCAACAAGATGCGAAGCTATTTCCCCGGACAGGATCAGTTGATGATAGATGATGGGACGATGCTCTTTCAGGTATTTCATTCTCATCCGTCCGTATTTGCCGATTGGCTGATTGCCGCTTTGGGAAAGAACGATGTTGGGAATGAAATAATCTCCGTTCTTTATGTATTCTATGTCCATCCTGCGCTCCTTTCATGATCGAACGAATTGCTGACAGTTACTGGGCTTTCTGCTCCTTTCCTCATAACTGTCGTACCATTCGCCACAAATGAGCCGCAGTCATGATGTATTTGAAGGATAAAACCTTCCTTTACAAAATACATCATGCGTTTCGATGCTTACACTGTCGCCGTAGTTTTCGTCATCACAGCTCAGCCTCATATAGAGTGCGGTATTGTATGGTTGTTTCATGTCGTAAATCCTCCTTCTGTTTGAAACAACCCACGCTTACAATACGCTTATATTATACCATGCCCAACACCCGGCTGCAAGAAAAATACCGGGAAAGAGATCGGCGATTACAAGCGTGGGTTTTATTCTTTTGTCAGGATATTTTCCGGGTGGTATAAAGGATCAGGTTTTCCAGCATTGCGCTCATGGGCTTGCTCCGTTCTGCAAAATGCTCATGGACTTTGATCCGGGTATTCCCGCAATAGTAGTACAACCAGCCGCCTTCCTCAGCATAAAAGGACGTGTTCTCCAGCGTTGGTTCAATATCCGGCAGCACATATCCGTCCAAGTCTTTTTCATAGTCAAAGTACACATCGGCCAGGCGTTCTATCGTTTCGTTGTTTTCGGTCATTCGTTTCCTCCGATTAGAATTTCTGATTTTGTTTTTTGGTTGGGGTATGGGTTTGGATTTGCTTATCAGGTTTCTGCTCATGGTTTTGAGTGGAAAGGTGTTGCAGTTTTTCTTCCAGCGTCTCCTGGTGATCTACGGCTTCCTTGGCTTCCTGTACCGTGTTGATGCAATAGACGATCCGACTGACGAAGGACGGGTCAATATCCTCGGCCATCAAAGCAGCGGTGATCGCTTCCCGTTCGTCTGCCAGTTTCTTCTGCTCCGACAACAGACGTTTTTTATCGCCGGGATTGAGGCCATTGGCGCTCATATAGCGGCATGCCTTACCGAAGGCCGCCAGTTCTTCCTTGTGTTCTTCCGCAAACTTTTCTTTCTTCCGGGCGAATCCTCGTTTGCTCTGCTCGTGGATGGGCAGCAGTTTTTCATAACTGTTCAGATACTTCAAAGCCATTTCCAACTTGTGATTTTCTTTGCCGATGGCAGTCAGACGGTCAAAGGATGCCTGCCGGGCTGCGATAAATTCCTTGAAATCCAAGAGCGTATAAACGTGATGCGCGTTCATCCAGCTAAAGACGTTCGCCATGAATCTTAAATCATTGATACCGGCCTTTTGCTTGGCGCCTTCATGCCAATCGGCCCGGCCTTCTTTCCGAATGGCGATAAAAGCCGATACATAATCATATAGCGTTGGTTCCTGTTTATTCGGATTACGAAGCTCTTTCAGCTTCTTTATCGCGCTGACGATCCACTTGCCCAGATCGACAATCAGCTTTTTCAGTTTCTTCATTCGTTCGTTATGAGCAACGATCTGTCGGTTGTAATCTCCGATTTCCGTGCGGATTCCCTTCCGTTCCATATGGGCAACGGCCGGGCCAAGATGGACGGTAGGCACAGTTTCTTTTCCCTGCCGGGCGTAAGAACGCAGGTCGATTCGCTCCGGCCTTTCGTTCTTTTCCAGATAACGGTTGAGCGTTTCCGCCCAGGCAGAACGCCATACTTCCGCCTTCCCATGATCGTCCCAATCGGTGGTCTTTGTCTTGTAGCTTTTCCATTCGCCGGAAGGAAGCCGGATGCGTTCTCCATGCTCGTCCAGCATATAGACCTTCTGACATTTGGGCAGCCATTTTCCGTTTTCATCCATTGCCCGCAGGGTCAGCATGATGTGAGCATGGGGATTGCCGTCTTTATCATGGATGGCATAATCGGCAATCATGCCGTGGGAAACAAATTGTGATTGACAGTATTCCCGGATCAAATCCTCATATTGTTCTTTCGGGATTTCCAATGGCAGCGCCATAACGATGCCGCGGGATAGCTGGCTGTTCCATTGTTTCTCCACCGCTTCCGCAGCGTTCCACAGGGTTTGCCTGTCGGCGTATTCCCTGGGAGCATTGGGCGGAAGCAGGATACTTTTCGCCAAAACCTCGCTGGCTTTGTAACGGTAATCCTTGGTTTTCTGGTCGTTTTCGCTGAATAGTTTTTCACCGCTTTGGTATGCGGCCCCGGCAACGGCAGACTGACCTTTGCTTCGCTGCCGGTAGGTGATCTTAAAATGGGGGCACGCGATAGGTGCATCATCTCCTTTTCGTTTTCATGGGGTAGCCGGGTTTCCCGGCGCAGGGGCTTGCCACTGTTGATGGATATTCCGCAGAATATCCATCTCAAAGCGAAGGCCATGCCGAAGCGTCGCCTCGCAGAGCGCAATTCCACCGGGAAACCGGTGGATAATTGCGCCCTGTAACCAGGGACAAGGGAATGTTAGTCTGAGTTCTCGGTGTCTTTCGGACTTAATTCTCGGATTGTTTCAACGAGAAGTTCCGATTCCATAGCCGTTACCTCTTTTGTGTTGAAAGCTGTTTGCAGCAGGCGGTATACCTGATCGTCCGTCATCAGCAGAGGCTTTTGCATAAACGCCTCCAGCATCCCGCCACGGGTAAAGATGCGATGGTTTCGTTTCTTTCGCTCAAGCTGGGATTGCTCATGGAGCAGAATTTTCTTCTGCTGCTGATAATACCGTTCCTGGGATTGTGCCTGCCTGATCTGCTGTTCAAGCAGGGCAGGATCAGTGGTGTATTGCTTGTTTGGCGTGATATTGGTTTCGATCATCTCCTGTTCTTTTTGAGGCAGCACAAAGCCGCCCACAAAAACATGAACGGCTTTGTGCAGAGGGTAATACAGGGTTACATGATAACAGATTTCTTTTCTTCAACGGCCTTTGCTTCCGCTTCAACCGCCTTTGCCACGGGCGGCTTCTTCGGAGCAATCAGCTTGTCCAACTGCTGCTGTGAAAAACTGCTGCGGAACATCAGCTCCATCAAACCGTCAATCTCTTCATTCGTCAGCAGCAGAGGTTCCCGCAGATACTTTTCCAGAATCTCACCCCGGGAACGCTGACGCTCAATGATCTCCTGCGCCTCCAGCTCTTTTTTCAGCAATTCCATCGCTTTCTTTTCCTCGGCAGCCTTCTTTCGTTTCTCTTCTGCCCAGGCAATTTTCTTCTGAATCTCAAGATACGTTTTCGCCATATTCTCACCTCCCTTCGTGCAGTCATGCGGCGTATTTTGTTTTTCCAACTCTTGAAATATTCACCAAAATGACAATTAAACTCTTGATAAAACAGTTTTATATAGAAAAACCACGAACTCGTGCAGATTGCAAAAAGATCGGGTTGCTTCTTTCGCTCCAATTAACAATTCAAATCCGTTGCGGTTCTTCTGATTCTGTGCTATAATGTATTTGTGAAACACGTCCATCTCATCTGCCACTATTCCATGGCAGGGAGTGACTGGCTCCTTCACGCCGATATCCTGAAGCCATGCGTAGCCAGAATCAGACCTATTATGAGACGGGGTATACGGGATATTTACGCATAAAGGCTCCCTGTCTGACGCTTCCGATATGGATGGATTCAGATCGAGGGCACTATGGCGATTATTCACAATATATTTGCAGAAAAAGGGTTGACATCCATGCGGAATCATGCTACCCTCGCACAACACAGCACAGCACAGGCTAACTGTACCCTTTTTTGTTACATAAGTGTTTTCAGGCGTTAGGCAAAAGAGTTCACGCGCTCTTTCGCCTGATGGCTTCTTGCGTCCGGAAGGAAAAGACACGAAGCGTTGAATGAGCGTGTGTTTTTGCCCGATGCATCATCAATCAAAAAGAATGATTGCGTTCTTTGAGAAAAAAGAGTTGAATGAGGTGTCAAATGCAAAGCGAAGCAAGTACACAAACAATTGGAACTGAAACGCCCTCTTCGGGCAAATCAAATGTCAATGTGAACCAAATCGATCTGGTGGCTCTTTTCGCGCATATGATAAAAAAAGCCCATTGGATTGCTTTGGGCGCATTGGCAGGGGCCGCCATCGCCGCTGTCCTTGTTTGCTTCGTCATTTCGCCTGTTTATTCCACCACGGCGAAGCTTTACATCGTCAATTCCGAGACATCTATTTCCCTGGCTGATCTTCAAATCGGTTCCAATCTGGCCGGCGATTACCAGGAAGTGTTTAAAACTTGGCATATTCATGAACTGGTCATTCAAAGACTGGGAATGGATTTAAGCTATAAAAAGCTCTCTAAAATGGTATCTGTTTCCAACCCGTCCAACACGCATGTTCTGTATATAACCGTGAAGTCTGGAGACGCGTCGGAAGCGAAACTGATCGCGAATACTTACGCGGAGGTGGCGAGCGAATTCATTGCTGCCAAGATGGACATGCGGCAGCCGATTATTTTTGAGGAAGCCAAAGAGCCCGACGAACCCGTTTCCCCCAATAAAATACTTGCCGTAATCATTGGTTTTGCAGACGGCGCGCTTACCGTCATGATTGTTTTCACCATCATGTTTTTATTCGATGATCGGATTCTGTCCAGCCAGGATATTGCAAAAGTCGACGGATTGACCACGCTGGGCATCATTCCCAATTTGGACACAATAAATGGTTCCAATAAAAAGAACGCTCAAACAAAAGCAGGGAGGAGGAGCCAAATACATGAAAAAAGCCCTGATAAGCGCCCTTCCTGATTTGGGCTATGCCGGTTCGGAGGCCTTCAATACGGTTTGCTCCAACCTGATGTTTTCAGGAAAAAACATCAAAACGATCGTTGTCACCAGCTGCGAGCCCAATGACGGGAAAACCTTTACTTCTATGCAGGTGGCGTTCAATATGGCAAAGCGCGGAAAAAAAGTGCTGCTGGTTGATGCGGATCTTCGCCTTTCCCAAATGAACGCCAGATATGGCATTGAGCTGATCGGATCCGGCACGGGCATGACGCATTTTCTCAGCGGCCAGTGTGCGTTGGAAGAAGCCTTGTATGAAACCAATATCCCCAACACATTTTTGCTTCCCATCGGCAGGGCTGTTCAGTCGCCGCTGTCCTTGATCGCCACAACGGACTTTAGCGACATGATTCAGACCGTTCGCCAATCATTTGATTTTATAGTCATCGACGCACCGCCCGTGGGCTTGGTGATCGACGCGGCAGAAATCGCCAAATGCTGTGACGGCAGCATACTGGTGGTAACATATTCAGATACCCATGTGCGGGCATTGCGGGAAGCAGAGCAGCAAATGGAACGCACAGGAACTCCAATTCTTGGATG
>JAEEGG010029965.1_pt1 | contig 10130 bp, 6 predicted proteins | sample 9134161 | NCBI WGS metagenome assembly JAEEGG01 (sample SAMN16246543, study PRJNA631951) | gut metagenome | biome: gut microbiome; feature: rumen; material: CR-attached | host: Bos | place: Iran: Karaj | collected 2018-10 | reverse complement strand
AAAACAAACTACAGTATAATTAAAAGATATCTGTTTTGCCTATTTACGGCATTTTTTGCAGTTTCAGCCACTGCCTATGAGTTGCAGCGTGTGAGCGTTCATGATCCCAGTATCGTATGGGACCCTTCGTCGAAGACCTATTATATCTTCGGCTCTCACCGTGCCGTGGCTAAGACCACCGACCTCATGAGCTGGACGGCTGTCGATCCCGTCGTCAGTACCTCGGCTTTCTCTTCGCCCAAAGTGAAAAAGGTGAAGAAAGGTGGTGTGGAGTACGATTTCGTCTTTAATGCTGAAGCGTGGTCAAAGCGTGGCAGTAGCAACTACGACATTTCAGGAAACCTCTGGGCGCCTGATGTCATCTGGAATCCAGCCATGAAGAAATGGTGCATGTATATGAGTGTCAATGGCGACTTCTGGTACTCCAGCATCGTGCTTCTCACAGCTGATAACATCGAAGGCCCCTATACCTATCAGGCTCCTGTGGTGATCAGCGGTTTCCACGACGGCACGTCGTATAAGGATACCGACCTCGAAATAGTGCTGGGGGCGCAGTCATCATTGCCAGAGCGCTATAAGATGGTGACCAGCGGCACTGGCAATTGGGGTGAGCGCTGGCCTAACAACATCGACCCCTGCGTGTTCTACGATGAGGATGGTAAGCTCTGGATGTCGTACGGCTCGTGGAGCGGTGGCATCTGGATGCTCGAACTCGATGAGAATACGGGTCTTCGCGACTATGATGTCAACTACGAACTCACGGGTTCCGGCAATGGTATCACTATCGATCCCTACTTCGGCAAGAAGATTGCTGGTGGTTACTATGTCTCTGGCGAGGCATCCTATATCGAGTATATCGGTGGTTGGTATTTCCTCTTCGTCACCTATGGCGGTCTCGAAGCTGCTGGCGGCTACCAGATGCGCGTATTCCGTTCCGAGAAGCCCGATGGTCCCTATGTGGATGTTCGCAACACCAGTGCTGTCTTCCAGAGTTACAAACTGAACTATGGCTCTACCTCTAACGATAAGCGCGGTGTCAACATCTTCGGTGCTTATGGCGACTGGGGCAATCAGGTCGTGGGCAACTGGAGCGAACGCTCTCAGGGCCACAACTCCATCATTGCCGCAGAGGACGGGCGCACCTACCTGGTCTACCATACGCGTTTCCAACACCGCGACGAGGCCCATGAGGTACGCGTTCACCAGGTATTTCAGAACAAGGATGGCTGGCTCGTAGCTGCTCCTTTCGAATACACAGGTGAGCAGGTGAAGAGTGCCGACATTGCCGCTTCCCAGCAGGTCCCCACCTCGCAGATTCCCGGTTCCTACAAGTTGCTGGTCCATGACTTCAATCTCGACCATACCAAGAAAGAGCTATCCAAGCCCGTCAACATCGAGTTGAATGCCGATGGCACTATTACAGGTGCCACCACAGGTACATGGAGTGTCACAGAGGGCACCAGCTATATTTCCATCAAACTGGCGTCATCGAGCTACACCTATGAGGGCGTGATGGTTTACCAGACCCTCGAACCCACCACCGATCGTGTGATGGCCTTCTCAGCCGTCAACCGCAACGGTGTAACCATTTGGGGCTATTGTAGCAATCCTGTGACAGGTATCGAGAGCGTAAACCTTCAGAATCAAACCGGTGAAGATATTATTTACGATCTCCAAGGTCGTCGTGTCATTCCTCCACTCCGTCATGGCATCTACATCCGCAACGGGAAGAAGATCATGATCAAATAATCATGGCCTATGGTTGGATGATGCAAAGATTTAAGAAATCATGCCTTATGGTATAAATTGAGAAGTAATTGGTTTGTATGATGCGCGGCTCATAATGAGTCGCGCTTTTCGTTGTTTTTACCCCTATTTTCTGGCAAACGTCGAAAGACATGGGGGTAAACGTCGAAAGTGATTTGGAATCTGCTCTTATTCTTCATACCTTTGCACTGTCAAAACCGCGATTAAGCGAGTAAAGAGTCGAATGCAATTCGAGCTATTTCGAGCGAAGCTCAAAAGACAGAAACATAGTATTAACAATAAAAAAAGTAAAAGGTATGAAAAAGATGATTTTCGCCCTCGTGGCAATGGTGATGATGACAATGAGTGTTAACGCTCAGAGTAATGACAACAACAGTGAACAGTATTTCAATCGTGTTTCCAGCTATCTGGAGTTGAGAGTCAATCAGGTTGAGCCAGTAAAGACGGCTATGGCACAGTTTGATCGTTCTATGGAGGCCTACAACCAACTACAGGAAGCCTCGAAAAGCGGAGAGGCTTGGGAGAAGATTCTGAACCGTCACAAACTGACGATGAAGAATGTGCTCGACGAGAAGCAGTACGATAAGTATCTGACCATGCTCGACCTGACGGTTAAGAACGCAGCTGAGCGTATCATGGATCAGCAGTTGGCCGGCAAATAACAAAGAATTTCGATACATGATTAAGTAAAAATTATCTCTTCCGCATAGAGATTATGCGGGAGAGATTTTGTTATTTCAGAAAAGATGCGTATATTTGCAGCGATGAAGAAGATACAGATAAAAGATATATGGCTGTTTGTGGCGCAGGTGCTACTGCTGTCGCTGATATTGCTGTCGCCAGGACTCATCAGTTATGTCACGACTCATGACATTTATGTGGTATGGGGCTCGTTGGTGGTATCGGCCTATTGGATGGCGCCGGCCATAGTGGTTTATCTCCTAAATTTCTACCTATGCGTTCCCCTATTATGGTTCCGTCATCGTCATTGGCAGTTCATTATAGCTAATGTCGCGCTTATCATCGGCTGTAATTCCCACGCGTTTTTCAAGGATTTCCAAACACTGCCTGAAGGCACTTTGGCGGGCTATTCTTCGTTTATGATCTTTGCCCTGCTCGTCAACTTGATGGCTATCGGCATCGCCCTGAGCATCCGCTACGTGATGCGTCAGAGCGAGAAGAAACAGAAAGAGGTAGAGGCAGAATTGGCTTGGTTGAAGAATCAGATCAATCCGCATTTCCTCTTCAACACGCTCAACAACATCTCCAGTCTGACGCAGATTGATGCCGACAAAGCCCAAGATACGGTGATGCAGTTGAGTGACCTGCTGCGCTATGCGATGTATGAGACTAACAAGCCCAAGGTGCCACTTGAGGGCGAAGTGGAGTTTATGCGCAACTATATCGAGCTGATGAAACTGCGTTGCAATGAGATGACGAAGGTGGGGTTCGAGACAAGGATAGAGAATCGTGAAGCGCTGGTGGCGCCACTTATATTTATCTCGTTGGTTGAGAACGCCTTTAAGCATGGTGCAAACAGCAATGCCCCTGCAACTATCGACATCAGTCTGACCCAGCAAGACGGTACGCTCGTCTTCAATTGCGACAACTCCAACAATCCAAAACCTACCAAGGACCGTAGCGGCTCGGGCATCGGACTGGAGAATACCCGTCGCCGTCTCGATTTACTCTATTCTGGTCGCTACCAATGGGAGCAGACCGTTACGCCAGAGAATATCTATCACGTCAAAATCACCCTTCAGTTATGAACCCTATGACCTGTATGATTGTTGATGACGAGCCTCTGGCCGTCCGTCTTCTCGAATCTTACGTCGAGAAAACTCCAGATTTGGAACTGATGGCATCGTTCACCGACTCCATCACAGCCATCAATGCTGTCAAGGCACAGAAGCCCGACTTGCTGTTCCTCGACATTCAGATGCCGAATATCGACGGGATGGAGCTGGCCCATAGTCTGCCAGAAGAGACGCGCGTCGTCTTCACCACAGCCTTCAAGGAATATGCTTTCGAGAGCTATGAGGTGAATGCGCTCGACTTCCTGCTGAAGCCCATCCGCTATAACAAGTTCCTTGCTGCTGTCGAGAAAGCTCAAAAACAGCACCAGCAGCCAGTTGCTCCACCACCTCCACAACCAAATACTGTCTTTATCCGTATCGAGGGAGAATGGCGCAACATAGCCATCGACCAGATTACATACGTAAGCGGTATGAAAGATTATGTGCTGTTCTATCTCGACAACGAACCCAAGGCACTGATTACGCACCTGACGATGAAGGCTGTAGAAGAAATGTTGCCCAAAGACAAATTCCTACGCATCCACCGTTCCTACATTGTCCATATCGACAAAATCAAGAAAGTTGATCGCAACGACTGTGTCTATATCGGCAAGGAGATCATCCACATCCCAGAAGGCTACCTACCCGCCTTCAAGTCATTCCTGGAAACGCACTCGTTTTAAAGAATATCAGACCTAATTTTTATTCTATTTTTTAGTTTGACATCATTATATGATCTAATCTATTGAAAACCAGTATATTAGATGTTATGATGTCATCTTGCTTGACATCATACGTCATCATTCACAGTAAAACAACTTGTTTTACCTTTAAAGGAGGCATCTTTTCAGTGTTTAAAGACTATCCGAACGAAGGTAAAACAAGTTGTTTTACTTTTTAAGATGGCTTCTCTTTTATCTGGTAGGACGATCCTTTGGTCTGTCGCTTATAGTGATATGGCAAGGAAAATTTATCTTCATCGCCTCAATTTATGAACTCATTATGATGTCAATAACATTGACGTCATATAGGTAAGTCACAGATTATCAATCTTTTATATAAAAATATGATGTCGATAGATGTGTTTACTATTTCTCTTCAAATCTGATATAACAAAAATCGTTCATTGCTTCTATTTTTGTTGCAATGAACGTTTTTTGTTAGTCTTTGAAACAATTCTTATCGATGCGAAGCCAAGAACATCGTATCTTTGCAGTAGAGATTTAAGATTTCATGCTTATGGTTTTAAGTTAGTAATTGGTTAGTTAGTAATAATTGGTTTGAAAGATGAAAAACGATGCTGCTTGGGAGAGTCGCATCGTTTTTCGTTTAACACAGATCGGAAGGACTGATACCAAATTCGTCTTTAAAACATTTAGTGAAGTAGCTGGGAGCGGTGAAGCCTACTTCATAAGCAACTTCGGATACAGTCTTGTCACCTTTTACCAACAGCTGATAACCACGATTGAGGCGGGCAGTGCGTACCAGTTCGACGGGAGAGGCACCAGAGATGGCTTTTACCTTACGGTAGAGTTGCACACGGCTAAGATTCATGGCAGCAGCAAGGTCGTCCACACTCAAATCACTATCGGCCAATCGAGCCTCAACCACATCTTTGAATCGAATGATAAAGAGAGGTTCCTTCGCAGGCTCTTCTTCGGGTGAATTTTCTTCGACTATCGGCTCTTCACTTTTCACGTTCTCACTTTTCACATCCATTCCCGAACCTTGTTCGCCTACCCGTAACCTTTCTGGTGCTTCCATGTTCCACAGGTTGTTAACCACACGTTCGCGTTGGGCAGAAACTTTGCTACGGTGATAGAGTATTAAGAGAACAAGTGTGAGAACCAAAAGAGCTATAAGAATTAGAGCTAATATAGTAATAACGCGCTGAGTGGCGAGTTGTTCCAGATAACCGTTGGCCTTGGTCTGCAGTTTATCAAGGTTCTGAGCCTGACGTACCACTTCGTTACTCTCAAGCAGTAATACTTTAGCATTCTCATGAGTCACAAGCGCCGAGGTAAGCATAGTTTCCTTGGGATAGGGCTTGCCATCAAGGATGTCGAGGGCCAACCGGAGTAATTGGTCTCCACGCGTAGGGTAAATATAAGAGGCGTCAAGCAGTGAATCACGCACCTGCTGGATACCGCCATCCTCACCTGGCAGTCCATCGATACCACAGAAAAGGGGTAATTTCAAATCATAGACATGCACTTCAAAGTCAGAAGAGTCGGGTGCCAATCTTTTTATGAATGCATTACGAGCTCCGATGGCAGAACGGTCATTATGAGCAAACACCAGATCGATGTCAGAAAGGTTCCCTGGGTAAGCCATGACCATATCATATGCTTTCTGCTCCGTCCAATCGCCTTGGGTGGTTGCCACCACTTCAATACCTGTTCCTTGAATGGCATCGTGAAAACCTTTATGACGTTCATCGGCAGGTGAAGAGCCCTTCAGTCCAAGGATCTCCATCACTTTTCCCTTACCTCCAAGTCGTGATACGACGTATTCGCCCATCAATCGTCCCATCTCGTAGTTGTCTGCACTGACGAAGGCGGTATATTTCTGTGAGTCGGTTTTACGCTCGAACACGATGACAGGTATACCTTTATCATAAGCACGATCGATGGCTGGTGATACTGACGACAGTTGGTTGGGAGCCACAATCAGCAGATTGACACCACTCTCAACAAGACTGTCTATCTGCCGACTCTGAAGTTCGGAATCGTCGTTAGCCGCAGTAAAGCGTAGGTCAATCCCCTCGTGGAAGTTTGCCTCCATCTTCATTTCGGAGTTCTGCCAGTTGCGCCATATATCCTCAGAACATTGGGATACACCTATAATATATTGGGGGACGTCTTGTGTACAACTGCATAACATGACAGCGGTTAAAGCCAGTATAGGAAAATGTAGTTTACTCATAAATATTGTTGGATTAGTGTTTGCAAAGATAAAGATTATTTTCGAATTATACGTAAGTTTTGGAAAAAAAATGTATCTTTGCCAACAGATAACCACAAAAATCGTTCATTTGATAGCAATAATGTTACATTGAAACAAAAGTTGAATGTGATGAACGATATTTTAATGCTGTACGAGCTATACTTTAGTACTTTTGCAGCAGAAATAATTCACAAGAGTACTAACAATTTAAAAGTTCAACAATGGAACAACTAAAGAAATTACTTCTGAGTTTTACACTTCTGCTGACAGGTACTATAATAATGTACGCGCAGAGTGAGATCAGTGGAACGGTGGTCGATCCCACAGGTGAGACAGTCATTGGTGCCACGGTGATGGAGAAAGGAACGTCGAACGGTACAATTACCGATTTCGATGGCAACTTCACAATCAAGGTAGAAGAGGGTGCTATCCTCGTCTTCTCGTACATCGGCTATCAAACGGTAGAACAACCAGCCCAGAATGGCATGAAGGTGACACTGAAAGATGATGGCGAATTGCTGCAAGAAGTGGTTGTAACAGGTTATCAGGTTCAGCGTAAGTCAGACCTCACAGGTTCGGTAGGCGTTGTCGAGACCAAGGACTTCAAGAGTAGCAACACCGACCCGATGGCTTCATTGCAGGGTAAGGTGCCTGGTATGACCATTACTACTACAGGCTCTCCTTCTGGTGAGGCTGATGTTCATATCCGTGGTATTGGCTCTATGGGTGGTTCAAGCACTACACCTCTTTATATCGTGGACGGTATGCCTTACAGCGGTTCGCTCAATAGTCTGAATGCAAACGATATTGAGACCATGCAGGTGTTAAAGGATGCTGCCTCTGCCTCTATCTATGGATCGCGCGCTGCCAATGGTGTGATCGTTATCACCACTAAAAAGGGAAAGAAGGGCGACAAGATCAATATCGACTTCAATGCTTCGGTTTCCGCCTCTTGGATGACCCAGAAGATGAAGCTTCTGAATAGCCAGCAGTATGCAACAGCTCTGGTTCAGGCTGCCCTTAACGATGGCAAGAACCCATACGACTATGCCCAGAACTACGGTCTGTCGCTAACATTCGATGGTGGCACACCAATTTCTGTATACAATCCTGCAACAGGCGCCATGGAGGCTTACACTGTAGGAGGCTACTACGACGGATTTATGAATGCCAAACAGACGATGCCTTACAGCGATACAGACTGGGTAGACGAAATTGGACGTACAGGTATCACCCAGAACTACGACATTTCTTTCTCTAAGGCTACAGACAAAGGCTCGTCTCTTTTCTCATTTGGTTATAAGAAGGCCCTGGGTGTACTGAAACATACCGATTTCGAGAATTTTACAGCACGCTTCAACAGTGTCTATAAGATCAATAGCATCATCAGTGTAGGCGAGAATGCATCCTTCTCCTATTCAAACAATGTGGACTGTGCCCCATTGGAGAATGCTTTGAAGATGGCTCCAACATTGCCCGTATATGAAATCGATGGCGAAACCTTCTCTGGTCCTGTAGGTGGTATGAGCGACCGTCAGAATCCGATGCGTGAACTCTATCATAACAAGGACAACCGTTTGAAGAAGTGGCGTATCTTTGCCAATGCCTATGTGGATATCACACCTATCAAGGGTATGCTCTTCCGTTCGAACTTCGGTATTGACTACACTAACGGCTATATCCGCTCGTTGCAGCATACTTTTGATTCAGATGTCGTAAAGAACAGCACAAGTGCCAGCACGATGTCACAGAACCACAGCACCAAGTGGACGTGGTCGAACACCTTGCAATATAACTTTGACATCGCTGAGAACCATAACCTGAATATCCTGGCTGGTATTGAGCATCATCGGGACTATGGTATCGATTTCTCTGCACGCCGTGAAGATTATCCTCTCGAGACCTTAGACTACATGTGGCCAGGTGCAGGTACAGGTATCCAGACTATAACAGGTGGCGGTGATTCCTACAAGTTGATGTCTTACTTCGGCAAGATTGACTATAACTGGAACGACCAGCTGTTGGCTTCAGTCACCATGCGTTACGATGGTTCAAGCCGTTTCGGTAAGAACAACCAGTATGGTTTCTTCCCTTCAGCATCTCTCGGTTATCGTCTCTCTAAGCATATTAACGCCGACTGGCTTCGCGATTTGAAGGTCCGCGTGAGCTATGGTGTGACTGGTAATCAGGGTATGAACTCGAACAATGCCCATTACGGACTCTATATAGCCAACTACGGTTCTGATCGTGAGAACTCAACTGCCTATGATGTCAACCTGCAGGGCTCAGGCACACTGCCCTCTGGTTACTTCAAGAGTCAATCGGCCAATGAGGACCTGAAGTGGGAGCAGTCATCACAATGGAACTTCGGTACCGACTTCTCACTTTTTGGCGGAGCGCTGTATGGATCATACGACCTGTTCTTCAAGGAAACCAAAGATATGCTTGTACAGCCTGCCTTCCTCGGAGCTATCGGTTTTGGAGGTCAGACATGGATTAACGGTCCTACATTGAAGAACTGGGGTATGGAGTTGAACATAGGCTATCGTCACACGACGGAATACGGTCTTTCGTATGACATCACAGGTAATGTTGACTTCTACCGTTCAAAGGTAACCTATCTTCCCGAGAACTCCAAGAACTCTTACGAGCATAACGACTATCACAACCTGGTTCAGGATGGGAAGGCCTACGGATCGCTCATCGGTTATGTAGTGGAAGGCCTTTATCAGAGTCGTGAGGATGTGCTCGCTCATGGACAGGCTGGTGCCCGTGTCGGTGGTCTGAAGTATGCCGATCTCAATGGTGACGGTAAGATCAACGAGGCAGACCGTACCTGGATCTTCAATCCCGTACCAAATTTCTCTTATGGTATCAATATCAATCTCGCCTATAAGGACTTTGATTTCACCATGTTCTGGCAGGGCGTAGCTGGCGTCGATGTCATCAACAACCAGAAATACCAGACCGATTTCTGGAGCATTACCGATGCAGGATCTAACAAGGGTGAGCGTCTGATTGACGCATGGACACCTGCCAACAGCGGTTCAAGTATTCCCGCTTTGACTACCTCAAATGGTGCCGACGAAGGTCGTATGTCTTCTTACTATGTAGAGAATGGTTCTTACGCTAAGATGCGCACACTGCAACTGGGTTATACCTTGCCTACATCATTGGCCAGCAAGCTGTTACTGTCGAAGGCCCGCATTTACCTCTCTGGAGACAATCTCCTGCTCATCAAGTCAAGTTCTCTGACCTGTTCAGATCCTGAGAATACAGCATGGGCTTATCCTCACACCGCTTCCTTCACATTTGGCATACAGGTGGGATTCTAAAGAAGTGAAAAGTGAATAGTGAAAAGTGAACAATTTGCTACCGCATTAAAAATTTAAAGAGTTATGAAAAAAAATAATATATATAATAAGGTGTTGGCAGGAGCATTCTCTTTCCTCCTTCCTCTTTCCACCTTCCTCTTCACAGCATGTACCGTTGACGATGTGAAGCCACAGGGCACGCTCGACGAAGAGACAGCATATTCAAGCCCCGACAAGCTGGTTACTGCAGCCTATGCCAAACTGGGCGACGACTGGTATTCCTATCCGTTTAATCTCTGGCCATACG
>JAEEGG010029963.1_pt1 | contig 10131 bp, 6 predicted proteins | sample 9134161 | NCBI WGS metagenome assembly JAEEGG01 (sample SAMN16246543, study PRJNA631951) | gut metagenome | biome: gut microbiome; feature: rumen; material: CR-attached | host: Bos | place: Iran: Karaj | collected 2018-10 | reverse complement strand
TCTGCGATATTGACTACGGTAAACTTACACAGTTTAGCGGTAACTATGACTTCTGGTACCAGATGACTCAGGTTATGCAGCGACAGGCTCACGACCAGCAGAAAAAGACAGAAGAAAAGATGAAGGACCTTCGCGAATTCATCCTGCGATTCAGCTCCAATGCTTCAAAAGCCAAGCAGGCAACCAGCCGCAAAAAGATTTATGACAAGCTTGCAGACAGTCTTGAGGAAATCCCTATTTCTACACGCAAGTTCCCGTATGTAAACTTTAAGGCCGACCGCGAAATTGGTAACAATGTTCTTGAAATTAAAAAGCTTAACTGCAAGGATGCCGACGGCGTTGACCTGCTCAAGGATTTTAGCCTTACTGTAAACCGCACAGATAAAATTGCCTTTGTTGGTATAGAACACAATTCTGTAACTGCACTTTTTGATATAATCAACGGAGTAAGAAAGCCGGACAGCGGAGAATACTTCTGGGGTCAGACTACAAGCCAGACTTATCTTCCGCGCGATAATTCTTCTAACTTTGATAACGACATGAACATTACCGAATGGCTCAAGCAGTATTCAAAAGAACAGGACGACTCTTATGTACGCGGCTTCCTTGGACGCATGCTCTTTAGCGGAGACGAATCGCTCAAAAAGGTAAAGGTTCTTTCGGGAGGAGAGAAGGTGCGCTGTATGCTGTCTAAGCTCATGTTAAGCGGGGCTAACTGCATTACAATGGATGATCCTACAAACCACCTTGACCTTGAAGCAATTCAGTCGCTCAACGAAGGTCTTATTGCCTTCCCGGGCGTTCTTCTGTTCAGTTCACACGACCACGAGTTCATTCAGTCTATTGCCAACCGCATTGTAGAAATTACACCAAACGGCGTTATAGACCGCATGATGAGCTTTGATGATTACATTACCGACCCTCAGGTTACAGAGTTGCGTAAAAAGCTGTATGAGGGTACAGGAAAGAAGATAAAGTATAGGGTGTAATTACTTTCTGGCTTTCAACTTCTCTAAGAAGTTATCAAACATATCAACCACTTCTTCGTCGGTCGGGACCTTGGGTTCGTGGTATTCAACCAGGTTCTGAGGAATTTCGTCCAAAAAGCGGCTCGGTGTGCATTCATTAATTACATTCATTCGCTTGCGCTTCTGGCATGCGCTTATAAAAAGCTTGTCGCGGGCACGGGTAATTGCTACATAAAAAAGACGGCGCTCTTCTTCTACATCTCCACCGTTTTCTTCTACAGAACGTGCATGAGGAATAAGTCCTTCTTCGGCCCCCGCAATAAATACAACCGGAAACTCAAGTCCTTTGGAAGCATGAATGGTCATAAGATTAATCTTGCCTTTGCCGCCTTCTTCATCCTGGTCATCGCGGGACATAAGAGTAATGCGGTTCAAATAATTAAATACACTCGGGTTATCGTTATCGGGGTCTTTTTCCCAGGCATCCATAGAGTTCAAAAGGCTTTCTATATTCATGAGTTTAAAGCGCACTGCTTTTTCGTTTTTTGAAAATTCGGCCATAAGATGGTCCTTGTAGTTTATGTCCTCTACCATCTGACGTACTTTTGCGGAAAGACCTCGTCCACTCAAAATCTTTTGTCTCTGATCTTCTATAAGATTTATAAATTCCTGTAAATCTTCTTTGACCGCATCACTTGCTGGGGAGCCCGGACGGTTTATAAGCGCATCCATTGCATTCCACATGGTACAGCTGTTGAGAAGGGCTTCATCATTCAAAAGCTTTATGGTTGCACGGCCAATTCCCCGGCGCGGAGTGTTGATAATTCTCAAAAGATTTATATCATCATCATGATTTGCAATTACACGAAGATAACTGATTATATCCTTAATTTCCTTGCGTTCAAAAAAACTTGTACCGCCGCTCATAGTGTAGGGCAGGTTGTACTGCAAAAAGGCTTCTTCCAGCGCACGGCTTTGAGTATTTGCACGCATCAAAACGCCAAAGTCATCATATTTACGGTGTTCTTCTCCACAGATTCCTACAATACTTTGAGCAATAAAATCTGCTTCGTCCGCTTCGTCCAGAGGCAAAAATATTTCTATAGGCTTACCGCCGCCGTTACCGCTCCAGAGTTTTTTATCCTTGCGGTTAGTGTTGTGGCTTATAACACCGTTGGCTGCTTCCAAAATTGTTTCTGTAGAACGGTAATTCTGTTCCAGGCGAATCTCTGTAACGTCAAAGTCATGTTCAAAATTGATTATGTTCTGATAGTCAGCACCACGCCAGCTGTAAATACTCTGGTCATCGTCTCCAACAACCGCAACGTTTTTATCGGCAAGCAGGTGCATAAGCTCGTACTGCTGGTGGCTCGTATCCTGGAATTCATCTACCATTATATACTTATAGCGTCCTCTGTAGCGTGCAAGCACATCAGGATGCTCACGAAAAAGCTTTATAGGAAGTACAATCAAATCGTCAAAATCTACAGCATTGTAAAGCTGCAGTCCTTCCTGGTATAGCTCGTAAAGCGGCCTGTACATATCATTAGCAGTTTCCCAGTTTTTGCGTCCGGTTTTGATATTGGAAATAAGATTACTAATCTTATAAATATCCATTGCTTCCTGGCTAAATTTGAGCTCCTGTCCGCATTCTTTTATGAGTGCAATACGGTCTGTTTCATCATAAATACTAAAATTTTCACGGTATCCAAGCTTGTCTATATCCTGCCTCAGCACGCGCACCCCAAAAGCATGAAACGTACTTACAGTAAGATTCTGCAGTTTTTTCTGAGTAAGGTCCTTAATTCGGTCTGCCATTTCTTTGGCGGCCTTGTTTGTAAAGGTAAGGGCCAGTATCTGGCTTTGTGGAATGCCCTTGTCCAGCATATGAGCAATTCGGAAGGTAATAACGCGTGTTTTACCGCTTCCGGCACCTGCAATAATGAGAATGGCACCTTCGGTTGTAGTTACAGCGCGGTACTGTTCCGGATTTAATTCTTTTTTAAGGGATTCCAAATCAAGCATAGGGTTATATAATACGCATAAATCAATTTATTGACAACCCGTATTTTCAAAGTATATAATAGAAGAATATCAATAATGTTACAGGAGAGACGAATGAAAAAGCATTTTCTTCCCCTTCTTTTTTTGTTAACCGTACTTTTTGGCTTGGTATCGTGTACACATCAGTTTAAGGCAAAACCAAATGTTTCATTAAAAATTCCTGCAAAACAACTTTATCGTTCAATTATAAATGATTATGAATTTGATTCTGCCGACGTAGAAATCAAGCTTTTTACAGATGGAAAGGAATTTGACACTAAGTCTCTCAAGATTACAAAAGATACACCGGAAAAACCTGTATCCGTTAGTTTTGAAGGCGTTCCTTTGGAAAGTACAGTTTACGCTCAGGCTAATGTTTCCATCACCGAAAATGAAAGAACCATCATTCTTCTTACCGGCAAGTCCAAAGAACAGGTGCTTACCGAAGCCGGTCTTTCTTTGCAGATTGAACTAAAATGGACAGATGAAAGCAAAGCTTATATTCCGAATGTAAATAGTGAATATTTTATATTAAAATACAATGTTTATACTTATGATTCCAAGAAAGATATAGAAAATCTGGAAAATTATGAATTAAAAAATACTTATACTTTTAAAATCTATTATAAGGATTTTACTAACTTTACTGATTCTAGGTGTGATGAATTATCTTCAAAAATTGCTGAATTAAACTTTGACATGGCTATAACAGGCTATGAACAAAATACCGGAATTGAAGAAGAAGGCGAGCCGGATTTAATCAACGGAATTGCCGTGCTTAATTCATACTGGTATAAGGCAAATAAGGAAGTACGTCCTTATTTATTAAATCAAAAAGCAGATATTTCAAATTATACTCTAAAGCTCTATAAAACAGCAGAATCGTCTTATTATGTTATTGAAGATAAAGACGGAAAAAGACTTGCTGTGGGAGTTTGGATGATTGGCATTGCCAACATAGAACCTATAAAGTATGGAATCGCTTTTATGCAATCACTCAAATACGAAGATGGTGTTCCAAAACTTTCTATTGAACCAAACTCTCAAATACCTTATACTCCGGAATTTCATGAAATCTCTCCAGACGGTCTTACAATAAAAAATCTGATTGGTGACGAAGAAATTGAAATAACATTTGATACAACAGGCTTGGAAATTCAAGAATTGATGTCAAATTCAAATCCAACGCCAGAGCCGGATGATATTGATATTACAATTAATTGTGATAACGAGTTATATGCAAAGAATAGCCAGATTACCGTTACTGCCAGAAATTTGACTCAAAATACAGATATTCCGGCTAGTGATATTAACGCAGAGATTTCAGTTTCGATTATTATGAATGGAGAAGTAGATCAAAACTATTCGCTTTATCCAGACATTGATGAAATGATAACTGATATGTTTCAGGTAGAACAATTATTTACAATAGTGCGGGATGAAAATACTCTTGTTATAACAACTGATTTGCCAGATGGATTTATAATGTCAAATGAGAATAGGTATATGATTTTTGATTTTTCATTTACAGCAAGCGATGGGGCTAGTAGTGATACACAAAAGATTTCAAAAATTATAAAAGATGGAATGAGAAAAGAAGTTACTGTTACAATGGAGCCGGATGCAGAAGAAATTCCAATGAATCAGACAGTAATTTTCTCTGCAAAGGATAAAAATGGGTCTGTAGATGCTGGAAATATTACTGTTGAACTTGGATATTTAGTTGGAAATAAATGGACTCCATTAAATTCTAGTTATTATAGTGTAACACATAATAATGTTAACAACTCTCAGGAATTATCATTCACAAATCAAATGCCTATAGATACTACATTCACGATAAGGGTTACTGTAAATTCAGAAGAAACCATATTTAACGTAAAAGTAGTAAAGCCTGTTGTGGAATATACTGTAAGTATTGATGAAACTGATAATAGGGATACAATAATTCAAAACATAAAAGATGTTTTTAGTGAAACTGAATCTGACTTCCCTAATAATCAATTAGACTTAGTTTTTGAAGGACAAAATATTTCTACAGATATCAATCTTTATGGAATAATTAAAGATGTCCTTTCTGAAATGAATATATCTTATTATGGATACGGAAGAATTCTTTCTCTGGATTATTCAGGAGTTACAGGAAGTGTGGTAGATAAAGTGCCTGAAGAAGCTTTTATGGAAATGGATATTCTTAAATCTATAAAATTATCTGAATCGACAACCGAAATTGAATCATTTGCATTTGCATCATCAACAGGTACTGGTGATAAACATATTGTAACATTGGAAGAACTTGACTTACTGAATGTAACTAAGATTGATTTCCAGTCATTTGCATCTACCAAAATTCTTGGTGAATTTAATCTTCCTAATGTTACGCAGTTTGGAAATAATTCTTGTTCAGGTCTTCATGCAGAAAAAGTAATTCTTGGTGTTGCAGAAGAATTATATCAGGTAGATGGTAATTCCGAATTTGGTGCTTGGGTTTTCGAAGGCTCTACAATTGGAACTCTTGTTGCAGATAATCTTAAAAGAATTGAAAATTTGACTTTTGCAAATGCATCAATTGACTTCTTTGTAATTCCAGATAGTTTGGCTTTTGTTGGTTCAAGAGCTTTTGCATTATCTACTCATACCGAAGTAATGTTTGAATCAGAATCTGCAAAACAAAATTGGTATGTAATTGGACAATATGTTAAAGTTGGCGGAGTATCTACAGATTGTGATGATGTTGCTCGCGGACTTTATAACGGAACTATTAATTTATCTAGCGTAACTGCAGGTGATGGTGTATTTGAGCTTGTAGCCCCAGATGACTTGCTGGATATGATGTTTGACTATAGTTTACAATATAATTACATAAGAATTACACAATAATTATTCATGGATTGCCACGTCATTCGCTTTGCTCATTCCTCGCAATGACGAGCAGGCCGTGGCAATCCATATTCACAAAACCCATTCTTTAATATATACTAATTTTATACAATAAAAAAATTAAACAGGAATCGACCATGAATACTACCGTTTCCGCTTTTTTGATGAAGCATAATTTTGTAAACCATATTGATGTGCTGTCGCTTGCACAGGGAATCTTAGATGATATGAGGCGCGGCCTTAAAAAACAGGGCTCCGATCAGGATATGATCCGCACCTTCTGTAATCCGCCGCAAAAATCTGCAGCTAATGAGTCTGTAATTGTTATTGATGCGGGTGGAACTAACTTCCGTTCATGTCTGGTAACTTTTGATGCTGCCGGTAACCCGACAATAAGCGAAATGGAAAAAACACGCATGCCTGGTGTAGAGCGCGAGCTTAGCCGTCAGGAATTTTTTGAACAGTTTGCGGTAAATCTTGAACATCTTAAGAACAAAGCCGACAGAATAGGATTTTGCTTTTCATATCCAATGGAAATTCAGAAGGATGGAGACGGAATCCTCCTTGGTTTTTCTAAAGAAGTAAAGGCTCCCGAGGTTGTTGGCTGCAAAGTAGGTGAGTGCCTCAAAGCTGCTCTTGCACAGCACGGCTGGAATACAATCAAACGCATTACAATGTGTAACGACACTGTATCTGCACTTTTAGCTGGTGCTGCCTGTGCCGGAGAAACACACCGCTATTCTTCTTACATCGGTTATATTCTTGGAACCGGAATGAATGCTGCATATCTTCAGCCTGATTGCGACACTTGCGGAATTGAAAAACAGATTATCGTTTGCGAAAGCGGCAAGTTTAGAAGTGTTACCCGTTCCGACTTTGATATAGAATTTGATAAAACAACTGTAAAGCCTGGCGTTTTCTTCCTTGAAAAACAGTGTTCCGGAGCCTATCTTGGACCTGTTTCTACAATAGTTTTGCAAACTGCAGCCCGCGAAGGAATATTCAGCGATGCTGTAAACAAGGCTCTCCTTGCTATTGACCAGCCTCTTACTCTTATAGAAATGGACAAGTTCCTGCATGGACCTTTTAATAAAGACTGCCTCCTCGGTAAAATTGCCTGCGAAAATGCAACACAAGAAGACTGCGATCTTATGTACCAGCTGCTTGACGCCATTGTAGAACGTTCTGCACGCTGTTCTGCTGCTATCCTTACAGCCTGTGCAATTCAGACCGGTGCCGGTAAGAATGCTGCAAACCCAATCTGTATCCTTTGTAACGGAACAACCTTCTACAAAACCTGGATGGTTCGCGAACGCACTGCCGCTTATCTTGACGCAGTTCTTACAAACCAGCTTGGTATTCATTGGGAAATTGTTTCTGCCGAGAATGATATTACTCTTGGTACTGCAATAGCCGGGCTTATAGAATAAAATATTTGATAGATTATCAATTATATGTTATAATTATTAAAATGTGAGGGGAACATGGCGTTAAAAGGCTTTGGAAAATCGTTTGTTTTAATTCTTATAATCATAATCCTTATAATCGGCGGACTCTTGTGGTTCGATTTCCTCGGAATTGTACGTGTAAAAAATGTATTTTCTCCAGTTTATAAGCTTATGGGAAAAGACGTACAGACCACTCAGACTGCAACCCAGTCAAAACCCCTCGTTGCAAATCTTGATGAAGACAGACTCAACAAACAGAAAGAAGCTATTGATATTCGCATAGAAGAGCTTGATAAACGCGAAGCAGACATCGAAGAATCCGAAAAAAAGAACGAACAGATAGCTGCTGAGCTTGCCGAAAGAGAAAAAAATCAAGAAGAACGTGAAAAAACATTTAACTTGACCCAAAAAAAGTACGATGATAAAGAAGTAAACATTGAACAGATTGCTAATAATCTGAACGGTATGAGACCACAGGCTGCCGTTGACATTCTTGTTGCAATGGATGATCAGGTTGTAATTGATGTCCTGCGCAAGGTAGAAGAAATGGCAAAAGAAAACGGGTCTTCATCCATGGGTTCTTACTGGCTGTCTTTGATGCCGTCTGACCGGGCTGCACAGATACAGCGGAAGATGCTAAGCAAGCCGGAGTCCCTGGAATAGTCGTTCGGAAGGCAGTCCTTCAAATGTTTTACACGAGGAGGATTGCCAATGCAGGCAATTATTTCGGATATCATCGTAAGTCAGGCCGCGCAAAACGGTAATTTACAAGTATCCCAAAATCTAAATAACAGTTCCTCTCCAAATGTCTCTTTTGCAGATATGCTTGCGTCTTTGAATCAGGCTGCAGAGCAAAAACCTGTTCAGGATAGCTCTAAATCAAACGAAAATGTACAGCCACAGGACACACAGCAGTCAAAACCGGTAGAAAATGCAAAAGACAGCGACAAATCAGAAAAAATCAAAGATGAACAGCTTACAAAAACAGAGCAAAAAGATTCTTCTGATGCTGAAAAAACTCAAGCCTTAACTAAACAGACTGGAGAAAAAGAACTGGACAAAAAAACGCCGGTTAAAAATGTTGAAAAAACAGAACCAGCAGATCCAAAAGCTTCAAAAGCAAAGACTCAGGCAAATCAAAATGCCAAGGAAGCTCCAAATAATGACCCTTTGGACTCAAAAAAGGTTTTGTCTAATGAAGAAAAACAGGCTCTAAAGGAAAAACAGAATCTTAAACTGCTCGAAGAACAGTCTGTAAATCCTGATGAACAGGAAGCTGCTCTGTCAATTTCTGCTCTTGCACAGGAAGGAATTAAAAATCCTGCAGCAGAAAGTGCTGTAAATACACAGGAGCTCCAGCAGGATTTGACAATCGAAGATAAGGCTTTGGAAATTAAGGCCGATTCAAAATCAGACTCAGACTTTGCAGCAAAAAATCCAAAAGAGAAAATATCTGTTGTTGATTTAAGAACAAAGCAGGATGCTGCACAGGATTCTAAGCCGGTTGAAAAGACTGCTAAGAATCTTAAGGTTGAATACAATTCAGACAATACTGCTACAGTAACCATGGAGCTTGACCAGCAGGCACAGATAGCCGGAGAAAACATGCTTTCTCTGGATAATCAGACAGCTGCTAGCCAAGGTTCGGACTTCCAGGCAATGGTAAATAATCAGATTCAGGCAAATGTTCCTGAATTTGTAAAAGCCGGAACAGTTCTTCTTAAAGACAACGACAAAGGAACTATAAATCTCGTTCTTCATCCGGATGATCTTGGAAACGTAAAGATTCATCTTAGCATGGATGGCAAGACAATAAGTGCACATATTACCGTTAATACAAAGGAAGCTCTTGAGGTATTCAAAGACAATGCCCAGACGCTCAGGGAGGCCTTTGCAAAGAATGGTTTTGATACTGCCAATTTTGATGTTTCTTACAATGGAAACTCAAACGGTCAGTCAGGCCAGGATTTTAAAGGATTGTATGACGGTTCAGATTTTATGGCAAGAAACGCTTATGACAGTTTCTTGGGTGGGGGATCAAACGACGGATATATTCAGGAATCCTGGGAAAAGCTCAAGAATTCTGAATATTTAATTAACATTGTTGCCTAAGGTGACGATGTAAGTGGTATAAGGAGAAGTGATGGAACTACTTAACACGACAATGTCTGCAAGTGAAAAGGCAGTGATTGACCAGCAGGTCGACTACTTTAACAAGCAGAACACAACAACAGAAGGACGCACTGTTCAGAACGAGCTGGGAAAAGATGACTTTCTCAAACTGCTCATAACACAGCTGCAGAACCAGGATCCAACAGATCCTATGGAGAACCAGGAGTTCATTGCACAAATGGCTCAGTTTAGTTCTCTCGAACAGATGACAAACTTGAGTACGTCGTTTGCAAAAATGGCTTCGTTTATTTCAAGCCAGGAAGCAGCAAGTACTCTCGGTAAGACAGTGGAATTGAATGTGGGAGATACAACCACTACAGGAATTGTGGAAGGGGCAACCAGAGGGGAAAATCCACAGATACTGGTAAATGGTATGTACTACACTCTAGATAAAATTGCGGCAATTTATGCCAACTAAGGATTTAAACAAAAAGAAGGAAGGTGAAGCTTTATGATGAGATCACTTTATTCTGGTGTTTCAGGGTTGCAGAATCACCAGACAAGAATGGACGTAATTGGTAACAACATCTCGAACGTTAACACAATTGGTTTTAAGAGGGGACGTGTTAACTTTCAGGATATGATTAGCCAGCAGATGCAGGGTGCAGAAAAACCTACAG
>JAEEGG010029952.1_pt1 | contig 10134 bp, 5 predicted proteins | sample 9134161 | NCBI WGS metagenome assembly JAEEGG01 (sample SAMN16246543, study PRJNA631951) | gut metagenome | biome: gut microbiome; feature: rumen; material: CR-attached | host: Bos | place: Iran: Karaj | collected 2018-10 | reverse complement strand
AAGGACTGCAAAGTCGAAGTCGTTCCGATTGAAGCCGAAGAACTTCTATCCGCAAAGAACGCAGATAGCGGGAAAAAACTAAAAGACGTCAACGGCATTTTGGTGCCTGGTGGTTTTGGTTCACGAGGCGTCGAGGGCAAGATTGCCGCGATAAAGTACGCGCGGGAGCACAAGACCCCCTTCCTCGGCATCTGCCTCGGAATGCAGTGCACGGTGATCGAATATGCGCGCGACGTGCTCGGATGGAAGGACGCAAACTCTACGGAGTTCGACGAGCATACGACGCATCCCGTCATCGACCTCATGGAGGAGCAGCGCGGCATAACGCAGAAAGGCGGCACGATGCGCCTCGGCGCATATCCATGCATCCTGAAGAAAGGCACCCTCGCCGCGAAACTGTATAGGCAGTGCGAGATATCCGAACGGCATCGCCACCGCTACGAACTCGCCTACGACGGCGCGGCACGAGAGGAACTGGAAGCCAAGGGCCTCAATGTAAGCGGACTCTCCCCCGACGGCAAGCTCGTCGAGATAGTCGAACTCCCGCAGGCGAAGCACCCCTACTTCATCGCCTGCCAGTTCCACCCCGAGTTCAAATCCCGTCCGACCGCGCCGCATCCGCTCTTCGTCGGACTCGTAACTGCAGCACTCAAGGGAAAGACAAAATGAAACGTACAGATTTGAAGAAGATTCTTGTCATCGGATCGGGTCCGATCGTCATCGGACAGGGATGCGAGTTCGACTACTCCGGATGTCAGGCCGTGAAGGCGCTGCGCAAGGAGGGATACGAAATCGTCCTCGCGAACTCCAACCCCGCGACGGTGATGACCGATCCGGAGATGGCCGAGGCGACCTACATCGAGCCTCTCACGGTAGATTCGGTTTCGGCGATTATACGCAAGGAGAAGCCCGACGCCCTTCTCCCCACGCTCGGCGGACAGACCGCGCTCAACCTCGCGATGGAGCTGAAGCGCTCCGGCGTCCTCGAAGAATGCGGCGTCGAGATGATCGGCGCGGATGCGGACGCGATAGCCCGCGCAGAGGACCGCAATCTATTCAAGGCGGCGATGGAAAAGCTCGGACTCGACATGCCGAAGTCCGGAAGCGCCCACTCGCTCGAAGAGGCCGAGGCGATCGCCGCCAAAATCGGCACATGGCCGCTCATCATCCGTCCCGGCTTCACGCTCGGCGGAACGGGCGGCGGAATCGCGCACGACGCTGACGAGTTCCGCGAAATCGTCTCGCGCGGACTCGAGGCCTCGCTCAACCACGAGGTTCTTGTCGAGGAGTCTCTCATCGGCTGGAAGGAATTCGAGATGGAAGTGATGCGCGACAAGGCTGGAAACGCCGTGATCGTCTGCTCCATCGAGAACATGGACGCAATGGGCGTCCATACAGGTGACTCAATCACCGTCGCGCCGATACAGACCCTTACCGACCGCGAATACCAGGCGATGCGCGACGACTCGATCCGTGTGCTCGAGGCAATCGGAATCGCGACCGGCGGCTCGAACGTCCAGTGGGCGGTAAACCCGAAGACGGGACGGCGCATCATCATCGAGATGAATCCGCGCGTCTCGCGCTCCTCCGCGCTCGCGTCAAAGGCGACAGGCTTTCCGATCGCGAAGATCGCCGCCCTTCTCGCCGTGGGCTATACTCTCGACGAGCTGAAGAACGACATCACCGAAGTTACGCCCGCATGCTTCGAACCGGCGCTCGACTATGTCGTCGTCAAGGTGCCGCGCTTCACCTTCGAGAAGTTCCACGGCGCGGACACGCACCTCGGCACGCAGATGAAGTCAGTGGGCGAGGCGATGGCGATCGGCCGCACCTTCAAGCAGGCGTACCTCAAGGCCGTCCGCTCGCTAGAGGCGCCGCTTGCCGGACACGATGTCGCGAGCTTCGATCCGTGGTTCAAGCGCGAGCTCGACGAGATAGAGGCGTTTCGCTCCTATCTCGCGTCCATCGCCTCAAGTCTCACACCCGACATCCTTCGCCAAGCCAAGGTTTTCGGATTCAGCGACAAGGAAATCGCCGCGGCGATCGGCTCCGACGAGATTACGGTGCGGACGAAAAGACTTGAGCTTGGAATACACCCCACGTTCGGCGAAGTCGACACCTGCGCCGGCGAGTTCGAGGCCAAGACACCGTATTACTACTCGTACTACACATATTTAGAATCCGAACTCAACCACCTAACCACCCAGCCACCTAACCACCTAACCAAAATCATGATCCTCGGTGGCGGGCCGAACCGCATCGGACAGGGCATCGAGTTCGACTGGTGCTGCTGCCACGCCGCCTTTGCGCTCCGCAAGATGGGCATCGAGGTCGTTATGGTGAACTCCAATCCAGAGACTGTCTCGACCGACTACGACACTTCGGACAAGCTCTACTTCGAGCCGCTTACGTTCGAGGACGTGATGGAGATCTACGAGCGCGAGAAATGCGACGGCGCGATAGTACAGTTCGGCGGACAGACCCCGCTCAACCTCGCGGAAAAACTCGAGGCGGCAGGCGTAAACATCCTCGGCACCTCGCCCAAGGACATCGCGCTCGCGGAGGACCGCGACTTCTTCCGCGCGCTTGTGAACGAAGTCGGCGTGAATCAGCCGCCGAGCGGCATCGCGCACACGGTGGACGATGCGCTCAAGATAGCGCAGGAGATCGGCTATCCCGTCCTCGTGCGTCCGTCGTTCGTCCTCGGCGGACGCGGCATGGCGATCGTCTACCACGAGGAGCGCCTCAGGGAATACGTCGAGGAGGCGGTGAAGATATCGGAGGGGCGTCCGATTCTCATCGACAAGTTCCTCACCAACGCCATCGAGCTCGACGTCGACTGCGTGTCGGACGGGAAGACGACGGTCGTAGGCGCGATTCTCGAGCACATCGAGGCGGCGGGCTGCCACTCTGGCGACGCCGCGGCGGTTACGCCGCCGGTCTCGCTCTCGCAGGAGACGATCGCCGAAGTCGAACGCATCGCCCGCACGTTCGCGGAGAGGCTGCACGTCGTCGGGCTTATGAACATCCAGTTGGCGGTCAAGGACAACGAGGTCTGGATGATCGAAGTGAATCCACGCGCGTCCCGCACCGTGCCGTTCGTATCGAAGGCTGTCGGCTGGTCGCTTGCGGGCGTGGCGTCGCGCTGCATGGCGGGCGAGAAGCTGCCCACCCAACTACCTAACCACCCAGCCGCCCAACCCTATTTCTGCGCCAAGGAGGCGGTGTTCCCGTTCGTGAAGTTCCCGGGTGCGGACATCACGCTCACGCCGGAGATGAAGTCGACGGGCGAAGTGATGTCGTTCGGACACGACGCGGCGACGGCGTACTACAAGAGCCAGGCCGCGGCGGGAAGTCCCCTGCCGCTTCCGGGCCAAGGCGGAATCGTCCTGTGCGTGCGCGACGAAGACAAGGCGGAGGTCGTCGAACTGGCGAAAAGGCTCGACGCGATGGGCTACGAGATATGGGCGACGCGCGGAACATCCACCGCGCTCTGGCGCGCGGGCGTCGAGTCGAACGCGCTCTACAAGATTCCGCTCGGGAGCCCCAACACCATCGACCTGATAAAGCGCGGCAAGGTGAAGTGGATAGTCAACACGCGCGAGGACGGAGAGTCTGCGGCGCACGACAGCGTAAAGATACGCGCCGCCGCGGTCGCGGCTGGCGTTCCGGTGACGACGACGCTCGCCGGCTTCGCCGAGGCCGTGAGTGGGCTCGAGGCGATTCGGCGCGGAACCGACGCCGCGCCGCTCTCGCTTCAGGAGTGGCACGCGGCGAACAACTGAAGTCACTACGCGACGGTCGGCAATCCTTACGCCGATGATTACGGACGGAACACTTTGCGGACGGCTTCGAGGTATCCGAAACGATATGTCGTGTCCGGTTCGAGATACGATCCCTCGGTCCATTCATTCCACGAGTTGACCGTGATCAGTCTCGGCGCTCCGTCCGGTGCATTTCTGTCTGTCCAGTCCTTCGCACGGCGCAGGACGGCCTCGAACTTCTCGGGCGTGGAGTTGACCGCCGTCGGCTGGGAGCTTCCGGCCGGATACCGCGGATTCGTGTCCCATCCCGCGGAGGCGTGGGCGAAGTACATGGAGACGCCGAGCTCCTTCTTCGCCGCGTCAAAGCGCCGCGCGCCCTTCTCGGCCCATGCCGCGTAGTCAGGATTCCCTTCGGGATACGACCAGTGAACGAAGTTGTAGATGGACGCGGAGTCGATGCCGAGGCTCCTGACGACGTCAGGCTTGAGCTCGTAGTCGCAGGCCATGAGATGGACTCCGCCGAATCCCGCATTGTCGCAGTCCCTGCGGAACTCCGCAAGCGCCTCCGCCGCCTTGTCGATTCCGCCGAGCCCCTCGACGAATGTTCCGACCTCGTAGAGCATGAGGACGGGTCTGCCGCCTATGCGGTAGTAGTTCGGACGCCGGAAGTACATCTCGATCCAGCGGCGCGATATCTTTCTGAACTCCTCCACGTCTACACCGCCGCGCCATACCGGCCTGTCCCATTTCTTGTCGGCAACCCTGTTGTCCCAGAGCATCGTCACGTTGTGGTTCGCCCACATGATGAAGAACTTCATCTTCTCGTTGTTCTTCGCGCCGAGAAAGCCCTTGTCGAGCGCGTCCTCGAGGAAAGGCCTCCCGCCGTACCAGTACCAGTCGTATATGAAGGTATTTACGCCATGCGAAACGGCGGCGTCGATCTTCTTTTCGACGACCTTAGGATCGGCCTCGTTCTCGTAGCCCCAGAGCGGTACTAGCGGCTGGCGATGGCCCTCCCACTTCGGCTTCGCCTCGTAGACGTTCTGCCACTCGCCCTTGCCGTCCTTGAAGATACCGAGCTCCGCCCACCTCGGATCGGGCTGATACGCGGGCCAGACGTACGCGGCGATATCGTACCCTGCGGCGAAAGCACCTTCTGCAAAAACCAATGACAGCACCAAGGCAGCCCCTGCCTTAAGCGCGAAGGAACGACCCCCTTCCGATTTGGCCGTTTTTATTTTGCGACAACTATGGAACTCCACGATACAACTCCACTTTTGCGCAGAATTTTACCATAATTTACTACTTCGCCTTGAGCGACTTCTTGAGCATCAGATAGAGCGTCTTGCGCTCTTCCTTCGAGAAGGCCGCGATGCGCTCCTCCCACTCGCGCTCGAACTCGCTCTTCTGGTCGCCGAGCGCGAGGAAATGCGCCTTCAGCACCTTCTTCGCCTCGTCGAGGTACATGCGCACCTCGGGATTGAGCTCGTCCATCACAAGCGCGTTCTCGCGGTTCAGCGCCGGGAAGCGGTCGGATATGAGATACGCAGTGAAGGGAACGCCGCCCGAGCGGACGATCGCGGACTGCTCGTGCAGCTGGAAACCGTCCGTCCCCGCGAACACGAGCCTCCCGGCGCCGGTGAACTTGCGCTTCCACTCGATCACCTCGAGCTTCGCCGTCGCGCCGTTCTCGAGCGAGAGCTTGTAGTCCGTCGTACTCTTCTGCACGATAACGGGCGTCACGGGAAGGCCGTTGAAGTAGATGCGCACGTCCGGATAGCTCTTGAGGTAGAGCGCGAACTTGGATGCAAGCCCCTGCACCGTCTCGGCGGCGTTGAGGAGCGAGTCGCAGTTGGCCCTGGCGTTCGTGACGTACACCTCGGTGCCAGTGCCGGGCCCAGGCTGGGCGGCCTCGTCAATGTCGAAGACACCGGGCGTAGATATGTCGCCCGAGATCACGTAGGAATGAAGCGATCCGTCGTGCGCCGACGTCGTGCGCCACTCGACGTGCGTGCCGAGCGCGAAGGCCTTGAAGCGTCCGCGCCCGTGGCGTCCGTGCAACCGCCTGTGCTCGACTCCGGTCTGCGTCGACATGCGCTTCCAGCTGCCGCCGAGCGAACCGAACGTCGATTCCGCGTTGGGGACGTCGATGCCGGTTCCATCGTCGGAGACGCGCACCGCCTCTACGGCGCCGAGCGGATTCGTGACAAGGTCGACCTTGACCTCCTTCGCGTCCGCGTCAAGCGCGTTCCATACCAGTTCCTCTATGGCCGCCATTGGGGCGGACTTCGCAAGCGATTCGATGTGGTCCGGCTTCGCCTGGACGTAGATCTGTTTCATGAAAGGTTCAAAAGTTCAAATGTTCTAGCGTTCAAAAGTTCAAGGATTCATCGGCTCTACGGCGCCGCTCTTCGTCACCTTCTCGATGCGCTGGCGGATGGACTCGAGATCCTTCTGGCACTCGTCGACGAGCTTGCGTCCGTTCTCGAACGCCGCGATCATGTCGTCCAGCTTCATGTCGCCGGACTCCATTTTCGCGACGAGTTCCTCGAGCTTCTTGAGGTTGTCCTCGAACTTCATGACCTCACTCCGCGCCAAGTGCGATGCCGAGCGACTTGATGTCCGCCGCGTCGAGCGCGTACGCCGGGTCGATCTCCACCGGAACGCCCTCCTTCACCGAGACGCCCGCCTCGGCGAGCCAGCGGCGCCACTTCGCCTGCATATCGGCCTTGCACGTCGCGGGCGAGTCGGAACCCTCCGCATTCTTCACGGGCGAGAACTCCTCCTTCTGGTCGAAGGCGAGGAACGCCGCGCGGCGCGCGTTGGGGAGGACGTCGAAGATGAACTTCTCGAACTTGTATCCGTTCGGCTCGGACGGCTTCACGACCTTGCCCTTCGCGTCGACGAACGGAATCTTCTTGAACGCGAGGTGGAGCGGCATCGACTTCCCGGCCTCGCGCTCGAGGAACGCGCGGTCGAAGACGTGGATCGCGGGCGAACCGTAGAGGAAGTAGAGCGAGCCATCCTTCGCGCGGCGGTTGCACTGCTCGTCGGTCATCTCCGTGTACTCGACCATGCGGAACGAGTCGCCGAAGCGCATCGGCATGCCGACCTTCTCCTTGGGATCGCGCTTGGCGCAGAGCTTGAGGGAGTAGTCGGACTTCTCCATGACGTGGTAGCCGATGAACGCGGGGTCCGCGATCTCGACGAGGGGATTGTCGACCTGGAAGAAGAAGACGGACTTGATCCCGCGCCTCTTCATGTCATCGAGCGCGCCGGAGCGCTTGAGCGCGGCGAGGAGCCCGCCGTGTCCGTCGGGGCTCATGAAGACGTGTCCCGGCGCGTCCATGATGATCTTGCCGTCCGCCGTCATGCCGGGCCACATTCCCTGCGTGAAGAAGAACACGTCGTCGGGGTTGAGTCCGAAATAGTCGTTCTCCTCGAAGCACCTCACGGTCGCCTCGTTGTTCGCCTCGCTCGTCATCACGTAGAACGGGATGGTGCGTCCGTAGCGGATCGTCCGCGCGAGGATCTTGCGCGCGTGGAAGTAGAAGAGCGGCGCGCCGGTGATCGGTCCGATTGAATAGCAGCCCTTCGGCCCGTCGTATCCGAGGCGCGAGCCCTGTCCGCCCGCAACGAGAAGCGCCGCGACGCGTCCGGCCTTGAGCTCCTTCTCGCCGGCCTCGACCGCCTCGGCGAGCTTCCTTCCCTTGAGCACCGCCACCTTCGGGGCTACGCCCTTCGAGTTGTCCACCGCGGTTGTTCCGGCCTTAAGCGCCTTCTGGCAGTAGGCGAGGCTCTTCGGCTCGATCTTCGCGATCTGAGCGAGGAGAGACTTCTGCTCCTCCTTTGAAATCTTCTTCCACCAGGCGAGGACGTGTTCCTGTCCGCACCCTTCAAGCATCTTCTTCGCCTCTGCGTAGTTCATTTAATTCGCTCCTTCGTTGAGTTTGAGCAATATTATACCAAAAATCGCCGCGTCCGCGCCGAATCAGCGGCGGGGGAGGGTTACAACTGCGGAACGCACGCCTTTCGCGGACGCCGTGAGCTTCAGCGGAAGCCCCGAGCCGCCGGTGCGGCGCACTATCACGAGGGCGCGGCCGTAGTACAGCGGATGCGACGCCGTGTCCGTGAAGGAGTCGAGCCCGTCGGGCGACCCGTTGCCCACCGCGACGATCTCGCCGGGCCCCTCGAGCGCGAACGACACGCGGTCCTTCGCGAGCGGCAGCACCGTCCCGTCTTCGTCCTCGATCTCGACCTTGACGAAGCCAAGCTCGCCGTCCGCGAGATCCGCCGCCTCTGGCGTTAGCCTCACCGCGGCCGGCTTGTACGCCGTCTTGCGCGAGTCCTCGCCGATGGGGTGTCCGTTGCGGAACGCAATCACCTTGATCTCGCCCGGCTCGTACGGAACCTCCCAGGAAAGGCGGTAGCGCTCGGTGACCTTGTAGTAGTCCGGGCTGTTCTTCCACTCCACCTTCGGCAGCTCGGCGAGCTTCTTCCTGCGACCCGCGCTCTCGCCGTTCACGAAGAGCTCCGCCTCGTCCCCGCTCGTGTAGCACACGACCGTGATCTTCTCGCCCTCGCGTCCGTCCCAGTTCCAGTGCGGCAGCAGGTGCACAGTCTCCTTGCGCTCGTTCCAGAGCGAGCGGTAGAGCCAGTAGCGGTCCTTGGGCATCGCGCAGAGGTCGCAGATCCCGAAGAACGAGCTGCGGCACGTGTTGGGATTCGGCGTCGGCTCGCCGAGGTAGTCGATGCCAGTCCACACGAACTCGCCCGCGACGAACCTGTCGCGCTCCATGCGCGCGAACTCGGCGTCGGGTATGTCGGACCAGTCGGCGGCGCAGCGGTCGTACGAATCGAGCTCGACCACGGTCTTCGGATCGTAGTCGAGCGGCTTCGCGCTCGGCTTCGGCGGGAAGTACCCCCAGCTGGAGAGCGCGGAAGCGGACTCAGAATACACAATCGGCTTGTCCGGATACTTCTCACGCATCGGCATGTAGCGCTCGCTGTAGTTCCACCCCGTCAGGTCCATCGCGGCGTAGTCGCCGCGGCCGGCGGACTCCGTGAAGCAGCAGCCGATTCCGACCGGACGCGTCGGATCCTCCCTGCGGACGATGTCGCGGAAGTGCGCGCAGCGCTTTTCGTTGACGCCCTGCGGATACTTCTTGCCGTCCGGCGCGATTTCGTTTCCGATGGACCAGCACACGATGCACGGATGGTTCCGGTCGCGCCGCACAAACGCCTTGAGGTTGCGCTCCACGAGCGCCTCCGGCGCCTCGTCCTTGCCGAGCCCGGCCGTGCCGTCCCACTTGTCGAAGCACTCGTTCCACACGACGATGCCCATCTCGTCGCAGAGGTCCAGCACCTCCTCCGCGCACGCGTTGTGCGATGTCCTCAGTGCGTTCACGCCCATCTCCTTCATGACCTCCAGCTGACGCCGCATCGCGCCCTTGTCGAACGCCATGCCGAGCGGACCGAGGTCGGAGTGCAGGTTCACGCCCTTGAGCTGCAGGCGGCGTCCGTTGAGGTGGAAGCCGTCGTCTGCGGTGAACTCGGCGGTGCGGATTCCGTACCTGTACGTCTTGCCGCACACCATGGTCTCGTAGAGCTTCGGATTGGAGACGTCCCACATCACTGGGTTCTCCACGTCGAACTCGTTCACGATCTCGCTCGAGCTGACGGGCGTGCGGTACGTGACGCGTACCTTCGCGCGCTCGGGCGTCACGTCGGTGACCGTTATCTTCACCGAGCCCCATATCGCGCGGTCCTCCGCATCCTCCACGACGAGCTTGACGTCGCGGTAGATGCCCGCGCCCGGATACCACCGGCTGCCGTGCTTCGTCGTGTCCGCTTTGACCACGAGCTCGTTCTTCTCGCCGAACTTCAGCTTCGCGGTGAGGTCGACCTCGAATGACATGTAGCCGTAGTCCCACCCGCCGACCTTCTCGCCGTTGAGGAACACCTCCGGATTCGACATGACGCCGCCGAAGCGGAGCGCGACGAACCTGCCCGCGACCTCGAGCGGAAGCTCAATCGTGCGCCGGTACCAGCCGACGCCCTTCCACGGGAGCTTGCCTGTGTTGCCGTCGCCGTTGGCGTCGAACGGACCGGAGATCGCCCAGTCGTGCGGAACCCTCACCTTCGTCCACTCCTTCTGGTCGCGCGAGAACTCCCATCCGTCGTGAAGGACGAACTCGCCCTCGACAGGACCCTCCTCCGCCGCGAGGACGGACTTGACCTCGGCCCTTATCGCCTCCCTCGCGCTCTCGTCCTGCGCGAGGACGTATCCGCGCAGATAGTACGGCATCCACCCCTTCGTCCACGACGTGTCCTTGAACGGCTCGTCGTAGAGCGCCTGGTCCGGAAGCAC
>JAEEGG010029946.1_pt1 | contig 10136 bp, 9 predicted proteins | sample 9134161 | NCBI WGS metagenome assembly JAEEGG01 (sample SAMN16246543, study PRJNA631951) | gut metagenome | biome: gut microbiome; feature: rumen; material: CR-attached | host: Bos | place: Iran: Karaj | collected 2018-10 | reverse complement strand
AGAGGATCCGCTTGATGCCGGCGGCCTGCATTTCCTCTGCCATTTTGCCGGGAGCCGTGTCCCAGTTCCAGACGTTCACCGCACCGGCCAGCCGTGCCGTGGCGGGGACTTCCTTTTCTTTTTCGCGAAGTGTTTTGAAGATGCCCTTTGCCTGTGCGTACTGACGGTAGCGTTTAGCCATGCCGACATATCCGCCCGTCCCGAAGAAGGAATATCTCAGACGGCGTTCATAGCCGAATTTGCCCAGCTGCGGATCCCATTGCGGGATGACGGTCAGCTTTTTCTCGTAACGATCGATGTGGATGCCGGCGTCATCCGGTGTTTCAATGATGGCGGAGTAGCCGGACTGTCCGTCTGTCGCGCCCCAGAAAGCCATGCAGATGCCATGTCCGCCGTAGGCGATCAGATACCGGGGGTCGATCGTTTCGTCTTCCACCGGGTAGGAGATGCCCTCGTTCAAAGGAATGATCAGGTATTCACCCGGCTGGGAGCGGTAGGCCGGGGGATAGTTCAGTTTGCTGAACGGCGCGTCTGTCTGATCGAGCGCGTCCAGTGTAAAGACATATTCCGCCTTGTCGGGATCCAGCTGCAATGTGGAGCGGAATTTTCTGTCGGCGGTGACATCCAGCAGCTCCATTGTCAGGGTACGCTCGTCCTCTTTTTGGATATTTTTGAGAACCATCTCCATCAGCGAAGGAATCTGTTTCCAAACTTTGCGGCTGGAATTGCACCGGACTTGGGCAGACAATGTTTTGGTATCGAACCGCAGTTCCATCGAGGGATTTGTGAGTGTCAGGACATCGGGCAGACCCGGCGTGCGCAGATCGCTGACATTGCCGGAGCGGCAGATGCTGAAAAGATCTATTTGGATGACGGCTTTGCGTTCACCGATCACGCACGGCTGCACACTGGCGACATCGCGGGGAATGACCACACGACGCTGTACCTGTTTCCATTCAGTGCCTTTGACCAGATTAGTCTGGCCGAAAACCCAGGCCAGGTTTTCATTATTTTTGTCCCACAGAGAGAGGCAAAGCATGGCATAGCCTGCACCCTGGACATGACCCCAGATGGAAAGATCCAGTATATCACCGGGCTTGACCGCCAGCCTTTTGTTCGTTTGCAGACTCCAGTCTTTGTCGCCGGTGTGGCGGATCTCCATCACGCTGGAACCATCCGGCGCGGAGGGATCCTGAACGACTTCAGCGCGGACAGCATCTGTTGTCCGGTTCCAGGTGCTCCACCCTGTCAAACCGTTCTCGTAGCTGGGATTATCTATTTCGTTTATCTGTGCGGAGACCATCCCGCAGCAGATGCCCAGCATCAGCAAGAAAACAGCAGTGCGTTTCATGCCTTTATCATAGCGTAAAGCCATCTCTCTGGCAATGTATTCCGACAAAACAAATTTGATCCCGATTTTGCCATAAGAAAACCCGGGCAGAAGGTATCTGTCCGGGTAAATGGGTTTATATACATCCCCGCGCGGCGAGGCGAGGGGATCGAAAGTAATTGCTAAAAATTACTTAGTCTGTCCAGCAACCACCGGGTTGGAGCTCTTGACGTTGACCTTGAGGGTCACAACGACTTCGGGGTGGAGCTTGATGGTGACGTCGTGTTCGCCCAGGCTGTGGATCGGTTTCTCGATGACCACAGTGTGCTTATCCAGAGCCACATCGTAACGGGTCTTGAGCTCGTCCACGATGGTGGAGGAAGTCACGGAACCGTACATCTTGGTGTTGTCCTCGTTGGTCTTGACAGCGATGTCCAGGGTCAGCTTGGAGAGCATGGCACCCAGTTCGTTCATGCTGGCCAGCTCGCGGGCTTCGCGTTCCTGGCGGCGCTGTTTGAGGGCTTCCAGACGACGTTTGTTAGCTTGTGTTACAGGAATGGCGTATCCCTGCGGGACTAAGTAATTACGCGCGTAACCGGCGGCAACTTTTACCTGATCGGATTCTGCGCCCAGTCCGGATACGTTCCGAACCAATATCACATCAACTTTCATAATCTTGATAAATTTTAAATTTTTTAAAATGGTACATCATCTTCCATGGAAGGATCCACCGCGGCCGGAGGAGGCACAGGGGGCATCCCGGAAGATGGAGGAGGAGCATAAGCCGCGGACTGAGTACCATAAGGCGGCTGTGCCGGAGGAACATTGGGATAAGGAGCCGGATTTCCATAAGCACCGGCCGGATTCGACCGAGGGGCGTAACCGCCGCCTTGGTCATCCTGACGAGGACCTCCTAAGAACTGGAAGTTTTCCACGACTACATGAAGTCTGCTTCGTCTTTGCCCTGTCTGCTTATCTTCCCATGTATCCAATTTCAATCGGCCTTCTACAAAAAGAGGACTTCCTTTTCTGCAGTAACGGCTGATGGTGTCTGCTTGTCCGGCAAATGCGGAGATATCCACAAAAAGGGTATCATTAGCCTGCTGGCCATTAGCATCTTTCCAAGTGCGATTGACCGCAAGCCCAAAAGTAGCCACCGGAGTCCCGCTGGGCGTGTAGCGCAGCTCAGGATCTCTGGTCAGATTCCCCATCAGAAGGACTTTGTTGAAATTAGGCATGGTTTATGTTCCCTAAATTCTTTTGTTACGAACCCTGTGAAAGGGTGTTTACGCGTTTTCCGTTGCTGCTTCTGCCGGAGCTGCAGCCGGGGCTTCCTGCGGTTCGACCGCGCAGAAACCTTCGGTGAACATCACGCGATAGACATTGAAATTCAACGCAAAGCGGGTTTTCAGCGTGCGGATTGCGGCACCGGGGGCTTCAAACGCGATGTTTACATAGTAACCGGAGGTTACTTTTTTGTCCGGAGTTCTCGCAAAGGGACGCTTATCCAGCTTCTTGATATTCTCTATCTTGCCACCCTGGGCGGCAATTTCGGCGCTCACTTTGTCCAGAGCGCTGTTGATTCCGTTTTCGTCAACGTCAAATATGAACAGACCTTCGTACTTTTTCACTCAGTTTTCCCTTTTCTCAGGGGCGGCAACCGCCCCGTTAAATTCATTCATTGCTTTTTGGATCCCGTGTTCGGCCCAGCATAGAGCCTGTTTCGCGGCACGATCCAAGACTTTTTCAATCACAGGCAGTTCTTCTTTGGAGAACTTCCCTAAAACATGTCCCTTAATTTGCTTTTGCCCGGCATCACCGATGCCGATCTTCAAGCGTGGTATCTCATTGCTGCCCAGCAGACTGAGTACAGACTCCAGTCCATGGTGGCCCCCGGTGCTGCCGCTTGGGCGCATCCGGATAGTGCCAACGGGCAGATCCGCGTCATCCATGATCACCAGAACTTTGGCGAGGGGGATCTTGTAGAAGCGCACCATGGCGCTTACGGCTTCCCCGCTCAAGTTCATCCAAGTCAACGGCTGGCAAAGCCAGATTCTATCTTCGCCCAGGTTGACCGCGGCTATTCGCGCACTAAAGCTGTTCTCCGGCCGGAATTGCACCTTCCAATGAGCCGCCAGCAAATCAGTGACCATAAACCCAACATTATGTCGGGTGAGGGCATATTCCGTTCCCGGATTTCCCAGACCTGTGATGAGAAATGTCTCTCCCACACTCGAGACCGGATATTGTGCAAGTTTATCCGGCTAAAAGCAAGCTCTCTATTTCTTCTTTTTATCAGCAGGTTCTTCTTCGTCCGTGGCTTTCTTCTCACGGATGACTTCGGGCTCAGCCATGGCCGCACCTTCTTCACCTTCTGCCGCAGGAGCTTCCTCAACGGGTTCTTCCACCGGAGCAGTCACCGAGAAGACGGTGATGGATCCATCCACAAGGATCTTGACACCTTCCGGGACTACCAGGTCTTTGACCTGCAGGGAATCTCCCTGATTGAGAGCGGATACATTCGCGATGATCACTTCGGGCAGAGCGCCTACGGAACCGCGGACACGCACTTTTTGGAGTGTGTGATCCAGGACGCCGCCGGCTTTCACGCCTTCGGCTTCACCTTCAGCTTCGATAGGAACGCTGATTTCAATCTCTTCGTCCTTAGTGACTTCGTGTAAGTCCACATGTAAAATCTTGCCGGAGAGCGGCTGGTGCTGGACTTCCTGCAGGATGGCCAGACGATTTGACTTTTCTTCGCCAATGGTCAATTCAACCAGCAGGATCTCGGATACAGCGTGGCTGTACAGATGCTCAATGGCCTTGCGATCGATTTCAAGGTTCTGAGGAGCAGTCTTTTTGCTGTAGATTACTGCCGGCACGCGGTCTTGCGCGCGCAATTTCTTTACTCCGGTCCGCTTATTCAATGTGCGCGGAAACACTACTAATGATTCAGCTTTCATTCTTGCTAAGTATAAAACGTTTAGTACTAAATCGTTCTTTTTTCTATCTAATTAATTAAACAACGAAGTCACAGAGAGATTTTTGTGAATTCGCACAATGGCTTCACCTAGCAGAGAAGCCACAGAAATCACTTTCAGGTTGATTCCCTCAACCGGCTGGTTCGGTACACTGTCTGTTGTGATCAATTCGGTGATCTCGGAATTGCGCAGACGCTGTATGCCGATATCGTTCAGCAGGGCGTGAGAGACACAAGCGTACACCTTTTTGGCACCTTCCCGCTTGAGCAGTTCCGCCGCGGAGGTCAAGGTTCCCGCCGTTTCTGTAAGATCATCCACCAAAAGGACATCTTTATCTTTCACGTCGCCAATCAGCGTCGTTGCTTCCACTTCGTGGGCACTCTTACGCCGTTTTGAAACGATTGCCAGAGGTTTATCCAGCACGGCCGCGATGTTATAGGCTTTTTTGATGCCGCCTACATCAGGACTGACGACCACTAAATTCTCCGTCTCCAGGGTCTTGATGTAATCCAAAAGGACTGGATTCGCGTACAGATGATCCACGGGGATATCAAAGAATCCTTGGATTTGTTGTGCGTGTAAATCCATGGTCAAGACACGGTTAGCACCAGCCGCCACGAGCAGGTTCGCCACCAGTTTTGCTGTGATGGGCACTCTGGGCTGATCTTTACGATCCTGGCGCGCATACCCGTAGAAGGGGATGACCGCCGTGATCCTGGCTGCGCTCGCGCGTTTCAGCGCGTCTATCATGATGAACAGTTCCATCAGATAGTGATTTGCCGGAGGACAAGTGGACTGTATGACGAAAACATCGCTGCCGCGAACGTTCTCGTCAATTTTCACAAAAGACTCACCGTCAGGAAATTGAGTAACATCGCACCGGCCAAGGCTGATACCGATATAGTTGCAGATCGCTTTGGCTAGAGCCGGATTGGAATTACCACTGTAAATTTTCACCGTTCTAAGGAATAAAACACCCTCGGACAGCCTTTCAGCTTCCGAAAGCCGCACAAGCATCCTCTAATATTGCTCCAAACGCAAGACGTTTTTTTGAAAATCCGCCTTTAATTTACTTTTCGGCCTTTATTCTTGCTGAAAGTGAGAGGAATTATTAAAATTTCAGCTATGAAGAGTATGATGACAGGCACTTTTCCATTTTATCGCCCGCGCAGACTGCGCCAGACCCCGGAATTGCGTTCCATGGTAAGAGAATCCACTCTCCGGCCGGAGCAGCTGATACTGCCGCTTTTTGTGACAGAGGGAACTCAAAAACGGATCCCGGTTCCGTCTATGCCGGGAGTTTTCCAGCTTTCCATTGATGAACTGCTGGCGGAGACACGTTCCGCGTGGGAGACCGGTGTGCGTGCCATTCTGCTGTTTGGCATTCCGGATCACAAGGATGAAAAGGCTTCAGCGGCTTATGATCCGGAGGGGATCACCCAGCGGGCCGTCCGCGCGCTGCGGAAGGAGTTCCCGGATCTGATCATCATCACGGATGTGTGTCTGTGTGAATATACCAGCCACGGGCATTGCGGCATGATCCGGAAGACACCCTGGGGCAGGACTTTCATCGACAACGACAGCACACTGGAGATCCTGGCTCAGACCGCTTTGAGTCATGTGATGGCCGGGGCGGACATTGTTGCTCCCAGTGATATGATGGATGGCCGTATCGGTGCTATCCGCAAGACATTAGACGATGCCGGGTTCACAGATGCCGTCATCATGTCTTATGCCGCGAAGTACGCTTCGGCTTTCTACGGGCCGTTCCGTGACGCGGCGGATTCCGCGCCCAAATTCGGCGACCGCCGTGCCTATCAAATGGATCCGGCCAACGCGGAGGAGGCTCTGCGCGAGGTGGCTATGGATATCGAGGAAGGAGCCGACATCGTCATGGTCAAGCCGGGACTGGCTTACCTGGATATCCTGAACCGGGTGAAGAATACTTTTCATTATCCGACAGCGGTTTATATGGTCAGCGGCGAGTATGCCATGATCAAAGCCGCGGGCGAGAAAGGCTGGATAGACGAGGACCGCATCATGATGGAGTCCCATCTGTCCATGGTGCGCGCGGGAGCGGACATTATCATCACTTATGCCGCGCCTTTAATTTGCAAAATGTTGAACAATAAGAAGTAGAATAGAAAAACATGAAAAAAACGAATTTTATGGCGGTGCTGTGCGCCGCGGGGATAGGTTTGGGCACCACGATTTTTACCGCTACTCTGGACGCGGCCGATGGTCAGAATGCTGCACAAGCACCGAAAATCGTTCTTCCGGGCGAAGGCGGCACCAAAGCGGCTGTGACGTATGATTATTTTCCGGACCGGCTCCATACTTTTGTTTTCAGGAACTGGACGCTGGTACCGCAGGAGCGTCTGGCGCAGGTGCTGGAGACCACGCCGGAGAAAGTTGCCGCTGTTGCCGCTTCCATGGGACTGCCGCCGCAGGGGACGATCCTTCCGGCCTGGGGCACTTCACGCGGTTATATCACGGTTTTGCGCCGCAACTGGCATCTGCTGCCTTATGACCAGCTTTTGACACTGCTGGGCATCGATCGGGAGGAGCTGCGTTTCCGTCTGCAGGAGGATGATTTCCTGTGGGTCAAACTGGGCTGGGTGAAACCGGCTTGCGACAAACTGGTTTACACGGAGCCCACGCCCGAAAGCACCGCGCGGGCAAAGGAGATCGCGCGGATATTAAAAGAGGAGCTGCCGGATGCCGCTTCATCGGAAGAGCGTTTCACGTTCATTGACCGCTTGAAAGATCCTATGCCGGATGTCGTGATCCCCGAAAAAACAGAGGACGGATCGGGCTTTGAACTGCGCTACATCGCTTCCTATTTTGCCACGTTCGGTGAGCCTCTGCTGGATCCGGAGATCGAATCCTGCCCCGAAGGTTTGCTGCAGCGTCTGGCGTTGGCCGGGGTCAACGGTGTCTGGTTTCATACGGTGCTGAGGACACTGGTGCCGCCCACGGAAGATTTTCCGGAGTTCGGCAAAGACCATGAACGCCGCATCGCCGGTCTGAACAAACTGGTGCAGCGGGCCAAGAAGTACGGCATCGGTATTTATCTTTATTCCAATGAACCCCGTTCCATGCCGACAGAGTTTTTCGCCAAAGAGGGCAGGGAGTCCATGAAAGGCGTTACGGAAGGTCAGTTCTCCACGATGTGCACCAGCGACCCGCGTGTGCAGAAGTGGCTTTCGGATTCGTATGAATACGTGTTCAAGAATGTGCCGGATCTGGCCGGTGTGTTCACGATCACGGCTTCGGAGAACCTGACCAGCTGCGCCTCGCACTGGCATCAGGGGAATTGTCCCCGCTGTTCCAAGCGGACGACACCTGAAATCATCGCCGAAGTCAATACACTTATCGAGCAGGGTGTCCACCGCGGCAATCCCAATGCCAAAATGATCGTCTGGGACTGGGGCTGGCAGGATCAGTTTGCGGAGGAGATCATCCAGAAACTGCCCAAGAGCTGCTGGCTGCAGTCGGTCAGCGAGTGGAATCTGCCCATCAATCGCGGCGGCGTGGCCTCCACTGTGGGTGAGTATTCGCTTTCCGCCGTGGGGCCGGGACCTCGCGCGCAGAAGCATTGGAAGTACGCGCAGGATGCCGGACTCAAGACTTTGGCCAAGGTACAGGTGAATCTCTCCTGGGAGTTTTCCGCCATACCGCATCTGCCGGTGCTGGATCTGGTCGCCCAGCATGCCAATAACTTATCCAAACAACATGTGAACGGTCTGATGCTGAGCTGGAGTTTGGGTGGTTATCCGTCCGAGAATCTTTCCCTGTTCCAGGCGGGTTCCTCGCAGGATATCACGATGGAGGAGAATCTGAAGAATGTGGCCATTTCCTATTACGGTGAGAAAGCCGCTCCGGAAGTCCTGAAAGCGTGGAAAGCCTTTTCCGATGGTTTTGCCCAGTATCCTTACCATGGCAATACACTGTACCACGGGCCTCAGCACGTGGGGCCGTCCAATCCGCTTTACCTGAAGCCGTCGGGCTATCCGGCAACGATGGTGGGGATCCCATACGATGACCTGAAAGCCTGGCGTTCGGTCTATCCGCCGGAAGTCTGGATCCGCCAGATGGCACTGGTACGCAATGGATTTACCGAGGGATGCGCTCTGTTTGAAAAAGCCATCGCGCTGATGCCGCAGGACAAACAGCAGTTCGCCCGTACAGAGCTGGGACAGTACCGCGCGGCAGAGCTTCATTTCGCTTCCTGTGTGAATCAGGCGCGTTTCACTTATGCCCGTGATGAACTGCTGGCACTGGACAAAGCCGAGGACACGGAAGACAAAGCCGAGCGCAGAAAGGCTCTGATCACCGCCATGAAACGGGCCGCTCAGGCAGAGCTCCAGACCGCAAAAGACTTTTATCCTTATGTGAAAGCGGATTCCTCCATTGGTTATGAATCCTCAAACCACTATTTTTACATTCCGGAGGATATCGGGGAAAAGATCATCAACTGCAAATACATCCTGGATCAGCTGGATAAAATGTAAACAAAACCACTCAACAAGCTAAATAAAATGAAAACAAGCAGACCCTCTCTCAAATATTGGATATTTGCCGGACTGGCGGTGCTTTTACTCTCTCCGGCAACAGCTCAGGCCAACGCGGGAACACCGCTGATGTGGGCAACGACGTTTCATTTGCTGATAGGGAATTTATTGATAGGTGTTTTTGAAGGATACATTTTAGGTGCTGTCTTTAAATTGCCAATGGGCAGATGCATAAGAAAACTCATCGAAGCTAATTATGTATCCATGTGGCTGGGCGGGTTGATATTATTGAACATAGTGTTCTATTTTATCCCAATGGATCTATATACTCTGCCCTGGATCTATCCGGGAATGATTTTGTTTAGTTTCATTGTAACGCTTCTGATAGAGTATCCTTTTGTTTTAAGTGCGTTCAAAGATGTTCAGGGAAGAGGAAAGAAAGCATGGAAGGGAACGCTTTTGACACAAACGCTTTCCTACATCATTCTGTTTGGCTGGTACTGGATGTGCAGTTACACTTCTTTGTACACTGAGAATAAAATCGTTCCGTTGTCTGAGATGGAACTGCCGAAAGAGGTGACGATCTATTTTATCTCGACGGAGGATGGAAATGTTTATTCCGGACAGTTGGCGGAACAGAATTGGCAGAAAGTTTATGATCTTGATAAAAAAGATGAGAAAACAGATAATTGTTTAAACGTCTGGCCTTCAGAAACAAACACGAATCTTTGGGATATTGTGTTTTGTGAACGTCATCGCGAAGGTAAAAGGACAATAGAAGTTATTTTGAAAGACATCGCTCAAGATGCCGCACCATTTGGAGATAGCCCTTATGTGGATTCTTGGATACAGCTCCTTTGGAAAGCTCCTCAAATTGGAGACGCAAAACAGAGTGCCTGGGTTTTTATAAATGGTTTTTGGGCAGCGGGAGGCTTTTTGGGGAAAAATGAGGAAAATAACGAAAAAGTTCGAGTCTCATTAGAGATACCTTATCAGGGTAAGTGGTATGTACGTTTTATTTCTCATCTGCCGGGGGATAGAGTTTTATTTCAACTAGGCAGGGATCAGATCTGCCTCTATGATTTGAATAAAAAGCAAGTAGCTTTGGTTACAAAAGGCCGAAGCCCTTTGGCAGTGATCGGTGGAAAAGTACCGACACCCGTTGAAGAGAAAAAGAAAATTGATTTAGGTTTATGATTTTAGGAGCGCATACGTCCACATCGGGCGGATTGGAGCAGGCGATCATCCGCGGCGCGGAGGTCGGTTGTGACTGCATCCAGATTTTTGTTAAAAACAACATGCAGTGGTTTG
>JAEEGG010029944.1_pt1 | contig 10136 bp, 10 predicted proteins | sample 9134161 | NCBI WGS metagenome assembly JAEEGG01 (sample SAMN16246543, study PRJNA631951) | gut metagenome | biome: gut microbiome; feature: rumen; material: CR-attached | host: Bos | place: Iran: Karaj | collected 2018-10 | reverse complement strand
GTCCGCGCGGGTCGGTGATACCTTTTCTAAGCCCGGCGATAGAGTAGGACTGGCATGGGACCCCGCCGACGAGCAGGTCAATTGGTTCATCGAAATCCTCCTTCGTGATTTTGGGAAAGTCTCCCAGATTCGGAATCGTGCCGCTTTCGGGAAGCTCGGCAATCTGTTTCTCCCAGCTTTCCCTCTGCTTTCGTTCTTTCTCGGTCTGCGCCTCGGCGGGCAGGAGCAAACGCTTCGGCCGCGTCGCCCCGAACCTCTGCTGCAGGACGGCAGCGGGGAACGGTTCGACCTCAGCGAAGAACACCGCCTTCCAACCGAGCGGTCCCCAGGCAAGGGTCGCGGCCTCGACGCCGCTGCATACACTTCCATAGTTCATGTTGTCGGTTCTCCATGTTTTGAATACTCGTTTCCTCTCATAGGGCATATACACATCGAAGGGGTACCTTTGGAGCAAAAAAACGGCCCTTATTCAAAAAAAGTTGAAAAAAAGTTTTCAGGACGAATATTGTCCGTCTCTTCTCATAGGGCATATACACATTGATAGGGTACCTTTGGAGCAAAAAAACACGGGTCAAGAAAAAAAAGCCGTAAAAAACTCTTGCTTGCCTTCAGGGCAAAAAAAACGATGGACTGACGTCAAGTCAATCCATCGAGACAAACACTCTAACCTGGAGTGTAATCTTTTATATGTTTATTCTTCCGGCTGCGATACCTCAATCCCGAATTTGGTGTAGGTAAAACCGAGCCCAAGTTCTTTACGCAGGACGCGGATATGGCCGCGAATCGGTCCCTTATATATGCCGCGATTGTTCGAATAATACATCTCTCGCGACCAGTCGCAGACCTTCATCAGCTCTTCATGCGTGACAACCGGATCATTCGGAATATGATGCAGGATGCTGTACAGAATCGAACACCTCATGCTTCCGGTTTTGAGAACATACGTCCTGGTTTTACCGTTCTTTGCCGTCGATTTCCATATGACCGTTTTGCCTTCATCTTCGCACGAAAGCCATTTCTGGGGCGTATTCGGAACACCGGCAGGATCAGTTACAAATTTCTTGATGGATCCTTCCAGTGTGTGCAGCCCAGTCTTTGGCGCCGGTTTCAGAAAATAGTCCGTTGCACCGTAAAAAATCGATTCAGACGGAAGCTCGGCATATTTGTCTCCCTTGCCAGTGACGACGAAAACGGGAAGCTGGGGATACCGCTTGCGGACAGTGTCCAGAAACTGGTATCCGACATCCGGCGACGGTTCACAGCCATACCGGAATGGAAGTTCCATGTCGAGAATGACATAATCGTAGACGTTATCCCGAATCAGACAGTTTGCCTGATACACGTCAGTCGCCCCGTCGCATTCGTGTCCAAGATCAAGAATCCTGTTTTTCGTGCTGTCGAGCGTCAGTTCATCGTCCTCAACAACAAGTGCTCTGAATTTTTTCATTTCGTTTCACCTTTTGATGGAAGAAAAATCGTAACGGTTGTACCCTCGCCAGGCCCTTCAGAATCTATATTCAGGGAGCCGCCGTGGTCTTTGATTTTTGAATATGCGATTGCCAGACCGAATCCGGAGCCGGTAGTTTTTTTCGACGTACTGCGCGGAAGGAATGTCCTGGCGCTGATAAGGCCTTTCTTTGTAAACCCCATTCCGTGGTCGCGAATAACAATCCGCACCCCATCCTGAACCTTTTCCGCCGAAATCTCAACGGTTCCCGCCTTCGTCTTGTATGCGGAAGTCAAATACGATTCCATGGCATTCTTGATCAGATTGCTGAATGCCCGTTGAATGACCAGCGTCGAAACATAGACGGAAAGGGTATCCGGAACATCGGAAACAACTTTCACCTCGTCCGCATTTTTAACCTGGACGGAAAAATCACTGGTTGCCTGCGTTATCGATGCGTTGAGCAAGACACCCAGATTTTCGGGCATCCTGTCATCCGGGGTCTTTCTGGCATAAATCTTCATGTCTTCCAGAATCCGGTACGACATTTCAACTCTGGCTTTGAAATTGTTGTTTGCCCGGTTCACCCGGTTGCGTTTTTGTGCGGGCAATTCATTGATTGAAGCAGAGTACATGTCCGACACTTCCAGTTCCATTTGAGCAATGACACCGCGCAAATCATGGGCGGCATGACCGACAGCCTGTGCGTAGGCCTCCTCGGCGGTTTCTCGCGCCATTTTTGCGGCTTCATCTCCGAATTGAGCCCTGAAATACTCAATTCCTTTGAGCGTCTGCTCTTCAAGCCTTTTCAACGTTTCCGTCCGCCGTCTTTCCGTAGTTGACCTGTTTATCACTTCCTGTGCTTTGGAAGCAACGAACGTATTGCAATCCGTAAGCAGATGCGTAAACCGATGCAAATCCTCCGGGGGCAGAAGAGCCAGGCAGAAAGCTACCTCGCACCGGACATCGGCATCCTTGTCCGTCGCCAGTTCCTGCAGACAGGTCAGAATTGATTCATCGACTGGATTCCTGCGCAAATGATCACGTATTCTCTGGACTTCATCGATCTTTTCATCGGAAGTCACCGCGGAACCGAACATTATTTTTTCAATTTCCATCGTTCACCTCAAAACGAATAGCGTTTCTGACGTTCTTTGAAGGCGATTTCCCCGCCCTCAAGAATATTGATGATATCCAGCTTGCAGTCGTCAACATTCCCGGAATTCCGGATACCTCCGGCAGTGCCGTCGGATTCCATGACCAGCACCTGTTCCGAATCACAGAGGACGGGGATATTCGGATTGTGCGTCACGAAAATCAGCTGACGCCTGGTCTTCACATCCTTCACGCTCTCCACGATAATATTGTGGACGAATTCGTTGTCAAGGTTATCCTCCGGCTGGTCAATAAGAAGCGGTCGCTCGCTGTCCAGGAGCAGGATCGGCAGGATCGCGTTGCATTTCTGCCCGGTGGAGAGCGTTTCCGTCTGTTTGTATGTTCCATGATCGTTGAGCTCAATTTTTACGCCGTCCGGGATGTCTACGACCTCAAGCGAAGCAAGGAAATCGGGATCTTTAAGCATTGAAACAACCGTTTTTGCCTGATCGGCGGAAAGCTTGACGTCTTCGATCAGGCAATTCAGATTGTTATCGACAACCGTGCGGACGAGTTTTTCGGGCGGCAAGCAGGCAATAATGTTCCCAGTAACTTTCCGATAATGCATCTGCGGTCCCTTGAGAGCCTTCTCGACGAGATCACGATAGTTTTCCTTGTTCGAACACTGGGAGACTGTAACCCGGATTTTCGGGCGCAGCTCGCGATTGATTCTGTCGGCAATGTCGGCACGGATTTGGAATCGTTCGGCAATCCGTGCTTTCAATTCATCCTTGAGAGCCTTGCGTTCCTTGATGATCTCATGGATTTTCGCGCGAATCTCTTTGTGTTCCTTTTCAGCGACACGAAGTTTCGTATATTCATCCGAAACCTCACGGCGCTCAGCAGCACGCTGCTGTTCCTCGCGGCTCTTTTCGACCAGTTCAAGATATTTCAGCTCCTGTGTCTGATGGCGCTTCGCCAATTCCGTCTTCAGTTCACGATGAAGGCGAGTCCTTTCTGTGAGCGACGTCATGAATTCTTCCACCAGCCTGTTCAGTGTTTCATTCAGTTCAACAACATCATCGTGAACACGCATGATCAGATCGTTGTTTTCGCCCTCTTCCAGCTCGGCCATATTGTACCACCGCAGACGCTCGGATATAAAATTGCCCAGCGACCGTACTTTGCTTTCCGAGTCAGTATAGATTTTTTCCACGTTCTCTACAAAACGGAGTTCGAGGTTTCGGATGTCTTTCATGTGGTGTTCCCTGTTCAGGGCAATATCCTTGCTGTCACAGGCGACTGAAAGCTCGTCGAGCTTCCTTTTTACGCTCGGCATGATATTGAGTTCAGCCACAAGTTCGCGTTCGCGCTCCTGCAGAGGACGAAGTGCTGCGGCATTTGAATTCAACTGCATCCGCAGACGGTTGATTTTCGAATTCAGTTCGGCAATTTCTCCCTGGCTGAAAATCTCAAGCAAGGCCATCTGGTATGAGTTCTGGCTCGCGATTTCCTCTATTTCGTTCTGGCTGAACACATCGACCGGAAAGAGGTTCGGCGTATACGTCATCCCGGTTACCTCATGGTTCGGAAAGAACAGCTGCGGCTGTTCTCCACATTTCCGGCTGACGATGTATGTTCCCCCGTCCGTGGCATCCACGGTAACCTCAATGCGACCGCCTTCGAGATTGCTTTCGACGATAGATTGAAGTCTCTTTTGGGCTGAGGTGTTCAAAGGAAGCACGTTCAGCGCATAACGTATGAATTCCAGAACGGTGGTCTTTCCGGCACCTCTCGAACCGATGATGCAGTTCAGGTTTTCCGAAAAGTCGAAGTCGAAGCCGCTGAGGAAACCGCCTGTGATGTGAAGATGCCTGAATCTGAGTTGGGTTTTCATTGTTTTTCCTCCAGATATTTTTTCATCCTATCTTCGAATGATGGAGACTGCATGCTCACGTTGAAGTTGCTCAGCTTCTTGTGAGCCTTTCTGACGATATCGAAGATGCAGCCACCGATAAACTCCTCATCGGGGACATCATTGTCCAGCTCGAAAAACGGACAGTCGTCGCAAGCTCCGGATTTTGTTGTGTCTTCATGTTCATCGCAGATCGCTTGCAAACGTTTTTCAAACTCGCTAAGCACGACTACGGCATCAGATAAGATTTTTGCCGTCATTTACATCGCCTCCTGAATATATTTTTCACATGTGTGGTTTCTGGTCAGTGCGAACGCACAGCGCAAGGCGGTGATCGTTTTCTCTTTCATGTTGTTTCTCCGATTTGAGTGATGCGTTGTCCCGGATCGGAATCTCCGTGATTCCGTGGCATCCGATTTTTCGTTTGTGAGCTTAATATATCACGTTAAACTGACGTAGAGTGTCAGCCTAATGCGACAGCCCGAAAAAAAACCAAAAAAAGTTTTGTCGTCTCCGTGTTTGTTGTATCCATCGTTGTTCGGGCCGGACCTCCGCGGGTGCGCGTCATCCGGTTTTCGTTCTGGGCATAATATAGCACCTTACCCTGCTACTGAGTGTCAGTCTAAGAAAAAAAACGCAAAAAAGTTTGAGCTTAGCCCCAAAAAAAGACTGAAAAGGGATTGCTTTTCATGCAATCCGGTTGTACTGTTATTGAGTGTCAGTCAAAACAACGGAGCATACCATGAACAAGAAAACGTCCCCTTCCTCCCGGAAAGGCGTCCCATCGAAGATGAAGGGACGCAAAATGCCGCCGCGAGCTCAAATTGTCCGTCTTGCGCGAATCGCATCGCTTTTGAAGAGAAACAGCTGTCCGACGGCGGAGAAGCTTCTTAAGGAATACAGGGATATCGAGCTTATCGAGGGGAAAACTATCCGAGCGAAATACAGCCTTCGCACCGTATATCGCGACATCGACTTGCTCCGAAACGATTTCGAATGCCCGATCATGTTTGACAGGGCCAGCAAGACATATTACCTCGAAGACCCGAAATGGGAGTTCAACTGCCCGGCGAATCTCTCGGAATCCGTCATGCTGGCGCTCATTGTTGGCGGACGTATTGCCGAGGAAGTGTTCCCGGACCCGCTTCGAGCGAGAATCAAGAAATCCGTGGACGAGCTTCTGAAGGGGAACAGCCCGGAGTTTTTGGAGAAGACCCTTGTCCGGTCGCTGAAGGTTTTCGCCGAGGGCGGCATCGCGGAGAACCCGTCTGTCTTTTCCACCGTGTTTGAGGCATGGCAGTTTCACAGACGTCTGCACATCGTGTACAACGATCAGAGCGGCAAGATAACAGAACGCGACGTCGATCCGCACGTTCTGTTCCTGTACCTGCACGAGTGGCGCATCAAGACATTCTGCCACATGCAGAATGCTCCCCGCACGTTCGTAATCAACCGTATCGTGAGGGCATGGCTCTGCCCAGAGACGTTCGAGCCGGACAACAGCATTATCGATTCCGTATCCCTCGACACCATCGTGAGCTACAGGAAGCTCAAAGATGTGAAAATCCGCCTGAGCGGAGATGCCGTCAAGTTCGCGAAGGCAAATCGGATGCATTCCAAGCAGAAAATCAAGCAGGTCTGCGGCGAATGGCTGTTCACTATCCCGGAGATTCCCGGCGAAGTCGTTGTCCCCTGGATTCTGTCGCAGCAGGGACAGGCTGTCCCGCTTGAACCGCCTGAGCTCGTCGAGCGTGTGCGTTCGAGCGTACAGGCTCTGGCGGAAAGCATGAGGGAACCCCAATAAGATTCTTCAGCTCATTTTGAGTTGAACAAGAGGCTCGTCATTACGACGGGCCTTTTTGTTGTCTGTGTTCGCCATCCGTTGCATGCCACGGATGGTGTCATGCCGCCTTTTGGAGCATCGCAGACGGCCTTTTGGGCATTTTCAGTGGCTTTTTGGATGGCTTTTTCGTGTTTTCCTGCAAGCTCGAAACGAACAGTGCATCTCGTGAGATGCACAAAAGCACCTCTGGTGGCTTTTATTGTTTTGGGCTTGATTCCGATGTAAAGTAATTCCGTCATGACGATCACGGCCCGCGACACTCGCGATAAATGCGGGAATCACCAAGCCAACCTCAAAACAGTTTTTTTAAGGATTTTTTTTCGAAAACAGCCTATTTTTGCTCCATGACCCACTCTTCGATGTGTATATGCCCTATGAGGGAAAGAAATCAACGCGAAACGGAAACCACAATGACATATTCAAGCCTTACCCAGGAAGACAGAAACATCCTGTCCCTGATGAAAACAATCGACTATGGCCGCCTGGAACATCTCGTCATCCAGGACGGACACATCACCAAAACAAAAGACAGCCGCATGGTGCGTTCGATCAGATTTGACGCGAAGAACACGACGCGCGAGACCGATAAGAACTTCCTCCTGTCCGAAAAACACATGAAATTCCTTGACGACGTGCGTAAAATCGGCAATGCCGTCATCAACACCATTCAAATCCAGGCGGGTCTGCCCGTCTCCATGGAAATCTCGAAAGGATTCTAACACATCTGATCCGGGCTGATACCCCGATACATTCACACACATCCAATCCAACATGGTATTTAGCTGACCATACCACCGACAAACGGAGATGGCCGGGAATGCCGCCAGAAACTTGGCGTAACCCGATCATCTCCATTTTTTTGACGGCAATTTCCGACCGCTCCACCACCCACAGGAGCAGTCGAAATGACTCACAAGAACACTCAGTCCGTCCGCAAAGAAACGGAAACCGCCGCCAACTCCACCCGCATCCCGACCTTTGAAGAGGTCTACGAGATGCCCTATGTGCAGGATTCCATCCGCGCCATTATTGATTTCAATGCGAAAAGATTCCCTGTACTCGCCTCTTACAAAGACGATATCCAGCAGGAAATGCTCCTCGCCCTGAACGATGCTCTCCCGAAATACGACGGACGTGCCGGACTCAAGACCTTCATCCGGGTCTGCCTGGAAAACTCGCTGAAGAACATTCGTCGCAAGTATTACCGCGAACAGGAACTTGCGCTCTATTATGCCTCTGACATCTCCGATTTTGATGATCCCGATATGAATGACAAGGGTGTTCCCCCGGAAGATGTCAGTGCATTCATCTCCCAGTGCCACAATACCGTCGAAGACGATATCCTCCTGATGGATATCACGGAATCCGCCAAAAGACTTCCCAAACAGACGAAAGCAATCCTTGAACGGCTGCTCGACGGTGAGTCCATGACCCAAATCGAGAAGAGCATGAATCTTTCTCACTCGACAATCCGGCGCAAGCACATGAATATCATCAAGAAAGAGGTGTTCGACCAGGTCCTCTGACAAAAAAATGGGAAAAAATCCTCGGAACCCCTGATTTCCTGCTCCAAGGCTACCCCCTGAATGTGTATATGCCCTATGGAGGGAATGAAGAGCCCAGACGAAATGGCAACCCTCGCGATAATCGGGATTCCCTGACAAACAGCAAATCAAAACAGGACACCACCAACATGACGAAAAAACAAGCAGAAGCTCTGGCAGTTCTCCGCCGGACGATTCAGGAAAAGTACGGCGACGAGCCGGTTTCCATCGAAGATGTCATCTCCGTAGCCAGAAAAGAACTCAAGTACGGAATTCCGCGTATCGCGGCTCTCTTCGAACTCAACAAAGGCGACATCCACCGCTTCCTCGACAACGGCCTCGTTCCCCCCTACGTCGAACAGGCATTCCGCAGATACTTCACCCTCAACAAGGTCTACAACTATGAATACGAGTACGAATACTGATTTCATCATCCATGAACCGGCGGAAAGCTATCATTTCCGCAGCCGAAGCGGCGAGTACATGTCGAGCCATTTGCTGGCCGACTTCCGCGAGAGCCCCGCGCTCTACTATAAGGAAATTTCCGGGCAGATCGACCCGAAAGAGTCCGCCGCATTCACCCTTGGCCGCGCCGCACACAGCCTGATCCTCGAAGGCCGCCACGCCTTTGACCGCGACTACATCGTCTGCAACGGCCCCGTCAATCCCCGCACTGGAGAGCCCTACGGCAAAACAACCAAAGCCTATGCCGACTGGTTGGCGGAACAGGATCGCGAGGTCATCTCGGAAAAGGATTTCGGCTTCATCATGAAGCTCCAGGCGGCCGTCTGCGTCCACCCCGAAGCCGTAAAGCTCCTCGCGAATGGCGAAGCCGAAGGCGTCGTCCGGGCATCCTGCAACGGCGTCCCATGCCAGGTTCGGCTGGACTGGTTCAATCCGGACTACGGCATCGTCGACCTCAAAACCTGCGATGCCCTTCGCTGGTTCGAGTCCGACTGCCGCCGCTACGGCTACATCCACCAGATGGCTTTCTACCGCATGGTTCTCCGAGCCGTTTCCGGCACGACCTTCCCGGTCTACATGATCGCCGTCGAGAAGAACGAGCCGTTCTCCGCTGGCGTCTGGAAGCTGACCGACGAGGTTCTCGACCTCGCCGAGAAGACGAACAAGGCCGCACTGAACCGCTTCCGCGAATGCAAGGATTCCGGCGTCTGGCCCACCGGCTTTGAAGAAATCCGCTACATCGACACCCTGTAACCCCAAAACAAGCCAACAAAAGGAAAAAGAACATGAATTCCAACACCAAGAAAATCGTCGCCAAAATCGTCGAAGTCACCCCCGAAATCGCCGCGTCCATGCTGGAAAAGAACACCATGAACCGGAATATCAGCACGCTGACCGTGAAGCGCTACGCCCACGCTATGCTTTCGGATGAATGGGAAATGAACGGCGAAACCATTATTGTCGCAACGGATGGAACCATCCTCGATGGACAGCACAGACTTCTGGCTGTCATCGAATCCGGCAAGACTGTTACCTTCCTGATCGTCTACAACGTCAAGAAGGACTCCATTGCCACCGTTGACAGCGGAATCAGCAGGTCGTTCCGCCACGTCCTGCAGATCAAGGGCTCGAAGCATGCCACCACAGCCGCGTCCTTGACCAAAATCGCATGGATTTACGACAATTACGACAGCGAACTCAAGGACAGTTCCGGCAAAATCGTCCTGCGGAACACGGTTCTCGAAGCCTACTACGATGAAAACCGCGACCGCATCGAACAGGCCGCCGCTGTTGCCGACACGGGGGCGCACCACTTCGTCAAGTCCCACATGGCGTTCTGCTACTATCTGTTCCTCCGCAAGAATCCAGCGAAAGCAGATGAATTCATCAACCAGGTCAAAACCGGCGCATACATCACCACGAAACACCCGGCGATGACGCTCCGCCTCCGCCTCTACGACAACGTTACGCGCAGGAACAAACTCTCCCTCCGCGAAACCGTCGCCCTCTACATCAAGGCGTGGAATGCGTTCATCAAGGGAAACGACCTCTCCGTCTTCCGCTGGAACTCCACCGAGCCTCTGCCGGAGGTGAAGTGATGGACGAGAAAATCAAAATCTCCATGATGGAGACGCTCCAGATCAAGACCGCATCGCCTTTCAAAGACCTGTTCCCGATCCGGGAGAGCGTCCTAAACGAAATCATCGAGGACATGAAGGAAAACGGGTTCGACTGCGGACATCCAATCATCGTGTGGGCAGGGCACAAGGTCACTGTTGTCGACGGACACACACGCCTGGCCGCCGCGCTCAGGCTCGGCAAGTCGAA
>JAEEGG010029942.1_pt1 | contig 10136 bp, 4 predicted proteins | sample 9134161 | NCBI WGS metagenome assembly JAEEGG01 (sample SAMN16246543, study PRJNA631951) | gut metagenome | biome: gut microbiome; feature: rumen; material: CR-attached | host: Bos | place: Iran: Karaj | collected 2018-10 | reverse complement strand
GAAGCCACTTGTGTCCAGCTATCCACGATGAATGAGGTGGTTCTTCCTTTGGCAGATTTAGTTGCTATTGCACAGCGTGGTGATGTCATCTATCCTTATCTAAAACCAATGGATAGTGTGAAGAATGCACCAGATAGTGAACTCTGGCACACGCTCATTGAAGCCGATAACTATCATGCATTGCAGTTGCTGGTATATCTATATGCCGGACAAGTGGATTGTATTTATATTGATCCTCCTTATAATAAGCCAGACTCCCACGATTGGAAGTACAACTGTGATTATGTGGATGGCAATGATTCATATAGACACTCTAAGTGGTTATCTATGATTGAGGCGAGATTGAAAATAGCCAAGAAATTATTGAATCCAGATGATTCTATATTAATTATTACAATTGATGAATTAGAATACCATCATCTTGGATGTCTACTTGAACAACTATTCCCTGAAGCTGAAATCCAAATGATTTCTTCTGTAATAATGCCTAGTGGGTCAAGCAGAGCAGGGAGGTTTGGACGTGCTGACGAATATATCTTCTTCTGTTTCTTTGGTAAAGCTACTATTACCAATTGGAAAACTGATATGCTAAGGGATATTCCGACAAAACCTATGCCTGTACGTTGGAATGGTTTGATTAGAAATGGCGAAGGAAGTAACCGTTCTAGAATACCATCTCTTTTTTATCCCATACTAATAGATAAAGAAACAGGCGAATTAGTGTCAATAGAATCGCCCATACCTCCAGAGATGAAAGTGGAAGATTATATTGTTCCCGATGGTACTATAGCATTATGGCCAATTGATAAAAGCGGAAGAGAATTGATGTGGCGTCTATATCCCCCAACTTTAAAAGACTATTTTGATAAAGGATATGCAAAACTTGGAAAAAGAGATAAAAAGACAGGGGTAAGGCCAATCTCTTATTTGCAGAAAGGAATGCTTGAAAAAATACAATCCGGTAAAATTGTAATAACAGGAAGAGATACAGATGGTTCTGTTATCTTAGAATATGCGGAAGGGGGTAAAACGTTTGCGCCTTTAACTGTATGGAATAGGGTTTCGCATTCTGCCGCAGAACATGGATCTGGTGTATTAAAGAAAATTCTTCTTGATAGACACTTTCCTTTCCCCAAATCTTTATACGCTGTTCAAGACACTTTAAGGTTTTGTGTTTCTAATAAACCAAATGCTCTAATTCTTGATTTCTTTGCAGGTTCTGGAACAACACTTCATGCCGTAAACCTGCTGAATAAGGAAGATGGAGGCCATCGACGTTGCATCATGGTAACTAATAACGAGATTGGTGAGCCTAAAGAGAAGGAACTGATTCCTCATGGGATTAAACCCGGTGATGAAGAATGGGAAAAATGGGGCATTGCCCGTTATGTAAATTGGCCTCGCACACGATGCAGCATTCTTGGTGTTGACGTGAATGGCAAGCCTATAGAGGGTGAATACTTAACATCGCAAACAGAAACCAAGGAGTCAGACCGCAAGTTTACACAAATCAATTTCTTCCCTGTCGGAGCAGCATTGAAGCACAAGAAGTCCTTGGTAACTCTTATCAACAAGCAGAAAGAAGTAAAACTGCCTACAATGACTGCTGATGTGCCATTCCTTGTGTCAGAAGATGATGGCTATAATGCTTCCATTCTCTTTGATGTCACCAAGATAGATGAATATCTGGAGGCATTGGAAAGTAATGACCATATCACAAACTTCTTCATCGTGACTGATAAGGATGCAACCTACCGCCTAGTGAAAGAAGAAATAAGTCAACTGATGGGAAAGATAGAGGAAACGGTTCCTGTATCAATGCCCATGAAAGACGGCTTTAAAGCAAACGCGATATTCTTCAAGTTAGGCTTCTTGGATAAAAGGTCTGTGGCTCGCGGACGTCAGCTGCAGGAACTTCTGCCTATCCTATGGATGAAAGCCGGCGCTAAAGGCGAATGTCCTACCAGTGTAGAGGGTGACTATGTGATATGGCCACAGAATCACATTGCCATTTTGAAGAAAGAATCATGTTTCCTTCAGTTCCGTCAAGAACTGGATAAATATCCCGAAATAGAGGTTGTCTATATCATTACAGACAGCCAGAACGCTTATCTCACAATGATTGATGAGTTGAGAGAGTTTAAGACTTATCAGTTGTATAGAGACTATTTGGAGAATTTCAGAATTAACTACGCAGCAAAATAAGAAGAACGAAGCAATATGAATATAGCATTAAAACCATTTCAGAAACAAAGGATGTTAGAGCTGCGCAAAGTGGCAGCTATGGCTCAGATGAACTGGCAGCACTTTGGGCAGAAGCAGATAATCTCTTTTACAGCCCCAACTGGTGCTGGCAAAACCATCATGATGGCCAGTTTCATCGAGGCAATGATGTGTGGTGACGAGGAGGGCATGATGGCACCAATGCCAGAAACCATCTTTATCTGGTTAAGTGATGCTCCTGAACTCAATGAACAGAGTAGGCAGAAAATGATTAAGTACTGTGATAGATTAGTTCTTAATCAATTGGTTACTCTTGACGATAGTTTCCGAGGTGAAAAGCTTGAACTGGGGAAGATATATTTCCTAAACACCCAGAAACTCAACAAAACCAGTAAGATGACAAATACTGGTGATGGAAGAGACTGGACAATATGGGAAGTCATAGAAAATACTATCGAAGAGTTTGGCAAGCATCTGGTGCTTATCATTGACGAAGCGCATCGTGGAGCAAAGACCAACCAGACAACCATCATGCAGAAATTCGTGAAAGGATTTGAAACGAAAGATGAGAAACTTCAAGCTCTGCCGTTTATTATCGGTATGAGTGCAACACCTGAACGTTTCAACAGTCTTGCTGGTGCCAGTCTCTCAACGCTGAGCAAAGTGGTGGTGACTCCCAAGGAAGTGCGTGATTCAGGACTTCTGAAAGACAAAATCGAAATCCACTTCCCCGAGGAGAGCGTTATCAATAAAAACATCGCCGTACTTCAGGCTGCAGCTGACGAGTGGAAAGACAAGTGTCTGCATTGGTATAACTACACAGAGAAACAGCACTACCAGAATGTTTGTCCCATATTTGTGGTTCAGGTAGAGCCAGCAGTAGGTAACAAGATTTCTGCTACTGACTTGGATGAATGTATTCGAGAAATAGAAAGGCGTACAGGTGAAAATTTCGTAGAAGGTGAAGTGGTTCATGCCTTTGGTGATGCTGGAACTTTGTCTATTAATGGTATTGACGTGCCGTATTGTTCACCCTCATCTATCAATGACGACCGAAAGATAAAGGTGGTTCTTTTCAAAGAAGCTCTTTCTACAGGCTGGGACTGTCCTCGTGCAGAAGCGATGATGTCATATCGAGTAGCCAGAGATGCTACCTATATAGCTCAGTTGCTGGGCCGTATGATTCGTACACCACAAAGAATGCGTATTGAGGTAGATGAATCTTTGAACTATGTACACTTGTATCTGCCGCATTTTGATGAGAATACAGTAGAGGAAGTTGTTAAGAAACTGACAGAAGAGGAAGGCGGAGCATTGCCAACAGATGTGGAAGCCATCAGAGGAGGAAATAAAACCTCTGTTGTCATGACAACAAAACGCCCCGTTGCCCATGTACAACCAAGCAATCAGACAGGAAGTACACAGTCAACTTCTTCTGGTTCCACCGTTCATCAGCCGGTGAATCAAGTTCAGAACACTCCAGGAAGTGAATCAACTAAACCTCAAACAACCATTCCACAGCAACCTGCCACTGTAGTAAGAGACGATGGTGAGCATCAATCGTCCGATGGTAGCTACCAGTCGTCTGAGCCAAATGATAAGCAGCCTGAAATGGAAATGTTTGTGGAGAATGGAAGAACTACTACACAAGAGAGCCAAGACCCATACGAGGCTGTTAAGGATGCAATCAATAATGCTGAGATACTGACTTATGAGGTAAAAACGGTTGCTGTCAATAAGAACTATGTCCGTTCGCTTTTTGAGATGGCTCGTCTGGGTGACATGACTGGAATGGATGAAAACTTTGCTGCCGTTGATAAGGTGAAAGATGATATTGCAAGGCTGATTCACAATTATATCACAGAACTGAAAACGAAAGGCGAGTACGAGGCTCTTGTGAATAAAGCTCTGGAGTTTCAGCTAAATACAATTAGCGTTGAACTCTATAAGAGTGGAAGCAGCTATGACGTACAGCAGGGGCCAGATCTTTTCTCCAGAACAGATGCTGGTTTGCAACGCCAATACTTTAATGCTGAGATTCTGCTCTGTGGCGAAGGCGTAGGCCAGCGATATGCTGACAAATATGAAACTGATGATTATGCCAGTATGTATGATGTCATCTTGTATGTTGCCGACAGCCATCAAACTGACATCCGAATGGATTATGCCAAAGAAGAATTCAACAGGTTGGCAGACCTTTATCGACCAAAATCCAAGAACATTCCTGAAAAAGACCGTCAGCGATACAATAGTCTGGTAACAATGGGAAGTACCATTTCAAAACACCTGTTTCATCTGCCAGAGACCATCAATGTGGATTTGGACAATGAGGGTGAGACCTGTACTGACCACCTGTTTGTTAATGCTGATGGAACAGCAACATTCAATCTAAAAGGATGGGAACCTATAACGCTGGAAGAAGAGCGAAAGAATCCCTATTTCGTTTGCTGGCTACGCAACCAGGACCGCAAGCCCTGGGCATTGTGCATCCCTTATGACTATGGAGGTGAGACACATCGTATGTTCCCTGATTTCCTAATTATCCGCAAGAACGAACACGGGAATTATGAATATGGCTTGCTGGAACCCCACCGCGATGACAAGAAAGACAACCTCGCCAAAGCAAAAGGTTTGGTAAAGTATGTACAAGCGTGTCCAAATGTAGATAGGGTACAGATGCTACGCAAGGTGAAAACTTCGTCAGGCGAGAAGATGCTGAGACTGGAATTCACCCGACTGTCCGTTCAGGAGAAGGTGATGAAGTGTGTAGAGGATTCTGACTTCGATAAAGTATTTAATGCTGAAGGGTTTTATGAATGAATCAAATAACTGACGAATTCCTAGCTGCGATGGTGTTTTTTACGACAGTCCAGACGCAATGAAATAATTGAGCACACTCTGATAATTCAATAAGTAAGCATGAACAACGGTATAGCCAATAAGATTGAGGATGGATTCGTCGGTTCCATAAAAGGAATTGCATCTACCATACCAGGTGTGTCTATCATCATGTCTGCTGTTAGCGAAATGCGAACAGGAATCTTTAAACAAAGACTGGAAGATTGGCAGCGTTTAGTGGACGAAAGGCTAAGCAAACTTGAAAATACTGTGGTCAATAATTTGCCCCAGAATGAGAAATTCGCAACCGTCATGCTTACATCTGCCCAACTCTCTCTTAAAACAGACAAGATTAAATCGGCCTTGTTAGCAAATGCGGTAGCCAATTCTGCAACAACCAATATCTCTGAAGAGCGTATAGTAATCTTACTAAACTGCATCGAAAGATATACCCTTTCTCACCTGAGGCTTCTTCGTTTCCTCCAAAATCCGAAAGAATATAACCCCAGAGAGGGTATGTTGATGGGGTCACCAATGACAATATACAATGACTACTATCCTAATAGAGACAAGTCGCTTGATAGTATTGTAATCAAAGATTTACATGACGATGGGCTAATCGATAGCGATAGTTTGAATACTACAATGTCATTAAATGGATGCCTGTCAAAGCGAACCACGGATTTAGGGGATAATATGATCTCGTTCTTTGGAATAGAAAAATAGTATCTTATGTACGAAGCCAGCAATAAACCATTCCCTTTCTGGGGCGCTGAAACAACAAGTAAAATGGGACGTGATCCTCTTGCTGTGCAGAATAGTAGCGTCGTCATATATGACAATATGATTAAGGGCGTTACAAACATGACAGTGCGCATTCGGTATAATGGCTTCTTTTGTTGGCTGATGACTTTCATTGCAGAAAGACTACAGGCAACCAATCCATCAAAGATTGATAATCCCAAGGAACAAATCAAGTTTATCAGGCGTGGTGAATTGCTGCTTGCTTACTTAATGCAATTCAATTATCCTCAAGTTAACGGCGTTAGCGGAAGCATCTTCGCCCAAAGGAATATCAACTCGGAAGTGTTGAATCTGGCAGAGGGAGCTGACATAGAGAACAAGCCCAAAGTCTATTGGCAAAATAGATTAGGTGTTTTTGGCCAGTATTTCATGGGGGTTCTGACCCAGTTGAAGTTAATCTTCATACCTGATGCAAACCACCTCACATATAGGGTAACGTCTGAAGGACTGTACCTGTGTGAAATATTCCGCCAGTCTCTGACTAAGGAACAAGAGGACTTGTTTTGGGAATCAATTAGTTCTGGACAGATTAACCGAGAAAAACTTGGTATGTTTAAGGAACTTGCCCTTCATCTTATTGACAATGAGGAAGAATTGATGGAATACGAAAAGATATTTAGCATGCCAGAAAGACAAGATATTACGGGTAATGACATCTGCCACAGAATATCTACCATCAAGCTCCTGCTCAAATACATTCAGAACGACGGAGCCAGAGTTGACAGAAGGCAATTCGTCCTTTCTTACTTAAAATCCAATTTCCTAACCGCATTAGACTCCAACTTGGATGTGACGGAAGAGCAATTGTCATGGTTCCTGTATGAATTGAACGAATTGTCACATTCAGCATACGAAGCACATCACTTCGCTCTATTATATTCTACTACTGAAGAGCCACAGCCACTGGATACAGTACTTGCAAGGCTTGAAAAAGAATACAACGACTACAGTAATCCTGCCATTGACTCCTATTCCATATACGAGCTATACGAGGAATTGCAATTATGCTATAAAGATAAGAATTATGGAGCTGTGGTATATGTTGCTTCGCGGTTGCTGGTGGCCTTATTTAAGGCAATAAACAAACATATAAACAAGTTGCTGGAGTACGCGAATGACATATACGACGTACATCATCCGGGATTCGCTCCCTCACTATTACTTAGGCTGGTTGGCGATGAAAACAAGAAATGCGACTGGCCGTTTGCAGAGGATTGCATTTATTCGGCTATTAATGACCACCTGCGAAGTTCCTATTCCAAGTCTTCTATAGGTCAAGGGATTGTTCACAACTACATGGTTGACGACGGACTGATATGGCAACTAAGACGACCAGACCCTATAAGGACTTCGCCTCGTTTGCAGAATGTATTGCAATACATAGAAGATATAAAGTGGATAGAGCGTATTGGAGATTGCTATACATTAACTGAACGTGGAACCAAAATTCTGATGCAGCAATGATAGACCAGAGGCAACTTATAAAAGAGATACCATCTGGGAAGTTCCATTCAGCCCTGATGACTTCGTTCACGATAAATCTATATTATTGGGAAATACAGTTGTTGCGGTCTTTATCAGCTAAAGGCATCAACTTCGTTTCTGCTTTAGTTGATTCAGATTGTCTTTCAGACCAATTATTGAAGTTCAGCAAAGCTTTCAGTGGAAGAAGACCTTTAGATTTCAGTCTACATGGTTATAAGATGAAAGGGGCTTTTCATCCCAAAATACAGTTTTATGCCGGTAGGGAAAGTGTTTTGGTTCTTGTTGGATCAGGGAACCTGACTGTTATGGGACATGGAAGAAACCTCGAAGTATGGTCACCTGTCATGGTTGAAAGTATTGATAGCCCATCATATCCATTCATACGCAACGTTTGGAGTTATCTGAAGGACCTCTATCAAGGACTCGGAGAAGAGGCCGACAATATTATCTACTCTATAGAAGCAAACTGCGATCTTCTCAAAAATGATTATAATGAACCTACTACAGAGCATTTCATTGGGGAGGAAAGTATCAGATTCTTCACCAATCAGTCAACTTCTCTCTATAACCAATGCACAGAATGGATAGGTAACGACACTATAAAGACAATAACTGTCATGTCGCCATTCTATGATAGCAAAGCCGAACTCATAAAAGCTTTGTATAATCAATATAAGCCCTCAGAGATTCGGCTTATTGTCGAAGAAGGATTTGGTTCTTTGCCCAAACCAAGTAATATCCCTGATTATGTCAAACTCTATAAATGGGATAAAATAGCTAAGGAATCGGGCAAAAAATACCAAGACTACTTCCATTCAAAATGCTTTTTCTTTGATGGAGAGACTAATCATTATATGCTATGTGGGAGTGCTAACGCATCAGTAGCTGCATTTGGCATCCCTGGGGTTATGCCAACAAACCACGAGGCCAGTGTCGGATTCAAATCAGCTACTATAGATTATTTCAAGATGACAGGATTTACCCTGTCAGAACCTGTTGGTCCAAATGAAATCGAACAGGCAGAAAAACAAGATGACTCAAGTAGTCGTGTGCCAATTACTCTATGGGTCAAAGAAGCTGCTTATTTGTATAACAACTATGATCTCACTATAGACAATTCTGCTGATGTGGTTGATGTGATTATAACTTTCTATTCCGGTAATCGTAGACCTCTACATGTTGTACAAAAGAGAATAAGAACTGAAGTTAGCAAAGTCAGTGGCACGTTTAAAGACCCAATAAATCCGCTCTATGTCGAGATTACAAATAGCAAAGGAGAGCTAATCTCCAACCGCCAATTTGTTATACCTACCGAGATTATGGAAGTTAATAATCCTTCTCCAGAATCTGAATATAAACGGAAAAGGTATCGTGAAATAGAGTCTGGTAAGTTCATAAATGGGGAGGTTCTTAGATTTATAGAACAAATCCTGAATGATGCGGAAACAAAGCTGTCTGCAAAGAGTGGTTCTGAAATCATTGTTGAGAAAACGAATGAGGACAAAGACGGTCACACTTTTAGTTCTGTTGCCGACTATTTGAAAGATGACGGTACAGGTATTACTGGCGACAGGGGTATGCGTAAAGGAGAGAAAACGGCATCCCAGTCTTCAATGCTCTTTGACAGTATGATTTCATATATCTCCAGAAGCTCAAAAGAGAAAGAGGATGAGGATATTGATGAAGAAGAAACGGAAGATGTTCGAAAATCCGAAGGTAGGGAGAAAGTAAAGTCCCAAAAGACTGCTGTCAGATCTCAAAAGAACGCTTTAGAGACTGAACAAAGGATAAGCAAAATGTTTGATAAATACATCACTCATCTTGAAAGTGTTGCATTGTCAAGTAAGACGGTTCACAATGACATCCATCTGATGGAAACATTGAAGAAATATATGACTGCCATTTTCTTCCTTTATAGGACATTCAGCTATAGGTATATTCTCGACACAGGTGGAAACGAAGAGCGTTCACTTATCGATTTGAAAAGGTCGGCTACGTTTCGAAAGACTGCTACGGAATATTTCTACCGCCTGACCTCTCTTTTCGCATTATATCTGATGAAATCTACTGTGCTGGAAGAAGAAAACAGTGTCATAAAGAAAAAGAATGAGTCCTACAAGCAGTACGCTTTTGAACTATGTCTTGCTGTGTTTTCAATTTGTGACTGGATAAATATGGGTAATCGTGATTACAAAGACTGGGCATCAAATTATAAAGCTGCGTCTCTAATGACAATACGAAAAGCTCTTGAAACGAAAATTGACGAGAATACTCCTGCAAGTGTTTTCAAACGATTAGATAGAGCCATTCAAGAACTTGACGGATTCGACAAAGCTAACATGCAACAGTATATCCACGACAATGTGGCCCTGCTCGCCGATGACAACATCTTGTATCCTAATGGGAGCTTATTCTGGTCAGATCTGTTTGGGTATGTTCATCTCAAACGTATCAAGCCCAACATGGCTGTACCTCTTACTATGGTCTATGGGTATAACAAAACGAGAGGAGAATATTGTCCTGACTATCTTTTCCTATATGACTCTCAGAGATTATTACAGGTAAAGCCTTCTAACAAGTAGACACTCAAATATTATAATTATGACTCGACAACATATAGTATTTCTGACAGGTGCGGGCGTTAGTGCTGAAAGCGGATTGAGTACTTTCCGTGGTAAGGATGGCATGTGGACTAACGAGGAGTGGGTTCACCTGGCCAGTACGGATGCCCTCTATAATGAGACGCAGAAGTGCCTTGACTTCTATAATTGGAGGCGGAAAAAGCT
>JAEEGG010029940.1_pt1 | contig 10137 bp, 8 predicted proteins | sample 9134161 | NCBI WGS metagenome assembly JAEEGG01 (sample SAMN16246543, study PRJNA631951) | gut metagenome | biome: gut microbiome; feature: rumen; material: CR-attached | host: Bos | place: Iran: Karaj | collected 2018-10 | reverse complement strand
TCGAAGAGATGCCCGGCGAAGAAGGCTATCCGGCGTATCTGTCCTCGCGTCTTGCGGAGTTCTACGAGCGCGCGGGCTGCGTCAAAACGCTCGGCAGCGAAGGCAGAACCGGCGCGGTCACGGCGATCGGCGCGGTTTCCCCTCCGGGCGGCGATATCTCCGAGCCGGTCTCGCAGGCGACGCTGCGCATCGTCAAGGTGTACTGGGGACTTTCCTCCAAGCTCGCCTATGCGCGTCACTTCCCGGCGATCGACTGGCTGCAGTCCTATTCGCTGTATCAGGATCGTCTGTCTCCGTGGTTCAATCAGCAGGTGAACAGCGAGTGGTCGAACCTCGTCTCCCGCACGATGCATCTGCTGCAGATCGAGAGCGAGCTCGACGAGATCGTTCGTCTGGTCGGTATCGACGCGCTGTCCTTCAAGGACCGTCTGACGCTCGAAGCCGCCAGAAGCATCCGTGAGGACTATCTGCACCAGAACGCGTTCCACGAGGTCGACACCTATACCTCGCCGAAGAAGCAGTTCATGATGCTCAAGGCGATCATGACCAACTACGAAAAGAATCTCGAAGCGCTGGAGCAGGACGCATCGTTCCGCGCACTGCTTTCGCTTCCGGTGCGTGAGCGCATCGGTCGTCTGAAGTACGTTCCGGAAACCGAAGCGGAGACCGAATTCAATGCGATCATGAAGGATATGACCGAACAGATCACGGCGCTGACGGAAGGAGGACAGTTCTGATGCGTAAAGAATATCGAACCATTTCCGAGGTCGTCGGACCGCTGATGCTGGTCAAGGACGTCGAGGGCGTCAAGTATGACGAGCTCGTCGAGATCGAACAGGCGGACGGCGCGATCCGCCGCGGCAGAGTCCTCGAAATCAACGGCGACAAAGCCATGGTACAGCTGTTCGAAGGCTCGCAGGGACTGCGGATCTCCGACAGCAAAGCGCGGTTCCTCGGTCACTCCATCGAACTGGACGTTGCGCCGGACATGCTCGGCCGCGTCTTCGACGGCATGGGCAAGCCGAAGGACGGCGGTCCCGCGCTGATCGCGGAAAAGCATCTGGACATCAACGGCACGGCCATGAACCCCGCGGCGCGTGACTACCCGTCCGAGTTCATTCAGACCGGCATTTCCGCAATCGACGGGCTTAACACGCTCGTCCGCGGACAGAAGCTGCCCGTGTTCTCCGGCAGCGGTCTGCCGCACGCAAATCTTGCGGCGCAGATCGCGCGTCAGGCGCGGGTCTTGGGCAGCGATGAAAAGTTCGCGGTCGTGTTCGCCGCCGTCGGCATCACGTTTGAGGAAGCGGACTTCTTCATCAGCGACTTCCGTCAGACCGGCGCAATCGAGCGTACCGTTACGTTCATCAACCTGGCGAACGATCCGGCGATCGAGTGTATTTCCACGCCGCGTATGGCGATCACCGCCGCCGAATATCTTGCGTACGATCTCGGCATGCACGTTCTCGTCATCATCACGGACATCACGAACTACGCCGAAGCATTGCGTGAGGTTTCCGCCGCGCGCAAAGAGGTCCCCGGACGCCGCGGCTATCCCGGCTACATGTACACCGACCTTGCAACGATGTACGAACGCGCGGGCCGTATCCGCGGCAACAAGGGCTCGATCACGATGATCCCGATCCTGTCGATGCCGGAAGACGACGTCACGCACCCGATCCCGGACCTGACCGGCTACATCACCGAAGGACAGATCATTCTGTCCCGCGATCTGTACCGCAAAGGTCTGACGCCGCCGATCAACGTTCTGCCGTCGCTGTCCCGTCTGAAGGACAAGGGCATCGGCAAGGGCAAGACGCGCGAGGACCATGCGGACACGATGAACCAGCTCTTCTCGGCGTATTCCCGCGGCAAGGAAGCAAAGGAACTCGCGGTCATTCTCGGCGACGCGGCGCTGTCCGATACGGATAAGCTGTACGCGAAGTTCGCGGACGCGTTCGAAGCGGAGTACGTTTCGCAGGGCTATTATACCAACCGTTCGATCGAGGAGACGCTGAACCTCGGCTGGAAGCTGCTCGGCATCCTTCCGAAGTCGGAACTCAAACGTATCAGAGACGCATACATCGAAAAATACTATCCCGAGGAGGCTTAATCCGTGGCGCTGCAGTATAAGCCCACGCGAATGGAGCTCAGCAACCTGAAGAAACGCAGGACGGTCGCCATTCGCGGACACAAAATGATGAAGGACAAACGCGACGAGCTGGTGCGTCGCTTCATCATCCTTGCGCGCAGGAACAAAGCGCTGCGGGCGGAAATGGAACGCAAGCTCGGCGAAGCGATGCAGAACTTCGTCCTTGCCCGTGCCGTGATGAGCGGCAACGAGGTCGAGGAAGCCCTGCTGTATCCGGCGCGCGCGATCGGCATCGAAATGGGAAAACAGAACATCCTATCGATTCCGGTGCCGAAGCTCTCGCTCGAAACGCAGGACGGATTCGTCTATCCCTACGGCTTTGCGACGACCGGCGCGGACCTCGACGGCGCGGTGCAGGCGCTTGCGGAGATCCTTCCGCTGATGCTGGAGCTGGCGGAGGTCGAAAAGGCAACGAGCCGTCTCGCGGACGAGATCGAAAAGACGCGCCGCCGCGTCAACGCGCTCGAATACGTCATGATCCCGCAGTTCGACGAAGCGATCCACAACATTCAGATGAAGCTTGAGGAAAATGAGCGCGGAAACACGTCGCGCCTCATGAAAACCAAGGAAATGCTCGCAAAGGAAGCATGACGGACTTACAAACGCCGATCAAAGACGCGGGCTTCGCGGAATGGTTTTTGCTTCCCGTCGCCCCCTATACGGACTGGACACGCCATCGGAACGATGGCGTGTTTCATCCGAACACGGCGCCGCTTGCGGATGATCCGAAAGAGACCTATCCGTGGGCAAACGCCGTGCTGATCTGCGTGTATCCGTATACGCCGTACGAGGACGAAACGCTGGTCGCTTCGTACTATCCGGCAAGCAACCGCGCCTATCATGCAATGAAACGGCTGATGGCGCTTTTGAAGGAGCGGGGGATCCGTGCGGAACGCGCCGAAACGCCGTACCGCGAACAGCTTGCCGCCTACGGCATCGGTTCGCGCATGGACAATCAGCTCCTGTATCTTGAACCGTACGGAACCTATTTCAACCTCCAGGGCGCTATGCTTGCGCTGCCCGAACCCGTCGCATACACGCCGCGGCGGGAAGCAAGGGAGATCTGCGACCATTGCGGGCTGTGCAAAGCGGTCTGCTTCGGCGCGATCAAGGGCGATTACGCGTTTGACTGGACGCGCTGCGTGCATACCTATATGGAGGGCGACCCGATGCCGGAGACCGCCATGAAACAGCTACCGTCGCTTCTGGGCTGCATGCGCTGTCAGGCGATCTGTCCGAAGAATCCGAAAGCAACCGTCCCGATCCCGGACGAGGTTCGAAAAACGCTCGATCCTGTGGCGGTGCTTCGGGGAAACCGAAAAGAGGCGGAAGCGCTGATCGGCAAAAACCTCGCCGCGCCGAAACGCGTGCTGCGGCAGGCGATCGTGCTTGCCGCCAACCGCGGAAGGACCGACGCGATCCCGTATCTCATGAAGCTCCGCGAGACTGACGGCGAACGGTTCAAAGCGGAACTGGACTACGCATTTTCCCTCTTGCAAAATCCGTAGGATGCGATTATAATATGTTTTGCACTAAGCGGGGAGTTAGCGGTGCCCTGTACTCGCAATCCGCTACAGCGAGGCCGAATCCCCGTCCCGAGGCCGGGTGTTGTGAGGTCGGTCTCAATACGGAACGTTGATGCGCGGGTCCCGTGCAATCGCACGCCGTGAACCGTGTCAGATCCTGACGGAAGCAGCACTAAGCGGAAAGTACGATGTGCCGCGGGGTCACCTGCGCGGAGTCACCGGTTGAGGGTCCACTCGGAGCAAAGGGTCGAAGGACGGGTGTGCATGTTTTGATGAATGAAAAAGCCGGGCACATCGCTCGGCTTTTTTGTAAAAACGGAAAGGGGCAGTATGGAAGATTTCTCGGTTTTTGACATCATCGGTCCGCGTATGACAGGCCCGTCGTCCAGTCATACGGCGGGGGCGGTGCGCATTGCTTATATCGCAAGGCGCTTGATCGGCGAAGAAATCAGCCGTGTGCATTTTACGCTCTACGGTTCATTTGCGGAAACGGGGCGCGGTCACGGAACGGATAAAGCGCTGATCGGCGGAATTTTGGGCTTTACACCGGATGATGAGCGAATCCGCCGCGCCTATGAATACGCGAAGAGTCAGGGCGTTCAGGTCGGTTTTACCTATTCCGACGAGCCGGCGGACCATCCCAATACGGTGAAAATCGAGGCGACTGACGTCAATGAGCATACGATGGAAGTCGTGGGGCGTTCGGTCGGCGGAGGGAATATTCTGATTACCGAGATCAATGAGCAGAGCGTCGAACTGTCGGGCGAATATCCAACGCTGATTGTCAGCCACAGAGACGAGCCAGGCGTCATTGCGGAAGTATCGCACGTACTTGCGCAGCTTAACATCAATATTGCCTTTATGCGTGTATTTCGTCACGGGCGCGGACGGGATGCCTATATGTGTATTGAAACCGATACGCCTGTCACAAAGGAGATGCAGAGCATTATTCGCCAGCTCTGCAAAGGCATCTCCGCGTTGTTTGCGGCATAAGGAGGAACGGCTATGCAGTTGATGGATGCTTTCGGAACTGGAGCAAAGCTTTGTGAATACTGCGCAGGCGAGAACTGTACAATTGCGGAAGCAATGATTCGACGTGAGATTTCACGCGGGGAAATGATGCGCGATGCGATCCTTAAAGAGATGCGGGAAAATTTGAACGTCATGCGCGAGTCCGTTCGGATCGGATTGGAAGAGCATGTGGAAACCGTTTCCCATTTGTCCGGCGGCGAGGCAATGCGTCTGTTCCGCTACGCAAAATACGATCCGTTTTCGGGCGGAAACACCTGCCGCGCTGCTGCGAGCGCCATGGCGGTTTGTGAAGTCAATTCCGCAATGGGACGAATTGTCGCTGCGCCGACAGCCGGCGCAAGCGGAATTCTTCCGGGGGTATTGATCGAATGCGGGATGGAGCGCGGCTGGACCGATGAACAGCTTGTTCAGGGATTGTTCACCGCCGGGGCGGTCGGGTTGCTGTTTGCCACGAATGCGACGATCTCCGGGGCGGACGGCGGCTGTCAGGCGGAAACCGGCGTTGCAAGTGCGATGGCGGCCGCCGCGATTGTCGAACTATCCGGCGGAACACCTGAGCAGGCGCTGGACGCGGCCGCGATGACGATTAAAAATATCATGGGACTTGTTTGCGACCCTGTTGCGGGCCTTGTCGAGTGTCCCTGCATTAAGCGCAACGCGCTCGGCGCAGCCAACGCGCTGCTGTGCGCCGATATGACGCTTTGCGGCATTACCAGTCTGATCCCGTTTGACGAGGTCGTTTCCGCCATGTATCAGGTCGGAAAGGATATTCGCCGCGAATACCGCGAAACGGCAAAAGGCGGGCTTGCAGCGACGCCTACCGGCAAAGCGGTTGCCGAAAAAGTCAAGCGATTCCAGGAATATTCCGGAGAATACTGAGCCGACGCATCAAAAATGGCTGTTCCTTTACGGGACAGCCATTTCGCATCTTTCAAAACTCAGAACCCGAACATCGGCAGAACGACCGCTTCGATGCGCTTTGCGATCTCTTCGATCGGCAGCAGCACGCCGTTTTCCGTGCACAGGATCAGTTTGACGTTCGGGATGCGCTGTGCGTATTCGGCGTATTTTTTCCGCGCACGGGTCTGGATCGAGTCAATGCTCTCGTAAACGTCGCGCGCGTTGCCGATGTACTCTCGGAATCCCTTTTTATCCACGTTGCCGGCAGCGCTTTCGGTGTCCATATCCAACACCAGATGCAGGTCCGGCACGGGGATTCCGAAATGCCTGTGCTCCAGTTCAAGACAGAAATCGAGGATGTCCGGTTTGCCGAGGTCGATATCGCGAATGCTCTGGTAGACGGCGTTGGAGAGAACGTAGCGGTTGATCAGCAGCACGTCGCAGTCGGAATAATCGAGCGAACGGAACGCCTCAAACCGGTCCAGCGCGAACCACAGCGCCATGCTCTTTCCGTCCACGGTGTTCGCGGCGATCCCGTCCTTTGCGGAAAGATACCGTCCGACCATTTCTCCGAAAAACGTGTCGTACATGGGGAAGGAGATTTCCTTCACCTTGAGTCCGCGCTTTTTCAGCGTTTCGGACAGGCATGCCATCTGCACGCTCTTACCGGTTCCGTCGATGCCCTCGAAAGCAATGATTTTCGCCATGCGTTTTCCTCCCGGATGCGCTTTGTGCGCGGATCGCGTTTTCTTCGACGGCAAACGGAATGCCGCCGAAAATACACATAGTATTATAGCATATCCGACAGAATCGGGCAAGATGATTCTGACATATTGCGGCGAACCGGCACGACGGATACGGCAGCCGTTCGAACCGGGTCGTTTCGGGACGACGGAAAGGCGAACCGGACCGCGCCGATCGCCGGACACGCACCGGTATGTTTTTGTATAATGCGGATATGCGGAAGGACAGACAGGCAACAGAGTATGGACGGGAAACACTGACCGGCACGCTCGTCGTGATCGGCGGGTTCTTCTGCGCGCTGCTCTTGTCACGCGTGCGGATCCACGACCTGCATACGCCGCTGGCACTCGGACTTTTGCTCGGCAGTCAGCTTGCGGGGTTCGATCCGGCGCCGATCGTCGGCGGCGTCATCCTCGGCGCGTTCTCCGAATCGCGCCCGTACTGGCAGGGCGTTGCCGTCGCTCTGCTGTATTGGGGTATCACGCGGATCGTTCTTCTGTTTCGCAAAAAGTGCCGTCCCACGTTTCGCTTTCTGATCTATATCGCCTGCGTGCTGATCACGCTTCCCGTTTCGGCGGTCCACGGCACGGAGGAACTGCTGTACGGGATGATATCCCTGTCCGTTTCCGTGCTGTGCGCCGTATGCTTCCGACGCGTCTGCCAAACCGTCAAAACAATGCACGGTTCGCGTATGCTGACCGAAACCGAGCAGGGTGCGATTGTGCTGGGGATCGGCATGCTGCTGCTTGCCGTCTCGGACGCAAAACTGCTTCTTTGGTCGCTGCCCGTCACGCTGATCCTGCTGCTTACGGCGACGGCTGTTTCGGCGCGGGGCGTCTTCGGCGCGGCGGCGGGAACGCTCTGGTCCGTCATGCTCGTGCTGTACGCAAAGACCGATCCGGTGCTGATCGGAAGCGTCGCGCTGGGTGCGCTCGGCGCGGCGGCGGTGCGTGAAAAAGGCAAGCTGTTTATCATCGGCGCGTTTGTGCTGTCCGGCGTGCTGTTCCAATCGTTTCTGAAACAGCAGGCGTACGGAATGAGTGTTCCGAACCTTTTGAGCGCCATACTGATCTTTTTGATCCTTCCGAAGGACTGGCTCGAATACCTGCGCGCGTACACGGATCCGCGGCTGTATGCGGATCGACTGGCAGCGGATTCCGTTCGGCGAACCGAAAGACGTGCGTCGCATGAACTGGAACGCATGGGAAAGCTTCTCGGCGGACTTTCCGGCATGTTCTGTACCGCGTCCGAGGAAACGGAATCCGTCGAGCTTTGGACCGTACAGGGCGCGCTTTCCGTTTGCCGCGGGTGCGGGCGGCGCAGCGCGTGCTGGAACGACGCGGACGCCATGCGGGAAGCGGTCATGTCGCTTGCAAAGGAAACGGAGACGGAGAACCGGTCGGAGCCGATCGGACCGATCGATGAAAACTGCCGGCGCTTTGACGATCTGTGTTCATCCGTCCGGTTGGCGTATCGACAGGCGGAAAGCCGGGAAGCGGTCAGCCGTCGGGCGAAAAGCCAATCCTGTTTTGCCGAACGGCAGTTGTCCGGCGCGGGAGCGGCGCTTTGTACGTATGCCAGACGAATGCGGAACCGCGCGCGGAGTACGGGACACAGGGAACGAAAAATCAGAGATCGCCTGATCGAGGCGGGGTATCGTGTGGAGCAGACGGACGTGTATGTATCGGAAGGATCGGAAACGATCTCGGTACAGCTTCGCCGCCCGCTGAAAACCGCGCATTCCGCCGTGCAATGGGAAATCGAGCAGGCATGCGGATATAAGCTGCGCTGTATCCATGTCGCGCAAAACAAAGACCGCGTGTCGTTTGAATTTGAGCAGGACGCGGAACTGCATGCGGCGGCGCAGGTTTACAGAACGACCGGGGACGACACCGTCAGCGGGGATGCGACAGGGGAATGCCGTTTCCCGGACGGCAGGATTTGCTTCGCCTTATCGGACGGAATGGGAAGCGGCAAGACCGCGCGGCAGGAAAGCGAAGCGGCGATCCGTCTGTTGTTCCGGCTGTATCATGCGGGCGTACGGAAGGAACTCGTCTATGAAAACGTCAATCGCATGCTGATGGCGCAGAACGAAACGGAGATGTACGCTACGCTCGATGCGGTTTCGATCGACCTGAATTCGGGCGAGGCGGAGCTTTTGAAATACGGCGCGCCGCCGAGCTTCCTTCTGCGGGACGGACAGGTCAGCGCAATCACGGGAGAAGCGCTTCCGTGCGGGATTCTCGCAGAAGCGAAGCCGAGCGTCATTCGCATCCGGCTGAAACGGAACGACCGCATCGTGCTTTGCTCCGACGGCGTGCAGGACGTTTTGCCGGAGGGGATGGAGGCGGCGATCCGTGCGGTCGCAGACGATCCGAAAAAAACGGGAGATGCGCTTCTGCGGCTTGCACAGTCGCGCGGGGGATCGGATGACATGACGGTAATGGTCATCCGTGTGGCATGAAGCTTGCGATCGAACCGTTCCTTTTGGACAACACGCTGATGAACTGCTGCGTATATCTGCTCGCGGCGGCATGGATGGGCGTGCGGCTGCGTATTCTGCCCGCGCTCGGCGTTTCGCTGCTCGGCGCCGTGTATGCACTGCTTTCGCTGTTTTATGTTCCGCTGCTCCGGGCGCCGCTCGTTAAGATCGGCTCCTTTCTGCTGCTTTCGCTGCCGCTGTTCCGGCGTTCGGGGGCATGGAAATGTATTCCGTTTCTGCTGCTGTCCGCCGCGCTTACGGGCGGCACGGCGATGTTTCTGACGCTTTGGCTCGGCGGTACCGTTTATGCGGACGGAACAATGATCGGCACCGTCCCGCTGCGTGCGGCGCTGTTTTCGACGTTTGCTGCGCTCTGCCTGCCGCGACTGATCCGCGGACTGCTGACGGTGCGCAAACGGCGCGCCCTGCATACCCGCGTCATTGTGCGGCTCAAAGAGCATACCCATTGCCTTGATGCGCTGATCGACAGCGGGAATCTTTTGAAGGAACCGATTTCCGGGCTTCCCGTAATCCTGATTGCATGCGAGATCGACCATCCCGTACGTCCGATTCCATTCGAAAAGCTTTCCGGGGGCGGCGTTCTGTACGGGGAACGCCCGATATCCGTTTCGCTGCCGGAGTACGGAAACGCCTCGGTCGACTGCGTCTGCGCAACGGCGCCGGAGCCGATCGGAACAGCGCAGGCGATTCTGCCGGAATGTCTCTTACCGTATGATTGGAGGTCAGGAAATGATCACATGGTTTTACCGTATTTTGGCACGCCTGTTCGTGCGGCTTCGCATTGGCAGACGCAATACCTTATGGTACATTCATTCAAACGAAAGTCTGCCGCCGCCGCTGGATCCCGAGGAGGAAGCGCGATGCATCGCGCTTGCGCCGACCGACAAGGAAGCGAAGGATAAGCTGATCGTACACAACCTTCGTCTGGTCGTATACCTTGCGCGCAAGTTCGAGAATACGGGCGTGCAGACGGAAGATCTGATCAGCATCGGCACGATCGGCCTGATCAAAGCGGTCGAAACGTTCAAAGCCGATAAGAAGATCAAGCTTGCGACCTACGCCTCGCGCTGCATCGAAAACGAGATCCTGATGCACCTTCGTCGCACGACCAAACTGAAGCTCGAGGTCAGCTTCGACGAGCCGTTGAACGTCGACTGGGACGGCAACGAACTGCTGCTTTCCGATGTGCTCGGAACCGATCCGGACGTCGTCAGCAAGGACATGGAGGACGAGGTCGAACGCGAGCTGCTGAAAAAAGCGCTTTCCAAGCTCTCGGAGCG
>JAEEGG010029933.1_pt1 | contig 10138 bp, 7 predicted proteins | sample 9134161 | NCBI WGS metagenome assembly JAEEGG01 (sample SAMN16246543, study PRJNA631951) | gut metagenome | biome: gut microbiome; feature: rumen; material: CR-attached | host: Bos | place: Iran: Karaj | collected 2018-10 | reverse complement strand
AAAAAACGTTTCGCTTAACACAAAGCCATCCGGTTTGATTGCCATAGCACAACTGATAATGTGTTGTAAAACAATAAATAATAACTTCAGAAACTTGAATTAGAATTATTATTTAGAACAGGAAATAGAATTCGGTTTTTATTTATTACAGGAATTACAGGAATTTACAGAATTAATATTTTAGAATAGGAAGTAAAAAAGGAAGTAACAACTAAACTACACATATAAAATGGGAACACATAACTCATTCAGACTGACCTTGGCTGCCATGCTGCTGTCATTAACTCTTGGCGTGAACGCAGAGGAAGTGACAGTGACGTGGACCGCTTCAGAACAGGGCTTCTCCAACGGCAATTCCATTGACGGCAGCGAGGTGACCGTTGACGAGAAGACGAGCATCCGATTTGCCAAGAACGACGGCAGCACGTCACCCGCCTATTATACATCAGGAAACGCCATCCGTCTGTACGCCGGCAATTCGATGACGGTGAGTGGCAGCGGAATCTCAAAAATCGTACTCACATTCGCCACAGGTGATAAGGATAATGAAGTCCGTACCGACTGCGGTGAGTATTCAGCCGACGGCATCTGGACCGGCAGATCCGACACAGTCACATTCAACATCATCGGCAGTTCGGGCCACCGGCGCATCGAATCCATCACCATCAGCTATGGCACGGGCGACAGCCCAGTGAATCCCGACCCCCCTATAGAGATTCCGACCGTCTATAGCATTCAGGAGTTCAAACTGCTGGAAGAGGGAAAAGTGGCATGCCTGTATCTTGCCGATGAGATGAATGCCCGTGTGATATACAAAAGCGACAGCGAGGTGTATCTGCGCGACAAAACCGGTGCCATTTGCCTGACGCTTGACGACACGCTCTACAATCCGCTGCCTGCCCACAACCAGCATGTGGCAGGCTACATGACCGGCCGCTACGAGACCGACCACGGTCTGCCGCTGTTTGTGGCGATGGACAGCACCCTGACCGAATACATGCTGTTTGCCGATCAGGTGAGCGAGCCGGACACAAAGCCGGAGTCCATCGACGTGGAGGAATACGGTGCCTATTACGCCGACTGGGTGACCCTGTCCGACATGCACGTGAGCTACGACGACACAATCGTGACACTGGACAATGACGACCACTACTTCACGGTAAACAACCGGTTCGGACTGGGTGAGGATGATCTCTACTCCACCCCTGCGGATGGATCGACAATCAACATCACCGGAATCGCCATGCCTTACGACGAAGAAGAACAGATAGCTCCCATCTATATCGACCCTTATCTGCCGGTAGAGGTGGTGGCGCAGCCTCCGAAACCGGTGCTGAGAGGCGACGTGAACCTCGACGGCAAAGTGGATATCAGTGATGTGGTGGCTGTGATCAACATCATGGCAGGAACACCCAGCAATTACAACGGCGACGTGAACGAAGATGGCAAAACCGACATCAGCGACGTGGTGAGCATCATCAACATCATGGCCATGGGTGACGGGGCGGCAGAAACGGAAGGAGCCAGCCCACGGATGGAGATAATCCAAGAGATTATCCGGAGCGTGGAACCCGCCGGCGCGCCCGACGACTTCAACTTCAAGTCGATGACCATCTATTTTGTGAACGGCATGACCCTCACGCTGACCATCGACCAAATCGAGTCCATCACCTATATCCAGGATATCGGAATGAAAATCCACCTTGCCGGCACGGGTGTCTGTCTGGACTTCCTCTATTCCCAGATGATAAAAATCGAATACGTGTATGAGGAGGAGGTGCCAGAGGACAATAACGTGAACGCCAACTGGAAAGATTTCGACTTAAGTTCTTCTGTGAGCGGTAATCTACGGTATGCCTACCGGCTGGAATACCCTCATCTGAACAGCAATCAATACAACGCAAAAAGTAACCCCGGCGGCAATCAGATTGTGGTGAAATCGACCGATGACTACGGCATCACCTTCTCTTTAGAATGGGACAACGGACTTATCGCCAACCGCTGGACCTGCTACACGCTTCATGACGGTAACTTATATTCGAACGTAGGCCGTAAAGACGCTTTCAAAGCAGACAATGAGGTGGCTAACAGCTCACAGCTTGGTGATTATTCTGGCAGCAGCTACTCCCGCGGCCATCTCTGTCCTTCCGCCGACCGCCTGTGCTCACGCGAACAGAACTCGCAGACCTTCTTCCTGACGAACATGCAACCCCAGTGGCAGACCCACAACGGCGGTCTGTGGGCAAGGCTCGAGACTAAGGTGCGCGATTGGGGTGAGAGTAAGTGGATTGACACCCTTTACGTTGTGAAAGCCGCAACGATTGGCGACGTGACGCTTGACGGTGTCACTCAGGATGGTGTTTACAGCTTCAAGTGCAATGACCGGCTTCCTGTGCCCAAGTACTTCTACATGGCGCTGTTAGCCTACCACAAGGCAACCAATGAGTACGAGGCGTTGGGTCTTTGGACCATACATCAGAACGCCAACGACTCAAACACAGATTATGGAATGTATGCCATCACTATTGACGAGCTTGAACGACGAACCGGTATTGATTTCTTCTGCAACCTGCCCGACGATGTGGAGAAGAATGTAGAAATGAAGATTGATTATGGTTTCTGGGGTCTCAGGAACCCTAACTCCACCAAACCGAGAGAGACAGAGTTCGAAGGGGATATGTCGCTGGAGATTCTGCCGACGGAATAAAGGAGTTTTTGCCAGATAATTGCTATAAAGACTATAGGAACTATAAAGAACTATTATAAAAAAAGGTTTTGTCTTGGAGGATAAGGTTTTACTATGATTAAAGGATTAGATGAGTCCGTCTGGGCTTACACTGACAGAAATGCAGGTGAAAAGACAAAACAAAAAAAATGCTCAACTTCGTTTCGCACAAAAAACACTTCGTTTAACAAAAACCATCCGGATGACAGGGAACCTAACTTAGATAATGGATTAAAAAACATCTATCATGATAATAATAACAAAAGTTTGACGTTCTAAAAAAAAATATCTCAACAATGATTTTCACGAAGAAAACACTGGATCCAGCTTTTGTAGAACAATTGAGATTATATGTGCGTGATATAATCGGACACATATTCACCGTCTATAAGGAACTGCCTTGTCGTTATCCTGAATACATCTATCAGGAAGCACTTGAAATCACACTTACTGAGAATGGTGTACCACATCAGAAAGAATCAGTCTTCCATCCTTTGTTTAAGGGAAAGAGACTGGAATCCTATTTCAAAATGGACTTCTTGGTGGAACGAAAAAGTGGTAATGTGATTATCGAATGTAAGGCTGTTGATGATTTAGGTGACAGAGAACGTCATCAACTGTTTAGCTACCTTGCCGGCACAGAATTCCCAATAGGCATACTTGTCAATTTCTCAACCTATCCCAAAGCACAAATCGAGAAATACTATTTTGACAGACGGGACAGTACCATTACGGCATTTTAGTTTTTTTGTTAAGCTTACGCATGTAAGCGGTTTTTGTTAAGTGGATGAATCCCTAGCCAACGCAGTTGGCTGACATCAGGAGCCGCGCCGCATGTTTAAGCTTGCTCAATAACAGGCGGTGAGGCAACTGATGGGAAAAGGGCATAGCCCGAGGGATTCAGACACGGTTTTTGTCTCTTTTTTTAATGTTTATATTATTATAAAAAAAAGGTTTTGTCTTGGATGATAAGGTTTTACTATGATTAAAGGATTAGTTGATTCCGTTAGGAATTACACTGACAGCAACGGAGGACGAAAAGACAAAACAAAAAAATCTGCAAAGTATAACACACAAATATATATATAATAATGGAAGATAAAAAAATCCCGGTGTTGTTGCTGACAGGATACCTCGGAAGCGGTAAGACAACACTGCTGAACCGTATCCTGTCGAACAAACGTGGAATCAAGTTTGCCGTTATCGTGAATGATATCGGCGAGGTGAATATTGATGCCGACCTGATAGAGAAAGGGGGCATCGTGGGCGGTCAGGACGACAGTCTGGTGGCACTTCAGAACGGCTGCATCTGCTGCACCTTGCAGACTGATTTGGTGAAGCAGCTATGCCAAATCGTAGGGATGCAGAAGTTCGATTATATCGTGATTGAGGCAAGCGGCATCTGTGAGCCTGCTCCGATAGCACAGACCATCAGCTCTATCCAGCAGCTGACCCCGGAAAACGCTGAATACATGCTTGGTCCTGACTACATGGAATTATTACAGCGGCTGGAAGCCGGTAAGCCTGTGCTCGACTGCATCGTGACGGTGGTAGATGCCTTACGGATGAAAGACGAGTTCAACTCCGGCCATGACTTGCTGAAGGGTAATCTCGGTGAGGAAGATATTGAGAATCTGGTGATTCAGCAGATAGAGTTCTGCAACATCGTGCTGCTCAACAAGGCTGCTGAGGTGGAGCCGAACGATCTGCGGCGTATCCATGAGATTGTCCGGGCTCTGCAGCCGAAAGCCGAGATTATCGAATGCAACTATGGTGATGTGCCGTTTGAGAAGATTCTCAACACCGGACTGTTTGACTTTGTGAAAGTGGCGACATCAGCCACCTGGATTGAGAAAGTGGAAGGAGACTACGAGGAGGAAGACTTCGACGAGCACGACGAGCATGAACACCATCATGACGATGATGATGACGAAGACGAGCATGAACACCATCATCATAAACACCACCATGACGATGACGACGAAGAAGAAGACGAGCATGAACACCACCATCATCACCACCATGATGACGATGATGACGAAGACGAGCATGAACACCATCATCATGATGACCACGAGGAACACAGTCTCGGACATCACCATCATCATCACCATCACCATGATGAGGGTGAGGCAGAGGAATACGGCATCGGCACGTTTGTGTATTACCGCCGTCAGCCGTTTGACTTAGGTCTGTTCGACGATTTTATAGCGCGCAAATGGCCGAAGAACATCATCCGCGCTAAAGGCATCTGTTATTTCCGCAATGAGCCCGACACCTGCTACGTGTTTGAGCAGGCAGGCAAGCAGGTGAGTCTTCGCAATGCCGGAGCGTGGTATGCCACCATGCCAAAAGATGAGCTGGAAGCCTTTATCGAGCGTAACCCCGGCGTGATGCGCGACTGGGACGACGAGGTAGGCGACCGCATGCAAAAACTCGTGTTTATCGGTCAGAAATTGGACAAGAAGGAAATCAGCGAACTGCTTGACAAATGCTTGTGGTAGGAAGAGATAAGATTTGATAGGATTTTGATAAGAGGCTATAGGAAGTTATAGGAGGTTATAAGAGGATATAAGAGATTATAAGAGGTTATAGGAGATTATAGGAGATAATAGGAAATAATAAGAGATAATAAGAGATAATAGGAAGTTATAGGAGGTTATAGGAAAAATCCTATCAAATCATATTCAGGCTTATAATATCTTATTTTTGGCCTATTCATGCTTATAAAAGGCTTATAAAGGCCTATTCATGCTTATAAAGGCCTATAAAATCTTATAAAATCAAAAAAATAAAAAAAAATGAAAAAAATCAATTCTGATCAGCATTTCTTGCGGAGACAGAATAATTGGGAGAACCTGTTGTTTTTCAAGAAGACCGTTGTGCTATACCAGATGACAGTGGCATTTACAGGGCGTTTTCTTCCCAAGCACGGTGACAGAACTGTTGATCAGATGATTCAGGCAGCCCGTTCAGGAAAACAGAATATCATAGAGGGTTCTGCAGACGGAGTTACGTCTGTTGAGTCGGAAATCAAACTGCTAAATATTGCCCGGGGAAGTATCCAGGAACTGCGTGAGGACTATAAGGATTATCTGATGTCCCATAATCTGCCTGTTTGGGATAACGCACATCCGCGTTTCAAGATGATGCGTGATTTTTGCAGAAAATCCAACGATCTGACTGACTATCAGCCTTATTTCGACAAGTGGAGCGATGAGGAATTCTGTAATTGCGCTATCACCCTTTGTTATATGGTTGACACGATGATGAACCGGTATCATCAGGTCATAGAGCAGGATTTCTTAGAGCATGGAGGCGTGAAAGAAAGGATGACAGCTGCCAGAAAAGGCTATCGGACCAGTGAGAAAGAATATGTCAGAGAACTTGAACAAACGATTCTTCAACTTCAACAACAAATCAAAGAACAACAAAAAACAATCGATAACCAAAAGAATTTGATTGACAAGCTGATGAAAAAGGGAAAGGATTAATTTATATAGGAGGTTATAAGAGGTTATAAGAGATTATAGGAAGTTATAGGAGGATATAGGAGATTATAGGAAGTATAGGAGGATATAGGAGGTTATAAGAGATTATAAGAGGTTATAGGAGATAATAGGAGATTATAAGAAATAATAGGAGTTTATAGGAAAGGAAAGCGAATCCTATCTAATCCTATTATATCTTATCTTATCCTATCATATCATATTTTAAAAGGCGGGATGTGCTTACGCACATCCCGCCTTCAATTGATAACTATTATCTAAACTATATAAATTACCAAAGAGAATACTCTGTGGGAACTTTTTCATCTTCTTTCTCGATTTCAAACTCATCATCTTCACGATCCTTAGCTAAACCAGATTCTATAATACCAGTCTCTGAACCTGCTATAACAGATTGAAGTATAATATCATTGATGAGCGTTTTCGGCTTTATATACAATCTTTTTTCCATTTTCTTTATAATTATTTATCATTTGCTAGAAACTTACTTAATCACCACCTTCTTTCCATTGTGGATATAGATACCAGGAACGGTAGGTTTAGCAATTTTTACACCCTGAATTGTGTAGTAATAAGGATCCTTTACTTCATTGTCTTGAACCGGACCGATAATCATAGTTGCATGACCATCTTCATCCTCAATAATCGGCTCACCAACATACTTAACCAGAACTCCTAAGTCAGAAGGTCTTACACCCCAGTTAGAAGGGTCTTCCCAAATAATGTTTGGTACAAAATCTTCACCCCACAAACCAGAGTGACCTTCACCAGAACCTGGAAGCTGAGGTTTTCCATCATTAATACTATATTCAACCTGGTAAGCTTTCATATTATATGTAGTTGTATTACCGTATTTGTCTGAATATATAAAAGGAGACTTCGTGTCAGGATTTACAATAACCTCCACTCCATCTGCTTTTGGATATTCTTCTTTTTCCAAACGAAGATATGCATGACCTGTCTTCATTCCTGTTTTAGAACTCTTAGCACGGAAGAATCCGATAAAATCATTATCCAATGAGTTCTTAATCCCGGGATCTGTTAAGTTATAATAATTCAGATAGAAATTTCTAAAGAATCCGTTAAGAACGTCAATATCATAACCTGTTTCCCTTAAGGAACCAAGCTTTGCATTGGAGAATTTACTCGGCTCGTCGTATGGATCAATAAATGAATTCTTATTTTTCGGTCCAAGAACAGTACGAGTATATTGGTGCACATCGTATCCTCCTTCACTATTTTGAACCAATTCGCCATTTGAATTCAAATTATAAAAATTATAAGATTCAGTAATTATACTATCCGGGTCATTCGCTACACAGGTCGGCCAGAGATAATTCTTCATATAATTAACATCATCACCTGTCAACTTATACCAATAATCACGTCTGAGCGGGTAGCCATTCGCAATTTCTACAGGCTGTAGAGAAACAATCGGTTGTCCTGCCTGATTTTGAGAATTAGCCGCACCATAAAGAATGACACCTGTACGTTTTGGTATAACCAACAACTGAGTAAGACTTACCTCATAGTTGCCATCATCACGTGATTTTAACCCTGTAACTATATATGCCTTCAAACCTCTCGGCACAATTCTGTCATAATTATAATCACTGTAAGTTCTGAGTACTTTCGCTCCTGGTACAGGGTCGTCTGTTGGATCAATGGTTCCTGTATTTACAAACTCCCACCATCCGTTACCTACAGCATTTTGCGTCGCCTGTGCTTGAGAATAATGATTCAGCAACCACTCATGAAACAGAGCTGGACTTTTAGCAATATCAATAGTCAACGGATGTTTGAGGTTTGAATAATGCTCTGCAACAGAGGAAGGGAAATGAAGTACCGTATAACTAGAATTAGGGTCGCCATGCGCGTAAGTCATCTCCATGGAGAATGCCCAGTTTTCACATATATATTCAGATGTGGTATTAATATAGACATCATTGATTGTTCGCTGATTGTTGAAAGAAGTTTCTTTGACAATCATATAATGATTAGGATCATCATCCGATGCTGAAAAAACAAGTGTTTTCACACCGTGTGGTTGTATAGGATCGGTAAAAGATCTAGTACCAATATAAACCGTTGTGCCAGGTATGGTCAAGGTTTCAATAGCTGGGTGATAAAATGAATTCTCACAGAAATACTCCACTTTATTTAAATTGACAGAAGTCAGGGCTTCACATGATTGAAAAGCAAAATTTCCAATAACTTTCACATTATCTGGAATAGTCACTGAAGAAAGTTTGGAGAAACCATTACAGAAATTGGAGTTTACTATCTTATAATTAGCATCCGTAGGCAAAGAAAGAGTAGTTAATGTATTAGCCCATCTTTCTGGTAATCGGCAATCATCAGTAGTTGAAGCGTAAAACAAATAATATTTCACTTCACCTTGAGTGATAATTGGCGGGAAAGAGCTATCCGTATTCGAATAAGTCCTGGTAATTCCCTGTTCGTTTTTATCATGAACATCCTTCTTATAGGTACACGTCAATGTGGATTGCGTAATCATGGCATCTGAAAAATCCACTGAGACAGGATTCGTCTGAATATCACGCAATTTTAGAAAATCAGAGTTCCCTATCGGGCCAATAAATTTCATCGCTGTAGCATTTTTCAGAAGAGTCGCCTCTTGACTGTTTGATTGGAGAGAATTTAAGTCTCCAACATTATCTGTTCTGATGACAACAATTCCATTCGACTGCGTAACGGAAAGTGCTGCTTTTGCACCTATGACTGTGCAAAGCAAAATTAATAAAGTAATAAATTTCTTCATAGACCTAAATAAGTTTAGTTAAGTTATCGTTATTAAATTAATATAATCGTTATAAAACTAAAGACAAGTATAATAATTCACATAATTTATAATAGACATACACCGAATATAAAAACCTCATCAAAACTTACATATCACAATCCAACTTATACAGATTTATCAAATAAACCTAAAAAACAAATAATTGAGTTAAGTCAGCAGTAAAAAAACACCTAAATACAATTCCCAATCTTCTCTAATCAGTCCTCTGATACTACTAAAACGAAAGCCTAAGGATAGAAAATGTAAAAAATCTACGAACTAATTATCATAATCACATTAAATTAATCTAACAGTCTCCTATAAACAATTTTCATGCAAAGTTACAAATAATTACAATCATAACACGGTATCATTAAGTAAAAATAATAATTACCTTAAATCATTCTTGATATAAATCAAGAAATGGAATCAAAAAGCACAAAATAATCAAAAGGAAAGAAACTACAAGAAAGTGAGAGCAGGTTCGACCTTAGGAGGTGACGAGATTCTGAAGCAGCGAGCGCAGAGCCAAACTTGCTTGAACTATGCCGAGTCGCGACAGAATCCTACGAAGTGATTTCTTACGTCAGCAGTAACCAGATTACTGAATCGTAGATTGGCGTTATGCTAAAAAAATAATAAAAAAAAAGGTTTTGTCTAGGATGGTAAGGTTTTACGACGACTAAAGGCTTTGCTGATTCCGAATGGGCTTACACAGACAGATATGCAGGTGAAAAGACAAAACAAAAAAATGCTCAACAAGTTTCGCACAAAAAACACTTCGTTTAACAAAAACCATCCGGATGATATGACAGGTTGGGTTCGGTACGAGTCAGAGAGGTGGGTGCTGCTCACGTAAGAGAACGTCAGCTCCTAACGGTGTTCGTTTAGGGATGTTTGGGTGATGGGCAGCGTGCGATTCAGAGAGGCAATTGCTGCTGACGTAAGAAACGTCAGCTCCTAAACCTGATTGCAGCCGACAGGTATGTTTTTTCACTATTACTTAAGCGAAGCTACCATAAAATTCGTGTAAATTCGTGCTGCAAACTTAGAGTATATATTCGTTGTAAATAAATCCGTTGAGCAGATTCGTTGTGGAAA
>JAEEGG010029932.1_pt1 | contig 10138 bp, 15 predicted proteins | sample 9134161 | NCBI WGS metagenome assembly JAEEGG01 (sample SAMN16246543, study PRJNA631951) | gut metagenome | biome: gut microbiome; feature: rumen; material: CR-attached | host: Bos | place: Iran: Karaj | collected 2018-10 | reverse complement strand
TCAGATGCTGGTCGGCAAAACCGGCAGTGGCCTCAATCATACGCATGCTGCTGTCAAAGTCCACAATAGGCTCGATGCTCACAAAGGTCTTCAATCCCCACTGGTGCAACAGCTTCAGGGTCTCGATACGCTCAGCATTGCTGGGAGCATGAGGCTCCACATCATCCCTGCCAGTGAGGGTGAAGCCGATGGCAAGATGACTGTTAAAGGAATTGTTCAAGAACGGACGGAAGATGGCAGAGGTGGCTCCGGCATTCTTCGTAAGGATCTTCACGTTGATACCCTTGGAGGCTGCATAGAAAGCGGCCTTGATGGTCAACGCGGAAGTCTCAGGAGAGAGCGGATCCGTTGAGAACGAGAAGAAAATACCATGCTCCAGGAGGTGGTCAAACCACTTATCCACCTCACGCTTGAAAATAGTCAATGCGAAATCGATGGACTCCATATCGCGGTATTTCTTCGAACGGTTGGAGAGCTTCGTAAAGGAATCCTCCAACTTAGCAAAAGGCAGGCCGTTGACCTTGGCGGTCAAACCCTTGCGGTTATAACAGTAGTTGCACTGGAAAGGACAACCACGATAGAAGTTGCAGCCGACGGCAGCATACTCACGCGCCGCACCACCTGGGGTGTAAAGGCACTTCCCATTTAAAATCAATTCTTCCATAAGCTTAACTATATTGAATTTTATCCTTGTCTATACACTGTCCGCTCCTGTCACGAAGGTGATCCTGAACAGCATCAATCACATTATCGATGACACGGTCAATGAAATGCTGGGGAGCTTTCTCGCCTTCAAGGGCGGCAGAGAAAAGCATGTCTGCAGGAACCTGGATGCCATGGTCGGTATGAATACCAACAATGCCCTCTACAGCCTGATTTTCCTGATGGTTGGCAATAACGAGAACATAGTCCAGATGCTCGTCTTCCAACTGCTGACGGATGCCGTCAACCAATTCTTGAAATTTCTGATTATCCATATAACCGGTGCTTCTTAGTTGAACTTGTGAGGAGTGAAGGCAGGAGGATTGGAAATCAAAGGCGAGAACAGCCAGGGCTTATCATCATATTCCTGCTGCTGACGGTCAATGATGGCATAGACCTTGCTTAACTCCTCCTCAGAATAGGCAGAGATATCGGCAGTAGGCTGATAGGTCATGAAATAGGAAATCTGCTCATCCTGAGTCTCAAAACCGAAGAAAGCACCTTCCCTGGTGACCTCAGAGAGACGATAAACTTTCTCATCGGCAATAGTAAAGTCCTTGACAGGCTCACTGAACTCGCCGGTACCTATCTTGGCATGGCAACGACTACCCCAATAGGTTTCCTTGATAAGACGCTTGATGAGCTTATCAAGGTCCATTTCATCCGGCTGACAGCCAAAATGATGCTGGCAGAACTGCTCCAAACAAACCCAACTATAGACAAAGAGGTAGCATCGGCCATAGTCATCACCTTCAAAATGAAGGATGTTGAAGGTCTTTCCGGACGGATCGAGATTGTTTTTCTCAACCAGAACGGCACTCATACCGAAAATACCGAGACTCATACGTTTCTTGCTCTCGCCAACAACACTGACCTTAAAACGTCCCAAGTCGCCAAAGATTCGCTCGACCAACAGCACACAAGGGAAGCTGGTGGCCTTGGCAAAGAAACGATGGTTCTGCTCGATAACACGCAAGCCATAGTCTGACAGATAGTGACGGACAGACTTGGCAATAGTTCTGAAACTACATTGGATATTGATCATAGTCTATAAAATTTGATGTTACTTCTTTTGAGGTTTCAAATCATCGGCATAGGCCCACTGGACAGCCTCGATGATGATACAAGTTAAACGCCAACGCTCTTCATCAGGAGCGTAATACGGCGCAAAAAGATGACCTTTCTTGTCTAAAAAGACAAGCTCACGACCCCTGTCAGGGACTTCCTTGATGTCACGCCAGACAGCCTGAGACTGATCGGCGTTACAGTTCTTATTCATTGTTTCTTCCATCACAATTCTCTTTATAGTCAAATTCCAACTCGCCGCCGGTGAGGAACCGCATAATCGTCTGAAGTTCATGGACACAATAGCAGCTGATACGGGTATAGGTCTTCGTAAAGTCCGACATGAAACGGAACGAGGCTCTATTCTGGGCCTTGTTATGACGGTACAGCAGCTTCATATCACCAAAGTAATACATCAGTTGCCAGCCGGTCTTGTCAGCCGGAACAAAGTCCATGCGACTCAGACTGAACATGTCAATGGCAATCCCCTCAATACGCGAATGCTTGAAATGATGCAGTTTCCCAACGGAAAACCTCCTGAGACTGGCAGGAACAAGGGTCTTCTCGATAATGAACACCCCCATCTGTCGGCGACCAATCTCACCGACCATGCCAGTCAGAAGGCCATACCTGCCAAGGTTGACCCTGACGAAACTACCGACGGATAACTCACGGATATTCATCTGCGGAACGCTTTAGGGGTTTCCTCTTGCTGCTTGTCATGCGGCACATTCCTGTCCTTCACATCGTAGGCTGACAAGTCAACCTTCAGATTGGTGAAGACCTTACCGAACAGGGCCAACATACGCTGACCATAAGCACCGCCTTTCTCGATGGACTGGCTGATGAGCTTGGCAGCAGCATCGACATCATTCATATTGATGCTGGCACTGCCCAGGACGGCTTCATCATCCTTAGCCATCACGGACAGGAAGTATTCACATCCTGCCTCGTTGAGCTGATTGGTAACATCGACCATCAGATCGTTTAACTCTTCTGTCTTCATATCCGTAGCAATTAAATTTCATTCAGAGACAACAGTCTCACTACTATCACGAACAGGCTGATCGTAAATCAGCCCGACTTCCTTCAGGGCATCATCAACCATACAACAGACGGGATAGGCCTTCATGGTAACAGTACCCTGACGGCGCACCCAGCGAAGGAAGGACTTCTTATTGAAAGAAAATCCGTCATAGCTGCTGTAGGTTCCGGCAATACCAGTGTCATCATCTTCATCTGCATTCTCGCGGAAGGCATCCTTGATGATATCCATCGGCTTCTTAATGCCAAAAAGCTGGGCTATGCCAATAGCCTGATCCATCGACAATACCTTGGCATACTTCAAGCCGATGACAAGATCCTTGGCATACTTGGAAGAAATGGACGGATAACAGCTATAGTCATCCTTACCTTCCTGAATCTTGTCAACAAGGAGCTGGTCGGAAAGGGCAGTGGGGTTCAGGGAACAGAGATCGGTAACGGTGTTCCCGACAAGCACCCAATCAAGCCATTCCTGAGCATCGGCTTTCTTGATACGTGCTGAGATAGCTGCCTTGGCTATCTCCAGACGAACTTGAACATTCTCATTCATATTTTCACGCTTTTAATTGTTAGTAAAATCAGCTGGAGCAGCAGCTTCCATGATATTTCTCATGTTGCTGGAAAAACAGTCGGTCTGCATCTGGAAGGTCTGCATCTTCAGGGCTGTAAAGACATCAGCCACTGGCACGACGGCCTGCTGGCTGTTGAAGGTTCCAGCGGCAGCACTCTTGTTGAGAATGAACTCAGAGGCACTGCCAGGAACGTTGTCAAGAGAGCTGGGAAGAGGGTTCAGACGGACAGACTTACCTTCAATGCGGCAGTCACGCAGACGCTGGTCTGCCAGTCTGCCAAAGGCAACCAGACAATGTCCCGTCGGGGGGTTGCTGGTACGTCCGTCAGGATGCAGGAACTTAACCCTGTGACGCAGGAATAGCATCGAAGTGGCCTTGGGGAAGATGACCTCCTGGAAAAGGAGGTTATCCTGGCGATTGATAAGCAAGGCTATGCCATTATTATGCTGGGCAAGCTTCTCGACAAACTGACGGAGTAGCTGACGGCTATAGGGTGGGTTAAGCCATACAAAACTCTTACCCCACGGTATCAACAACCCGTCCTGCTCCTTCGTCCAATGGACGGTAGCAGTATCAAAAGGTCTATCCTTCGGACTGCATGGATCCAGGTCGAAAGGCCCAAGGGCATCAATCATCCACTTCGGAGTGTACCACTCATCGGATGAAACGGTCTTATTCTTCTGTTGTCTCGTGTCCATAACTATTTCAGATATGATAAATACTTTGAGTCGATATCGTAAATAAACTCAGAAGGTTCCATCTTCTGATAACTTCCAAACATATAGCGGTTAAAAGCCATCGTAAGAAAACAGTTTTTCTTGGCTCTGGTAATCGCTACATAACATAAGCGACGCTCCTCTTCGAGGGCTGAAACGCTATCGAGGGACTTCTTGCTGGGGAATAGATTTTCTTCCATGCCTATCACAAAGACAACGGGAAACTCCAGACCTTTTGACTTATGTACGGTAATCAATTTCACAGATACACCTTCAACGGCCAACTTATCTTTATCCTCTTCATCAGTATAAAGGGCACGGCTATCAATGTAGTCATGAAGAAAAACTTTCTCGGAATGGGTCTGACGGCATTCTGAGACGTACTCAGAAACATCACGAAGCAGCTGATAGAGATTGTCAGTACGTGTCTCGTTATTTTTTAAGTCAGACTCCTTCAACACATTTATCATATCCGTTTCTTCGACAATAGAGACCGTCAAGGAAAAAGCATCCTCTTTCAACATGGAGCGCCAACGCTCCATGAGCGCAACGAACCTGGCAATGGCATCACGTGTCCGCTGACGCTTGATGGCACAAGAGTAATTGTTACTGTTGGAAAGAACCTTCCAGAGACTTATATGGTTAGCATCGGCTATCTGGACGAGTTTAGTAAGGGTAGTATCACCAATCTCCCTGTTCGGAGTGTTGATAATTCTCTTCAAAGAGAAATCGTCATCTGGAAAGATAATGGCACGGAAGTAAGCGAACATGTCCTGGATCTCCCTTCGTTGGAAGAAACCAAGACCTCCATATATAACATAACTGACATCATTCTGTATCAGCTCTTTCTCAATCATACGACTGAGACTGTTATTGCGATAGAGAACAGCAAAGTCTCCGTAAGAGAAATTGCCAGAATCTACCATCTCCTTGATGGTGCTGACAACAAACTTACTCTCGGCGGTGTCACTGCTGAAACGACCGACAACAACCTTATCACCCTGCTCATTCAAACTAAAGAGATTTTTAGGACGCTGACGGGTATTAGCCTTGATAAGGCTATTGGCAGCAAGAACGATATTCTGGGTGGAACGGTAGTTCTGTTCCAAGTTAAAATGAACAGCCTTGGGAAAATCCTCCTCGAAATGGAGGATGTTTTCGATGACGGCACCACGGAAGGCGTAGATACTCTGGGCATCATCACCGACGGCAAAGAGATTCTGCTTTTCCTCAGCAAGCTGCTTGATGATAGCCTTCTGAACAAGGTTAGTGTCCTGGTACTCATCGACCAAAATATATTGGAGCCGGTTGGCGTAACACTGACGGCGAACATCGTTCTGACGGAAATGATGATAGAGATTCAACAGCAGATCATCAAAATCCATAGCATTACAGCGACGTAAAGCGGCAGCATACTTCTCGTAGATATGAAGGATCTCTCTCTTCTGATTGAGAACATCCTTTTTGTATAACTCGCTGCTTCCATAAGTACCTGGGGTAAGCATCTTATTCTTGGCACAGCTGATACGCTCGGCAACAGACTTTACATCATAGACTTTCTCGTCAAGCTGCATCTTCTCGATGATTTCTTTTAATAGCCTTTCACTACTCTTATCATCATAAACTGTAAAACCAGAAGTTAGTGTAGTTTGCATATAACCTTGCTTAATCTCATGCTTTAGCCAGTTCATGAAAATCGAATGGAAAGTACCAACATTCAAAAACTTGGCAATGTCAGCACCTAAGAGTGTCTTGATACGGTTCTTCATCTCACTGGCGGCCTTGTTGGTGAATGTCAAGGCTAAAATACGACGCGGATCATAACCTGCTTGGAGCAGATAGACAATCTTGTGGGTAAGGACAGTTGTCTTACCAGAACCGGCGCCAGCAATAACTAATTCAGGGCCACCACTATAGGTGACGGCCTGAAGCTGAGCATCGTTAAGCGTATTCTTCATATCATTCATAAGCTAACAAATAAATTAAACCTCAGAAGATAAGTCTTCAAAAAAATTAGAATTTGGAAGAATAGGGGAAACGGAAGAATGAATAACCTTCTGCTTATCAAGACTGGAACCAATACAGTTGTGACAAGCAAGGTGAGACTTGCTGAAATTATGCTTCCAACACTGACTCATGCTGGAATAAAACTTACAGGTTACAACAGAATCATTGGCAGGGAAAAAGGACGATACTACCTGAATAGGCTCGTCATTCCATGAATGGCGACGAAGATAAATGGGAAGGTTGTCCTTGATAACTGGATAGATAAACATACAATCTTCCAAGTTCCAAACATCATACAACTGGTGTGTATTCTCGTCTTCCTGCTGACAGCGATAAGGAACAGACGATGACGTACCAGCCAGTATATAGTGGTTCCCGTCGGGCTGGGTAACCAGCCAGAGTAACGGATAATGAACTTTCTTCTGCTCTGCCATAACTGTAAACAATTAAACTGATAAACTACTTCTCTATAACTTCTTCATGTTTCTTTAGATACTCTTCAGGAGAACAACCATAACGTTTCTTAAAAACATCATACAACTGGGCAATACCACTATTGTCAAAATGAAAAGTGTTATCAAGAACGGCATGAGCGAAATTTACTCCTGCCTGAACCTCCGTCAAGACGGATGGCTTTTTACGAACAGTCTGAACCTTAATAGGTTTATTCTGAGGTGTGCAGGGGGAGGGTCTTCCTACTATACCATTAAGTTTACAATATTCAGCCCACGACATACCAGGAGAAAAAGATGCATTCTTAGCATGCTCCTTATCACGCTCAATCTGCCAATAAATATCATTTAAATCCTTCTTGAACTGCTGCAGAGAACGGGTAATAGCCAGAATATAACTGGTCTCACCATAGAACTCCTGATAGCGACCACCCAGAAAATAACTCTCGAAGAGCATAAACTCAGTCAGCTTCATAGAAGGAAAGTTGGTTACAATGATATTGGCAAGAAATTCCACCTGCTCATCTGACATCTTCTTCTCGTCAACCAAAAAACGGACAAGAAGACTCTTTAGATGAGTATAGAGCCAGATGGCACTGGCATGCTCTCCGAAAGTCTGGTTGAGACGTACAAATGAGGGAATGTCGGCAGAAATGGCAGAGTCTCTGTCAGCTGCTACTTTTCCGATGTCCGTAAAAGACATCAGCTTGCAGACTCTTTCAAGACTACCATACTTTTGCCTGTACTCCGTCACGTATGCTGGCTTCATTTCTTGCAAGCATTCCTTTGGCATACTCTGCTGCTCTCTCAAGCTCTGCGTCAATACGCTGCTGAGCTGTAAGTTGTTGACCTGTTCCATGTGATGAATTGTTATTAGATGATAAATCGTAACTATAGTTTCCTTCAAGAACCTTCGGGAAGTTGTTCGGTCTCATTATCCAGTCAAAACTGGCGACGAACGGTTTACTTCCACCTCCGTTCAGAAAGGTAGAGGTAGCAGCATTTATAACGGCCTTGCGTAAGGCTTCCTTACCGTGCTGCTTTAAACGAGCAAGAAGAGCCTGCTTGCGCTTACCGGAAATCTGTGTAATGGTCGGTATCTGAGCACCATGCTCCTGCATAGTCCTATTGAAAAAATCCATGAAAGCAAGGAGGTTGATATCGTCGTTCTTAGAGGTCGTCGGCTCCGGCGACGACGAAGGTACGTCAGTACCTCCTTTATTTTCTTTCCTTTCCTTTTTATTTTCTTTTCTTTGTGTACTTTTTCCGGAGTTTACTACGTTAGAAACATTGTTTCCTCCGTTTTTCTCGGAGTTATCATCTGTTTCCTCCGACTTAACTGTAGTTTCCTCCGAGGAAACATTATTTGAAGCACTACAGGTCAAAAGATAAGGAGAAGAGGGGTCGAACTTACGCTTTGTTAGCGCACAGATAGCGGAATAACGCTTCTGAATACTTAAAGAGGTGATGACGTGGTGTGCATCGAACATTTCCTTGTCGAACAAACCAATCTCTATACAATAAAGAATGAAAGACTTGACCTTATCTTCCTCAAAACCAGTGGCTTCACTGATTAAAAATGGAACATCATCACTCCATTCAAGGTAATAACCCTTCTCATAAATATTACATAACAGAACTGTATAAACACTGAGAGCTTCACCGCCCTTGCGACGAACAATCTTCCTAATCTTGATGTCATTATAGAAATTCACATCAAGGGAGAAATAGTCGAGTCCTTTCTTGATAGGTCGTGCCATAATTGCTATTTTATCAGATTATTACCGTGTAAACACGTATTTACTCTTATTTCCTCGGTATTAATTATAGTTTCCTCCGAGGAAACTATAGTTTTTTCAGAGGAAATATATTTATCATGAGAGTTAATGAAGAAATAAGGCAGATTATTGCCAGTATTATCTTCATTATCAACGATATTCCCTGAAGGAATAGCCAGCACATGACGGTCGGCATACTTAGCCTGGTCCAGAAAACCGTTCTTGACCATACGATGCACGACCATATCTACAAGACGCTCTGAAACGTTGTTACGTCCAGCGACCTTATCCCTGAACTCCTTGCAATAGGGAGTCTCAAAACCCGTCTCAGTAGTCTCGATCAGAATGTCGAGAACCAACTTAGACCCCTTGAAGCCAAACTCTTTCTCGATGGCTCTCACAAACGGATGTTTGAAGAAACCCCTGGAAAGGTGGATTGCTTCGGCTGTTAAAGATTCAATCATAATAATATATTTATAAGTTAATAACTCGGCTTACGCCAGATCAAGACCATCCAGGAGTACCTTCATGGCTAACTCCTGAGCAGAGATAACACTGACGCCGGATCGGCGCTGGTTCTCAAACTCTTCAGAAGCTTTCTCGGCACGCTCGTTAATAAACTGCTGGTCAAACAGCTTCTCGTTACGCTGCTGGCGTAAAACTCCCCTCAGATAGCTGCTGTAGTAGTTGGGAGTGTTCTGTTGAATTTCTTGCTTATCCATAACAGTATATGTTTAAATAAATATTTAAGTATTATCGTATTACTTTTTATATTGATATTCATATATATAAATATGACCATTCGAGCCAACCTCGTAAACCCAGTCGCAGACGGGCGAAGAAAGCTCAGTAGAGGTTTTTTCCTGGTCTTGCATAACTTCATTATAGCGCGACTCAAAAAAACTGAAAAGAACGAATAACAAGATGACGGCAATGACACCTAATATGGATTTCAGATTTCTATGCTCAATCTTACGATATTCAATACAGAGCGTTATAAGTACCGTCCATAATAACACGGTAACCAAGGCAGCGCCACTGAAGGCCATACCCAGGATCCACCACCTTGCAGGATGGTCAAGGATGCCAGAGCCTAATATAAAAATCAAACAGTTCATCATATCTTATATTCTTTATCGATGATACATTCAATAACGTAGATCCGTGAAATGGAGAATAACTCCATTCATAACTTTTTTCTTCCTGGTCTTCATAAACCAGGAAACAAAATCATCTGCAGAAAGACCGTCATTCTGGGCGACATCAAGAAAAGTGGGATAATGGATATCGCCATTTTCCTGACGAACACTGATAAACCTGTCCCAAGGAGCACGGAAGTTCAAGGTGACACGCTGGGTACCTAATTTGGTGTGACGGGCAATCTCTATCTGGTGACTGCCTGGCTCGTAGGGCTTGCCACTCCACTGCCTGACAGAGAGAACAGCCCTGCCAGCGTTAATCTCTTCCGCTCTGTGTTCCCACAACTCGGCATTTCCACGGATGGTGTGTTTCTTTACACCTTCCTCTTTCTTGGTCTTGAAATCGGTAGGCTCACCGGCTCTGGGGTGAGTCTTTGGAAACTCACGCGAGAGCATCAAAACGTATGTCTTCATCTTCTTTACCATCTTCATCATTATTTAAGTTGACCGGCAGCTCTACCAGAGGTGTTGAGCTGCTTACTAAGATTAACATTTCTTCCATCGTCAAAGCCGGCATTAAAGCCGTCAGGACGTACCTTGGTGGCAGAACTACGACGAGCCTTACCGATGGACTTGGAAGCCAGATAGTCTTTGATAAGTTCC
>JAEEGG010029931.1_pt1 | contig 10138 bp, 9 predicted proteins | sample 9134161 | NCBI WGS metagenome assembly JAEEGG01 (sample SAMN16246543, study PRJNA631951) | gut metagenome | biome: gut microbiome; feature: rumen; material: CR-attached | host: Bos | place: Iran: Karaj | collected 2018-10 | reverse complement strand
CATAGGCCAGATTATCATACACCATGTTCTTCAGCAGTTCGTCATTCGCATCCTCAGCAATCGTCTCAGCCACCTTATAATCCTTAATCGCATCAAATGTCCTGCCAAGTAAATGCCTTCTGATGCCGCCCCTGTAATAGTAGGACCTGCCCCGATGCCAGGCATCCCCATGCTTGTCGTAGTAGTCCACACACGTCGTTATAAGCGAGTCACCGTCAGCCTGATGCATCACGATATAATCCGTCATGATCTTCAGCAGACGGTATTCCATCCTGTCTGCCTCGGAGAGCGATGCCGTATCCACCCGACTTATCAGCGCGAGTGCAGAGTCCGGACGTTGATGGACGATATCTGCCGCCTCCTTCAACAAAGGATGACGCGCCTCACTGCACCCTGCTATCATAGCGATAACAACCAGTATCCAAGCTATCTTCTTCATGCCCTTTTCATTTTGCATGCAAAGGTAAGCATTATATTTGAGACAAAACCGACCGATTGGTCTTTTTAAAGAATAATTCAAAGTTTTTAAGCATAATGATGCATATATGAAATAAATAATGTATCTTTGCAGTCAGAAAGAGAGAGATTATGAGAAAGAGCCATAAAGAGGAACTTTTCAGTGCTGCGTTCCGCCTGTTCATCCTTCACGGGTATGACGGGGTCAGCTTTAGCGACATAGAGAAGGCCACGGGTATGAGCCGGGGAGCCATCTTCCACTATGTCAATACCAAACAAGACCTGTTCCGGCAGGTAGTTGAGATGTTTGTCATCAACAAGCAGAGTATTGACATGAAGATTAAGTATGGTAAGGACCCATCGCTTCGTGACTTTATTGGCGCCTATACACAAGGCGTTAAGCGAACTATGAAGGAAGTGAGACAGATCATTGGTGAAGATGTATCATTGGCTGCTGGTAGTCGGGCATATCTGAACATCATCCAGCAAGTGGCTACGCTCGTTCCTGATCTTTTTAAGCTCTACCAACAGTGTATGGATAGAGAGCAACAGGTGTGGCAGCAGGTCATTACTCGTGCGATAGAACGTAAAGAGATTCAGCCTGAAATAGATGTCGAACTGTTGGCCCAGACATTCATTGCTCTCTTCTATGGTCGAGCCTATCGGGATTCACTTTCTACTGGCCTCGATGCCGACCTCCTGAAGCGCCAGATGCTGCAGCTTTATGAAGTTATTACCTTCAAAAATAAAGCACAGATCCACGGAATGTCTGAAGATAATTATACAGAAAAGATACAGTTACAGGAAATCGACCTTCTGGTTTCAGAAGACCGCGTGAGAGACATTAATGTACTTTTGGAGGATCTGACTATCATGCGAGGGGCAGAATTTATCCGACAGCTGAAAGAGATAACAAATCACCCCTCTTTCTATCTTATCAAGGACGAGACTGGTATATACATTACAGGAGGCGAAAAGGGTGAAGATTACGATAATCTTCTAAACGCTGCCCGTAAGGCTGTAGAACATGGGTATCGTGTGTTTATCTTGCCAAATCCGAAAGGCTTCCGTACTGCAGATTATATCTTCGAACGAAAAGGTGTATTTAAGATGTTCGACCTTAAAACGATTTTGGGTAAAGCCTCTGCCGGTACCCGATTGAAGGAATCTATTGGTCAAACGAATCATGTTATTCTAAATTTAGCTACGAATTACGACCCTCGTATGTTAGCTAAAGATGTACGGGATTACTTCGAAGCGAACAAACAAGCAAGAGAAGTACTGATAATGAAAGGCAATAGACAACTATCAGTATCACGACGGTTTGTTGAGGGTAAGGACTACATCAAGATGTTTATCAAGAGATTCCTGAAATAAAAAAGAGCTGCATTCGCAACTCTTTTAAAATGGGTAGTGTCGATATAGTCTTGCCCTCTCGGGATTCTGCCCGGATAGCCATAAGTAATCTTATGACGGTGCAAAGATACGAACTTTTTTTGAAATATGCAAGTTTTTCGTGAACTTTTTATTGAGTGTAAGAAGTATGAAGGCAAGGGCGGAGGCAAGATACCACGCTCCTAAAGCGCCAGAGCTGCAGCTTTATGAGGTCATCGCCCTCAAATAGGCGTTACAATTTGGCACTTTTTTCTTAGGCGCTTTTTGTCTACATTGTTCATTATCAGCATTTTATGTATAAAAATGCTGTAACACTCCCTCCTGCGGTTTTTCCGCCTTTTCCTTGTGCGTACCAAATAATAGATATAACTTTGCCAAACAAAACTGATAAACAATGAAGAAAATGAAACACTACAGACAATTCCTGATCTTGTTGGCGATGCTGCCATTTGGGACATTTTTAAATGCACAGAATTGGATAGATGTGCCATTTTGGGACTGGGACCGATAGCGGTGTAAAGAGGCGGTTCAGACCACCCCTAACCCCTCCTAACTTAGGAGGGGAAACAAAAAGTGAAAGTCTCCTAATTAGGAGGGGAAAACGAGAGGACTGACAGATGCAGATGCTGTCGGCCCTCTTTTTGGAATATAAAGGGGGCGGTTCTTCAATAGAAAGGGGGGTGGTTCTTCAATAGAAAGGGGGTCGGTTCTTTCAGTGTTCTGAGATTATTTGGGGGTATAACGAAAAAAAGTGGATAAATCGTTTGTAGATTCGGAAATATTGTATATCTTTGCAGCGCGTCTCGGTATACGAACGCTTTTTATTGCTCAATGATCCTGCCGAACTACTACATCGAAAGGTTTTTTTAAGAGCATAATCAAATATTCGTTGGAGCTGCGTTTCGTAGCGCAGATTTCAATTTGACCATCCTTTCCCATGATCTTTAAACGCTGGGTGAATACCTGGCGATGATAACAGAATTAACATTAAGGAATAGGAAATTTAATATTTGATATGGATAAAAAGAACTTCTTCCATTAAGTATAATGTGGCTGTGGCAAAGAATTTCCTGAAGGAAGGCAGCCGCAAGTGCCGAATGATAGAAAACGCTGCGGAATCGCTGGGCATAGAGAAATTCGAAATCGAGTGGTTCTGTGAAGATCGTGGCTTGGAGAATGTGACATTCACAATAACTGTAGAGGTTGGCAAATAGAAATAGGATATTAATTATTGAATGATATGAAAAAGAATTTAATCATTTTAGCCTTGGGACTGGCGGTAGTGCTGCCAGCAAAGGCACAGTGGAATTCATGGCACACCAGCAGCACGATCAGTGGCGTGTTAGGTGTAGCAAGTTCAGCAATCGAATCAGCCGAACGTAAGAAGGCGATGGAAATCCGCGCCAAGGAAAAGCTGGAGTATGAACAGAGCTTCAAGGATGCGATGCAAAGCGCCAAGGACTATGAGGGTGGTGAATATTGGGAGGATGCCCTCGCCAAGTATGAGGAGGCCGCCAGGCTGAACTGCACCTACGATTATACCGACCAGCAGCAGATTACCCGTAAGATTAATGAGCTCTATGTGAAGGCAGGTCGCACGGAAGAGGGTCCCAGCATCCTGAACAATGACAAGGTGACGTTGGCCGACTATTCCAAATACAGATATGTGCGCGAGAACCCGGTGTATGTGAACAAGAAGAATACCAACACCAAGATTTTGCGCGTGGCCTGCTCTGATACGGAGACACGCCTCGAGATGGAGGCCGTGGCTGGAGGCGTTAACGGCGGCTGGAACATCAAGGGAAAGGCTTATATCAAGGGTAACAAGGGAGGCAAGAAGGAACTGGTAGGCGTGGAGAACATCACGATGGCTCCTGCAACTGTCAAGATTCCCTGGCCAGGTCAGAAACTGCGTTTCGCCCTGATCTTCGAAGGCCTGCCTGAGGATGCCAAGGAGTTCGACTTCATCGAGCCTTCCACCTCCTGGCAGTTCAAGGACATCAAGTGTAAGTAAAAGAATCATATAATTATTGTTTAACAATTTAAAATGTGAAGACACCGTCACAACCTTGGCAAATCAGCATCAAGAGCCGTGTGGCTCAGACTGACTTGCAGATGCACTCCACCATCGACGGCACCGATTTGTTCGACGGAGAGAGCATGATGCCCTTTATAATGGGCGTGGGCGACATGGCCATCGATCCCCGCATCATGACCAGGGTCTCGACCTCGGTAGGTGTTAAAGTGGGTTACAAGGGCCTGAGTGTCAGTTACTCCTTTCCTGTAGGGGGAGACATATATAATAACACTTTAGTTTTATACAATGATGAGAAAGATTATGAATTGGTTGCTCGCCGCCATCCTGGTCTGCTGCGTGACCTCTGTCAAAGCGCAGGACTTATACGATTTCTCGGCAGTGAGCTCGAGTGGCGACACACTTTACTATTATATCGATGAGGGTGTCGCCGTGGTCACCTGTCCTGGTGATATTTACGAGAGTGATTATTGGCCCGAAGGCATCACCCAGCCGCAGGGGGCACTGGTGATTGACGGCACTGTGACCTACAATGACACCACTTATACCGTCGCCTACATCGACACGTACACCTTCTATGGCTGCAGCGGCATCACCTCTGTGACCATACCAGAGTCGGTGATCGATTTTGGCAGCTACGTCTTCACGGGAACAGGGCTGACAGAGCCCATCTATAAAGATTCTGTCTTTGTTTATATGCCGGCCACTGCCACGGGTGTATACACCATCCCCGACCATATTACCAAGATCTGCGGTGGTGCATTCTACAAATGCGCAGGTCTCACCCATGTGGTTCTCCCCAATTCGGTCACTGAGATAGGCCCTGGGGCTTTCCTTGAATGCGAAGGTTTGACACAGCCCATCTATAACAACACGCTCTTTGCCCGACTGCCCATGACCTATAGCGGCAGCTATACCATCCCTGACGGCATCGCGACCGTGTGCTCCTCCTCCTTCACTCACACTTCCGGCCTGACAGAACTCGTCATGCCTAACAGTGTGACTTCAATGGGAGGTGGATCTATAGGTTATTGCAGCAGCTTGACATCGGTCAAGCTCTCCGATGCCCTTACTGAGATACCCGATCTTGCCTTCTCGCACTGTACGGCATTGCCAACCATCACCTTGCCTGCCGGCATCGACAGCATTGGTCCTGCTGCCTTTTTCAAGTGCACCGCTATGGACAGCATCGTCGTGAAGTCCACTACGCCACCAAGCGTCGGCTTTATTGCCTTCCAAAACGTACCAGACAGTTGTCTCCTCGTTGTTCCCTGTGGCACGCTGGAGGCCTACACCGAAGCATGGGGAACCTACTTCTCACGGATTGTCGAGGACTGCGGTTCTGGCGCAGGTATTGATGGCCTGGCTACGGCTGACGGCTCTACAGAGTTTCCTGCGGATGTCTATGATTTGTCTGGACGTCGGGTAGCCTCGTCGCAGACTGCCGGCAAAATCCCTGCGCTCCCGAACGGTATCTACGTAGTCCGCATTGGCAAGCAACCCGCCCGTAAGGTGGTGGTGAAACATTAAGGACGCATTTTTTATATACTTTCTGCCAATGTGCGGACGATGAAGGCGGCAAGGACGCTGCCTGGGTCGAGGATAGAGCGCGAGGCCTCGCCACGGAAGGCGATGCGGCCGAAACGGGCTACCATCGTGGTGGTCTTGTCGGAGCCTTCCTTGGCAGCCTGGGCTGCTCGAGGCAGGAGGGCGCGGGCTTCGTCATCGGTAGTGGCCGACTTCAGCACCTCTACAGCGGGGTGCAGACCGTCGAGGAAGGTCTTGTCGCCCGGCTTGGCACCACCCAGCTTCATGATGGCCTGCTCGAAGGCCGCCAGCAGGTCGCCAAGCTCCTGACAGCGTATTTCCGTTCTGCCACGGAAAGCCTTGCCGACACCCATGAAACCAAAGGCCACCAGTGTGCCCATGCTCGATGCAGCAGACGCCTGCATCTTTTTCCCAACACGGTAGAACAGTTCGCCTATGTCGCTGAAGGTCTTGCCTTCGAGATAGTGCTGCACGGCCGCGAAGCCGTCGGCCATTGACAGGCCCATGTCACCGTCGCCGGCCACGCTGTCAAGGCGGATGAGTTCGTCCTTCTCGCGATCTGCCATCACCTTCAGGGCACCAAACAGCTTGACGAAATCTTCGGCTGTCAGGGTGTTGCCGCCGGTCTTGCCAATAGGTTCCTGATTCACGAACGCCTCTTCCGTCTGTTGATGTTCTGTCAAATCGACCTGCTCATACGTCTTGTTGACGTCCAACTGGAACTGCTTGAACATGATGGCGTCGGCAGGAGCTGCGAGAAGGCGCTTCAGTTCGTCGTCGAGCTTCAGCACTGAGATGCTCAGTCCTGCCATCTCCATCGACGTGGCGTGCTCGCCTACGTAGGTATGGAAGATGTGGATACCCTTTTCACTCAGCACCTCGTAGATGCGTTTTGTCACGATATACTGCTCTTCCAAGGGCGTGGCTCCCAGACCATTCACCAGCACAGCCGTCTCGTCGCCGGCCTTCAGGTCGAGTTCTGGCAGTATCTTCGCCAGCAGTTCGTTGGTGATTTCCTCAGCAGTCATGATTTTTCCCCTGCGGATGCCCGGTTCGCCGTGAATACCCATGCCGATCTCCATCTCATCGTCGGCAATCTCAAAGCTGGGATGCCCCACGCGGGGTAGGGTACAGGCAGAGAGCGACACACCCATCGTGCGCAGATTGTCAGCTGTCTTCTTGGCGATACGATAGCATTCATCCAGCGACATCATCTCTTCAGCAGCGGCTCCCGCACACTTATAGACAAAGAAGATGCCCGCAATGCCACGGCGATGCGCTGGCTCTTCTACGGCTACATCATCCATGCCCAGTACGCTGAGAACGCGGATGCCGCTCTCAAAATCTGCCTGCTCTGCGGCCATGGTGAAGTTCATTTTGTCGCCACCATAATTGCCATACAGGTAGAGCACGCCAGCACCATTATCAACAGCCTTGGTCACCGACAGCATATCGTTGACACTTGGTGAAGCAAACACTTCGCCCACACTGCAGCCGTCGAGCATACCCTGGCCAATATAACCTAAGAACAGCGGCAGATGGCCAGAGCCGCCACCCGTACAGAGCGCCACCTTACCCGGCTTACGTTGTTTCTTAACCATCGCCTTGCGGCTTCCATCGGTAAATGTCACTTCATCCTGATGAGCATAGTAGATGCCGCACAGCGTGTCCTGCACGAACATCATGGGGTTATTAATGATTTTCTTCATGACTAATAATATTGTTTTCTGCTGCAAAGATAAGCGCCTTTTTCGAAAATAGCAATTTTTACTGCACTTTTTTCGATGAAACATGCAAGAATTTAAAGAAAATGAGTATATTTGCGGCGTGTTTCGGTAATCATAGCCTACAAGACGGCTACGGAGATCGTGTCTTCTACTCTAAGGCAGAAATCACAGAGGATGGCGAACTGCTGTTTACGCAGGAGCTGCTGCCATTCCTATATCCCGCAATGCCTACTTGATCGTCGTGAACGAGGGCAAACTGCTGCTGCAGGAGAACGGGGTGACGTTGACGGCCGAGGCAGACGAGGCATTGCTCCTGTGATTCACACCATCGACCTCGACGGCACCGAGCGCTGGTTCGACCTCAGCGGCCGCCAGCTGCAGGGCAAGCCCGCCAGGAAGGGTGTGTATATCAATAAGGGCAAGAAGGCTGTCATCAAGTAAGACGAGCACTTTCCACTGGCCTCGATGCCGACCTTCTAAAGCGCCAGATGCTGCAGCTTTATGAGGTCATCGCCCTCAAATAGGCGTTACAATTTGGCACTTTTTTCTTAGGCAATTTTTGGTTACGTTGTTCATTATCAGCATTTTAAGTCTAAAAATGCTGTAACAGCCATTTCGCTTGAATTCCCATCTTTTCCTTGTGAGTCTCAAATGAAAAGAATACCTTTGCAATCGATTAGGGTTTCAATTAACTCTGATTTTGATTCAAAAAGCAGCATCCGTCGGGATGACGCGTGCTGCTTTTAAAAAGAAACCTTCCAGATAAAGGGATGGTAAGAGATCGAGATATGTTACAGGGTAGATAGCAACGAAGTAATAGGCTCGAAGAAGGGATGATGATTCGGGTCGACGGTGAGGAAAATTACATTTGCGTTGCCTTCAATACAATTACGGGCTTCACCTACGAGCGCGGTCACGAGTACGAACTATTAGTAAAGCGCACCACGCTCGCCAATCCTCCGCAGGATTCCGGCAAGTATCGCTACGAACTCGTCCGCATCGTGTCGGATAAGGAAAATGGCAAGGCCTAGAAATGTTAAAATGCGATATTAAGTATCTCTTTTTTTGCAAATTATTTGGAAGTATCGCATAAAAGATGTAACTTTGCAGCAAATTATTAAGCTCCGCCATTCTTTCTTGAATGGACATGGCCGTCCGAGGACGGCTTTTTTATTTTAACAACATTACATATATGGCACAACGCGTAACGTTCTACATCGACGGATTCAACTTCTACTACGGCCTGCGACGCACCAAGCGCAACGAGCCACAGTGGGAGCAGCAAGCCCGTTCTCATGTATAAGAACGAGCGCCGTTTTCGCGATGCCATCATGCCCGATGTCGTGACTGACGGCACAAAGCGTTACGAAGTGCCGGAGAAGTGGCGTCCTGCAAATATTGTAAGATAAAACACGACTGACTTATGGAACAGAAATTCGGGAAAAATAGCATTGACATCAAGGTGCTGCGTGAGTTTTGCGAGCGCGAGGGCAAGGAGGTGACTTACCGCAAGGACGACCAGCTGGAGCGCGAGGGCGACCCGTCGCGTTGGTTTGGCTTTGTCACCGAGGGGTGCTTCAAGTATGTAACGTATGGCATCAGTGATGATAGGGAGCATATCACCTGGTTCTCGTTCGAGGGCGAATTCGCGGGCGACTATCCCGCCTGCCTCGACGGTCGTCCATCGCAGACCACGATCGAGGCAATGATGCCCAGCCGCTTGCTCCGTGTGAGCGACGAACAGCTGATGGACTTTTTCCGTCAAGACGCTGAAAAGATGGAGTTGCGCAGTGTCATAGCTGAGCACTTACTCTGTCAGGCCCGCGCCTGCTACCTCGACCTCCACCGCGCCACAGCCCGCGAACGCTATGAGTTACTGCTGAAGCGCTGTCCCGGCATTGTTGAGCATCTTGCCTTGCAAGACCTCGCCTCGTTCCTCTGCATCACCCCTAATTATCTGAGCACGATTCGCAAGTCAATCACGTTCGAAAGCCACAAATAGAGCAAAAACTCTTTAACTAGTTTAAGACCTGCACCCCCGGCATCCGATTTTCGGTCATGTTGGGGGCTTTTTCGTAGGACTTTCTGTAACTTTGCCACACGAAATAGTTCAAATAATTAAAACTCTTAGCAAAATGAAAACAATGAAACTTTGGAGGATTGCATTTGTGATGCTTGCTGCTTTCTCCCTCGCCTCTTGCAGCAGCGACGATGACAGCAATGTCTACGAAGCAGCAGAGCTTGGTGGCACATGGCAAAAGGTGTATGACGAAGGCGTGGCCGACGCTGGCACGGTACAGTACACATTCCATCCACAGTCTGCCAATAACGGTACCGTTGATATATTCACCTCCGACTGGGCAGCAGGCGACACCACCGTTTATCGCATCTACACCATCACCGACGCTGGGCATCTGCAAATTTCGCCCAAGCCCGATGATACCTCAGTTACCCTCACCGTGAATTGTGACATCCACCGCCTCACCAGCACGCAGATGATTTGGAACAAGCCCGGCACCAATGAGGAAATATCAAGGTTCAAGAAAGTGAAGTGAAAAATGAAACCGACAAAAGCATTAATCCTTTTCCTTGCTCCACTCGCTCTTGCTGCGTGCAGTAGCGACCCAGAATGGGCAGACCCAGAGGCACACGAAAAGACTATGGAGCTACAGGAGAGATACGCGCCGCTGCTTGTTGGCACATGGCACGTTGAGCGTATCGGCGAGAAGCAGCGCTACTTTGAGAAACTGACTTTTAGTGACAGCCGTAATGACATCGTAGGCAGTAGAGGCACGTTTACTGGTTTGCGCAAATGGCAGACCCGTCAACTCGTCACCATCAACGGTGAGAAGCGTTACACCGACTGGCAGGATGTGGAGGGCGAGAATGGCACGTTCACGGGCACATGGCAACTGGTATGGGAAAGGAATGGCAGCGAGGGCGACGGAAGGAACATCATCAGCCTTTCGGCCAGCTT
>JAEEGG010029925.1_pt1 | contig 10140 bp, 6 predicted proteins | sample 9134161 | NCBI WGS metagenome assembly JAEEGG01 (sample SAMN16246543, study PRJNA631951) | gut metagenome | biome: gut microbiome; feature: rumen; material: CR-attached | host: Bos | place: Iran: Karaj | collected 2018-10 | reverse complement strand
GAAACTGTCCTGAAGCATTATTCCCATCTGGGAACGAAGAGACTTAAGCGTAACCTTCGAAATATCCTGTCCGTCAATAAGTATTCTGCCTTTATCAAGATTGTAAAATCTTGAAATAAGGCTCACGATCGTACTCTTTCCCGCTCCGGTCGGACCTACGAGAGCAACACTTTCACCGGGCTTAACATCAAAGGAAATGTTGTGTAAAACGTTCTTTCCTTCTTCGTATGCAAAAGTAACGTTTTCAAAAGAAACAGCACCAACGATAGGCTTCATCTCGATCGCATCTTCAGCATCCTTAACAGTTACAGGTTCATCGATCGTTTCGAAAATTCTTTCAAGATAAGCGATATTGTTTATAAAGTTATTGAATATATTGCCAAGGTTCATGATAGGCTGCCAGAATCGTGCGGCATAACTTGTGATCGCCACAATAACACCGACTTTGATATCACCGCTTCCCACAAATACCAATAAACCAAATATGTAGATTGCCGCTCTTACCAACACCGAAATGTTGTCTATGCCGGGCCATACAAGGTTGGTATATCTTACTGCCCACATCCAACTTTTACGGCACTTTCCCGAAAGCATCGCAAAAATCTCAGCGTTCTCATCTTCTCTTGCGAATATCTGTGTGATACGGGCTCCGACTATATTTTCCTGAAGATAGGCGTTAAGATTTGAATTTTTATTTGACACCTGCTGCCATGCTTTACGCTGCTTGTTCTTTATCCAGAGCATGAATATCGCAAGTATCGGAACACCGCTCACAACAACGGTCGCAAGTTTAACATCCACAATGAACATGAAGACCACTATGAATATAAGGTTCATGATCTCCAAAACGATATTTATAAGGCCGTTTGAAAGCATATCCGAAACAGAGTTAACGTAGTTAACGACTCTTATCAGTATCTTTCCGTGAGGACGATCGTCGTAATACTGAAAAGGAAGCTCCTGAAGATGACCGAAAACATCTTTACGGATATCGTAGATGATGCTCTGACTGACTTTTATCATAGTCTTCTGTCTAACGGTGGTAAAAATGACACTGACCGCAAAAACAAGTATCATCAATCCGCAGCATATATAAAGCATTTTATAGTCTTTGTTCGGAACAGCCTCGTCAAGAACTTTCTGAGTGATATATGGTCCAAAGAGGGCAAATATACCACCTATGGCGCTCAAAAGGAAGGCAAGTATCATTTTTCCCGCATAAGGTTTAATGTAAGAACCCGCGCGAAGCAAATGGTGGTAGTCAAACGGTGTTTCAAGGATCTCGTCTTCTTTGTAAGTATTTCTTCCGGCCATTTAAACCACCTCCTCACCTGTCTGAAGTTTTACAAGCTCGTAATAATATCCCTTTTGCTCAATAAGCTGCTGATGAGTTCCCTCTTCGGCTATGACACCGTCTTTTAAAACGATTATCTTATCAGCTGACTTTGTAGTGGAAATACGTTGAGCTATTATTATCTTTGTACAATCGAAATCGAGATGTTTTAAACTCTTTTGTATCTCTTTTTCGGTCTCCATATCTACTGCGGAAGTCGTATCGTCGAGTATCAGTATCGAAGGTCTGACGGCCAGTGCTCGCGCGAGTGAAATTCTCTGCTTCTGACCTCCCGACAGTCCTACGCCTCTCTCACCGACGATCGTTTCATAGCCTTCGGGCATCTTTGCGATAAACTCCGAAGCCTGAGAATATCTTGCAAACTTAAGTACTTCTTCTTTGGATATCGTGGAATCACCGTATGCGATGTTTCCGTCTATCGTGTCGGAATAGAGCAAAACATCCTGAGTCGCAAGTCCGATATTCTTTCTTAGTTGATGAAGTTTATATTTATTTACATTTACTCCGTCAATATATATATCACCGTGCGTAGGCTCATAGAACCTCGGAATGAGATGTATGAGCGAAGTTTTTCCGCATCCGGTCTCACCCATGATAGCGACTGTTTGACCTGCTTTAACCGAAAACGAAATGTCTTTAAGAACAGAACGATCAGCATCCTCAAACTTAAAGCTGACATTTTTAAACTCAATATCACCTTTAATACGATGATCGAGTTCTATCGCATCTTCGGCATCAACGATCTCTGGCTCGGAATAATAGATCTCCATAACCTTGTTTGCGGCTGCAGAGAATCTCTGGAACTCATTCATGATATTACCAAGCATTCTCATGGGGTTTGAAACGGCCCATATAAGTCCCGAGAAAGCAACATACTGACCCATGGTGATCTCGCCTCTCATAAGGAAAATGCCACCCACAAACAACAAGACCACAGGCATGAGGTTTGCGCACGATTCAACATAAGGATAAAACTTAAGCCATACCATCTGTGTCTTTATGTTGGTATCTCTGTAATCGGAGTTGCTTAAGTCAAATTTGCTTATCTCGTAATCTTCTCTCGCAAACGCCTTAACCACACGGTTACCGGAAATATTCTCCTGTGCGTCCGTATTCATTCCGGCAAGTTTTTCCCTTAACAACTGATGCATGGGACGGACCTTGACTCTGAAAAGACGGATGATGATAAAGATGAGGGGTGCGATAGCCATAATGCATATCGTCAGTTTCCAGCTCATATAGATAAAATACGCAAGCGTCGCTCCCATAAGGGCGATGGCTTCGATTATCATTCTTACCACCCAGGCGATCATATGCCTTACGGCATCAAGGTCACCCGTTACTCTCGTCATAAGGTCGCCGGTACGAAATTCCTTGTAAAATCTCATATCCTGACGTTCTATCTTGTTAAAGAGAAAGTTCCTGACTCTGTACAGAACGGTCTGAGAAACATACTCATAAGACATACAGTCGAGATATACGATGATCGTTCTTAAAACCGTCATTCCTACCATCATGCTTATGAGAAAAAGAAACCTGTCTCTGTTGTTGGCAAGGTTATAGGCAGCGTTCTCTCCCGATATGAATTCATCGACTATCTTAGATGAAAACATCGGAACCACGAGCTGCATAATGTTGTAAGTCACCGTTCCAACGATCGCTGCCATGAAAAGAAGTCGTCTTCCTTCCATGTTTTCCCAAAGCCATGCAAGTTTCCCCTTGGGAAACTTCTTTTCGACGATCACGGTTGCTTCTTTGTTCTTTTTCACCGGCAAAAACCTCCAAAGATTAAAGATTGATCCACATATTTTTCGAGTATGAAATCAGTTTATAACAGCCTTACGAAAATATATGTAATCTTTCGGTTTCCAAATTGTATTTTTCTATTCAGTAGAAAGAAAAAGCATCGGACCTGTTCAAAGTCCGATGCTGCAGATATCAGTAAATACGCTATATTACCAAAACGCTCTCGCGGAAATGAGCTTTTCTCTGAAATTGTCATAAACGAGAACGTTAAGACCGTCTTCAGTCATCACATAAGGGTAAAGATCGTAGAATATGTTCATACTTGCATCCTCCATACACTGAAGTTTTACTCCGTCAAACTTACCCAGAGAAACGATATGTGACTCACCCAAAGTGTTGGACATGATCTTCTGCGCCTTACCGTCTTTATATATCCATTTTCCGCCTTCGGCGTAATCGTCTTCGCTTATTCCGAAATACTCCATGTATCCCGCTGCGTTATCAAAATCACCGTCCAAAGAAAGAACGATGGAAAAATCATCGAGATTCGAAATGTATTCAAGATACTCCGTATCGGAAAGTTCTTGCGTCATTTCATACTCGTTAAAGAGATGAAGAAACTGCTCATAATCCAGGTCCCATTGGCGGTAATCCGAATTGCCTCTGTTATCGGCGACATTGTAGTCACTTTTAATGAGTCGTCCGAAGTAATTCGATATCTTTACGGCACCGTACATATCGTTATGATGAAAATCGTTCATCATATCCGTCGCAGGATCGTAACCCATTTCATCAAATATTTCGTCGCAGTTCATGTCAATATATCTTATGCCCAGAGACGTTGCATACTCATACGCTCCGTTTGAAATGGCTTTTTCTCTTTCAAAAACAGAATAAGGTGCCATGAACAAAACAAGCTCAAACCCTTTTTCTTTTGACAGAGCATACAGATCGTCGATCCACTTTTTGTTGGTAACGCTGACCTCTTCAACCGCCTTGTTTGTGGCATAATCGTGATTTACAAAACCACCTATATCTCCCATCCTCATCTCGGCACCGCGTCCGAATTCATCGAAAGGCTTCTTTTCAAAATCGTACTTTGAAAGCTCTCTGTATCTGGTGTGAACTATGGGCCACTTTGTAAGTGCGGCAACCTTGTTCTCTTCGTTTTCCTCTTTCAAAAGGTCGTACAGATTCTTGGAAGAACGCATTGTGACATAGTTTCTGTAAATGTTGCCCTCACCGTGATACTCATCGTTCATAAGACCGTACATCTCCACAAATACCACTTTGGGACTCTGGGTTTTTAAAACTTCCTTGAGTGAATGATACGTACTTCTTTTTGACTGAGCGGAAACCGACATATCGAAAGCGGCAATTCCGTATTCATTCCACAAAACCGCGGGATAGATCGCATTGTAACAATGGCTTGTACCCAGGAAAACTACGTCCACCATGTTCTTGTCGGTGTTGTAAAGCTGCCTGTAAGCACTGTAATACTCGGTCTCTCCTCCGCTTGTATCTTTAAGCGACAGAACGTTTAAAACATATGAAATTATGATCGCCGTGATGACCGTAAAGGCCACACATCTCAATACATTTTTCATCTTTACCTTTAAAACCTGAAATATATAAACTGTGCAGAATCGAAATCAATTCCGTATTCGCCGAACACAAGACATGCAACAATGAGAAGTATAAGCGCTCCCCATTTAAACCATGTGTTCTGCTTATAAAGGAAATCGGCTACCGTCATCTTTTTTGTGTATTTAACAAGATCGAAAATAACCAATATTGCGAGCGCGATAAAAAGTATCGTTGCTTCCGGTCTCGACAGGCCGTAATTGAACACTGTTCCGTCAAAGAATGCCCAGAAGTTCGGTCTGGTGAAGAAGTCTTTGAAAAACAGCATCATATCGCCGAAGTTTGCCGCCCTGAAAGGCACCCATGCAATTGCGGTAAGAAGAAACGTCACCGCTATCCGTCCCGCCTTGTAAGAAAATGCCGTCGTATCGGTTTTTAAAAGAGCGTTAACCTTCGTTTTGACCGGACGTAAAAGATTGCCTACGATCTGATACACGCCGTGCAATCCGCCCCACAAAACATAGGTCCATGACGCTCCGTGCCAAAGACCGCTGGCAAGAAATGTAACCATTATGTTAAAGTATTTTCTTATCTTCGAGCATCTGTTTCCGCCAAGCGGTATATAAAGATAATCTCTGAACCAGGTACTGAGTGATATGTGCCATCTTCTCCAGAAGTCCGAAATGCTGTCGGCGAGATAAGGCGAATTAAAGTTCTCGATTATATCAAAGCCAAGGACATTGGCCGCTCCGATCGCGATCAGCGAATAACCTCCGAAGTCACAGTATATCTGTATCGAAAAAGCAGCCATAGCCACTAATGTTTCCACAAATCCAACTGCCTGAAGCGATGAATAAACTCCGTCAACATAGATCGATATCCTGTCGGCGATCACCATCTTCATGAACATTCCGTAGCACATGAGCGTAAAGCCTTTTACAAACTTTTCATAATCAAACATCTTCTCTTTTCCGACCTTCTGAATCTGAGTAAGAAGATGTCCGCTTCTTTCAATGGGGCCTGCCACCAGCTGAGGGAAGAAAGAAACAAACAACGCATAGTTTATGAAGTTTCTTTCGGCCTTAATGTCTTTTCTGTATACATCGACGGTATATCCGAGTGCCTGGAAAGTGTAAAAAGAAATACCTACGGGCAGCACAAGTGAGAACGGAGACGAAACGGTCCCCGCATGAAATATCTTAAGAACGTGATTTATGTTGTTTAACAGGAAATCAAAGTATTTAAAAAGAAAAAGGATCGAAAGATTACTTACGAAGCTGAGCGCAACGGCAAGCTTCTTTAATGAGATCTTTTCACATTTTTCGATGATGAGCCCCGCGAAATAGGTTATGAGTATGGAGATCAATATGAGTGACGCATATTTAAGGCTCCAGCAGGAATAAAAATAAAAGCTTGCTAAAAGAAGCCAAACTTTTTTTAATTTCCCGGGTATCACAAAATAAAGACATGTGACAACCGGGAAAAAGATCAGAAACTGAAATGAATTGAAGTTCATATACCTGTCTCCGGGTTAACAGAAATTATTGTTCGTTTTCTTTGTCGATATCTTTGTAATTCTTGCCGTGTTTGCCGTTCGGATTTACAAAGATGCACTTTAACACAAGGCCGAGACCGCCGAACAACAGCACAAATATCACAACCGTAGCGAACAGCGTTACCGGTCTCCAATACAAAGTCATGTTGGAGATAACATTGGCGAGTATGAGCACAAGACTTAACGAGACACAAAGTTTTGAGATAACATTGTATTTAAAGAAAAGGAAAATAAGGCTTGCAATGAGCGGCACAAAAACAATACCGTTCATACGTCTTCCGAACAATGTGGTCTCAAAAAAGTTTCCGGCGGTAACGGTCACGTTGTTCATAAAAAGATAACCGCCCGCAACCATCATGGCAAGGCCGATGAAAAACTGAAGTATGTCGTTAGATAATACGTCTAATGCTTTTTTCATGTTAGTCTCCTCCACTCGGTGATCTGTTATTCTACGGTTACACTCTTTGCAAGGTTTCTGGGTTTATCTACATCCAGACCCTTGGAAACACTTAAGTAATATCCCAAAAGCTGAAGCGGAATGATCGCAAGAGAGCCGATAAAGTGCTCGTCGGCCTTTGGTACGTAAACCGCAAAGTTCACGTTGTCTTCCACATCGTATTTTCCGAATGTGGTAAGTCCCATAAGATAAGCGCCTCTTGATTTACATTCGATCATGTTGCTTAACGTTTTTTCGTAAAGATCGGTCTGCGTCAGCGAACCGATGACAAGAGTACCGTTCTCGATAAGCGAGATGGTGCCATGTTTAAGTTCTCCGGCAGCATAAGCTTCAGAATGGATATAACTTATCTCTTTCATCTTAAGTGAGCCTTCAAGGCAGATCGAGTAATCTATTCCACGGCCGATAAAGAAAATATCATGTGCGTTTGCATATTTTGAAGCAAACCACTGGATGCGTTCTTTATTATCGAGCGTACTCTGTATCTTTTCGGGGATTGCAAGAAGTTCGTCGATATAGTGTACCGGATCGTCGATCGTCTTATGAACTTCTCCGAATTTGACCGCAAGAAGATATGCGCACATAAGCTGGCAGCTGTATGCTTTAGTTGTGGCTACCGAGATCTCGGGACCCGCAAGAGTATACATGCAATAATCGGTCTCACGCGCGATCGAGCTGCCGACAACATTTACTATCGCAAGCGTCTTTATGCCTTCACTCTTGGCCAGTCGTAATGCCGCGAGCGAGTCGGCGGTCTCACCGGACTGAGATATTACGATGACAAGAGCATCCTTATCGAGTTTGTTCTTACGATATCTGAACTCCGAAGCAAGTTCCACTCTCACTTCGACATCAGTCAGTTCTTCTATCACGTACTGTGCCTGAACACCGACATGCCATGCCGAACCGCCGGCCGCAATATATCTCTTTGAGACAGATTTAAGAGTTTCATCTGAAAGATTAAGTTCTGAAAAATCTATAGTCTTGGTGTTCTTATCTTCTTTTATGTACTTACGTAAAGTATCCATAACAACCTTGGGCTGTTCATGGATCTCTTTCATCATGAAATGCTCAAAACCGCCCTTTTCGGCAGCTTCCGCATCCCACTCGATCGTAGTGAGTTCTTTGTCGACAACATCGCCGTCAAGGTTGTAGAACAAAACTTTGTCGGGCGAAAGTTCAGCCATCTCAAGGTTACCGACATAGTAAACCTGTCTTGTATGATTAAGAATTGCAGGCACATCGGAAGCAAGAAATACTTCGTCATCCGTCTTTCCGATGATCATGGGAGAATCTTTTCTGGCCGCAAAGATCTTTCCGGGATGGTCTTTGAACATTACGGCAAGAGCATACGATCCTCTTACACGCACAAGTGTTTTTGCAAGTGCATCGATGGGACCAACCTTATACTTTTTATAGTAATAATCTACAAGTTTGATCAAAACTTCGGTATCGGTCTCAGAATAGAACTGATAACCGTTTCTTTCCATTTTGGCCTTAAGTTCCTGGAAGTTCTCGATAATACCGTTGTGAACTCCGACAACGTTGGACTCCACCTTTCCCGAGCCTGAACCGGTACAATTGCCCGATACATGGGGATGTGCGTTGGTCTGGCTGGGTGCGCCGTGAGTGGCCCATCTTGTATGGCCTATACCGCAGGTGCCTTTTAAGGCTTTGCCGTTATCGGTCTTCTCTGCAAGATTTTTGAGTCTTCCGATAGTCTTAACTACTTCGGCTTCTTTTTCTTTGTCACGTACTGCAATACCTGCAGAATCGTAACCTCTGTATTCAAGTTTTGAAAGTCCCTCAAGTAATATGGGGGCTGCCTGTTTCTTTCCTGTATAACCTACTATTCCACACATAAATAACACGGGGCGTACTTTTTCAAATTTGAACGGATACCGTTCACAAATACGCCACAATCAGTTTATTTTACCATAAAGGCAACACTTTTACGAGAAAAAAATCGTGTGTTACGCTTATTTGTTTTATGAAAAATTCTTATTGATGTCATATCCTTGCGGCAGTTCCGATCCGGGTGCAACTTCTGACCTTTTAAGCAAAGAAAACGCATCTTTTATCTTAACAAGATCTTCGTCTTTGTTGTATGGCGAAAGCATCATGATGACATATTCCTTATCAAAACATTCGCACTCGCAGTCCTTTTCACGTAAGGCTTTAGCAATGTCCGTTCCGGAGTACTTTTCATCTTTAAGTACAACGATTCTCAAAGGGTCGGTCGTCTTAACATTAAAGCCCATTTCCGTTAAGTCATCTTTAAGTTCGCTGACTTTGTTACAAAAAACATTAAGATCTTTCTCAAAATCATTTGCCACTGCGTTAAATGCATCAAGACTGGCCATTATAAGATATGACGGACTCGACGAACCAAACAGATCCATGGCATGCTTTACGAGCATTAATACATCTTTGAACGACTCACTTATATGCAAATACGAGGAGCCGGTAAGGCATGGAAGCGTCTTATGGGCCGATGAACAGACCACGTCCGCAAAGCAATCGATGGGATGAAGAAACTCCCCGTACTTTTCACGATTAAGAAACTTGTAATATGCACAATGAGCGCCGTCGACAAGCAGAGGTATGTTTTCAAGCGTCAATACACCCTTAAGAGCTCTCAGATCAATGAAATCGCCGAAATAGTCGGGGTAAGTAACGTAAACTCCTATGGGCTTCGTTCTTTCTTCCAAGACGATCGAATTGAGTTCTTTGTACATTGTTTCGGGATCGTCTTTATAAGACGCAACTCTCTTTACCCGCAGATGTAACAGTTCAACGGCATGAAACAAAGCCTTATGGCACATACCGACGGTAATGATATAAGGCTTCTCATTTTCTTTGACGGGGCCTTCGTTTAACTCATAATGCTTTAAAGCGAGATAGAGCATCGACTTTATCGCAAGGCTCGAGCCCTCAGTCGAATAGAATGTCCTGGCGCCAAAGATCGCGGAAGCATTGTCTTCGCTCTCTTTTATGATATCCATCGGAGCATAAAGGTTATCGGCACCCGTTATCTCAGTAATGTCATAGCCGTAAACCGGCTTTATATCAACGGGAATACTTGCCGGAGCAACGCCTTTATGACCGGGCATATGAAGTCTTGAAGTTTTTGACTGCGCATATTTGCTCAAAAAATCCACTATGGGAGTTGAACATGTTTCATTCATCTTCGTTCTCACTTACGCGCATCATTATCGCGCATTCGATACGTTTCTTGAACAGTTCGCAACCGGGCTCATAAATGCCCCTTATCGTTCCCGAAGCGTGAAATGCATTTGCCGCACATCCACCCGAGCAATAAAGTTTCGCCCAGCAGTCTTTACATTCTTTTCTGGCATAAGCATTACAGCCTCTGAATTCTTCTCTTAAAGCGTCGTTTGAAACTCCGTTAAATACATCTCCGAGTTTATACGATTCTTCGCC
>JAEEGG010029924.1_pt1 | contig 10140 bp, 7 predicted proteins | sample 9134161 | NCBI WGS metagenome assembly JAEEGG01 (sample SAMN16246543, study PRJNA631951) | gut metagenome | biome: gut microbiome; feature: rumen; material: CR-attached | host: Bos | place: Iran: Karaj | collected 2018-10 | reverse complement strand
GATGGAGATGGTGCGGTTTGGAGTACCATTGTAGTTACCCCACATCAATCGCTCGTCATCAGCATTAGGACCAATCACGGCTATCTTCTCCTTATTCTTCTGAAGAGGCAGCACAGCACCCTTGTTCTGCAAGAGCACCAACGACTGACGTGCCATATCGAGTGAAATCTGGCGATGCTCCTTCGAATCCATCTTCGAGTAAGGAATCTTCGACCACTCCACCAAAGAAGGATCGTCCATCTCACCCAAGTCGAAACGGCCTTCCAACAGACGTATCACATGCTTATCCACCTCTGCCTCGGTGATGAAACCACGTTTCACTGCATCGGGGATGCTCTTATAAGCATAACCATAACCACATTCCACATCGGTGCCTGCCAATGTTGCCTTTGCCGAGGCGTGAGTGGCATCCGAAGAGGACTTGTGCGAGGTATAGAAGTCGCTGATGGCACCGCAGTCGCTCACCACCAAATACTCAAATCCCCATTCATCTCTCAAAATCTGCTGCAACAGACGGGTGCTTCCGCAGCATGGGTCATCGTCCAAACGCTGATAAGCGCACATCACCTCTCTCACCTTTGCATCCTGCACCAATGTCTTGAAGGCGGGCATGTAGGTTTCCCACATGTCGCGTGGAGACACATCCACCAGATTCGCTGAGTGGCGCGTGTATTCAGGGCCACTGTGCACTGCATAATGCTTGGCACAAGCCCACAATTTCCTGTACTTCGCTGTCTCAGGTCCCTGCAAACCCTTCACCACCTGTACACCCATCACACTGGTCAGATAAGGGTCTTCACCGTAGGTTTCCTGCCCACGTCCCCAACGGGGGTCACGGAAGATGTTCACATTCGGAGTCCAAACCGAGAGACTATGGAACTTCTCGTCCTCTCCACCATTCAACATACGGTGGTTATACTGTGCACGGAACTCCGTACTCGTGGCATCAAACACCTTAAAAAGCAATGCAGGGTTCCACGATGAAGCCATCGCTATTGGCTCTGGAAACACGGTCACATTGCCCATGTTTGCCGCACCGTGCAATGCTTCACTCCACCAGAAGAACTTCTTGATGCCCAGCCTTGGGATGGCAGGACTCTCGTCCAGCATCAGCATCGCTTTCTCTTCCAGCGTCAAACGTCCACAAAGGTCAGTGGCGCGTTCTTTAGGACTCAATTTCGGATTTTGATACGGTAGTGTTTGTGCATTTGCTCCCAATGCCATCATGCAGCACAGGAACAGCGTTGATAAAGGTTTTCTCATATTGCAAAAAGATTTTTGATTTTATCTGGTTAATAGAAATAGGTGATTTTTCTTGAGTGTCTTTGAAAGCAGAAAAACCCATGCTCGTACAGATTCCCATGAATCCGCACGGGCATGAGTTTTATCCAATTACTTTAGCACATCATTGCACTAAGATCTTCTTCGTCTCCACGGTTCCGTCGCTGTAGGTCTTCTTGATGATGTTAATTCCCTTCTCAGGACGAGCGAGGCGACGTCCATCCAGCGTGGAAATCTCTGTAGAAACACCCATCACCTCCTCGGGCAACTCAATTCCCTCAATGTCCGTTGCGATGGGATTCGTACCATCCATGGAGAGGAACACATCATCGATATAGATGGAAGAACTACCATTCGTCCAGAAACCAGCGATGTAGATGTGTGATGGGTCAATCACCTTACCGTTGGATGCCTTCATATCATGCAGGTCAATCTTGATTTTCTTCGATGAACCGAAATCCTTGATGTAGGCATCACCCCAGTAGTTGTTAGCGTCGAAGAGACGGAACGAAGGTGCACAACTGGTTGCTGTGTACTTAAGTTTCACTACCAAGTAGTTGTAAGCCGAGAGGTCGAGGCCAGCCGAATAAGTCCATCCTCCGAATCCGTTCTGACCAGCCTTGAACGTCTTCTTGCTCTCATCGAACGTTCCCGTCGCAAAGATAGAAGGATTGAAGTTCTCTTTGGTGAGAGGGAATGGAGACACAGACACCTTGATGCTCACCGACTGCGAGTTCTGCATGATGTCGAAGTAAGTGGCGGTGATGGTGGCCTCACCATCTTGCAGGGCCACAATGCGTCCACTCTTCACTGTGGCAACCTCTGGATTGCTGCTCACATAAGAGCAAGAAGAGGTCACATCGTTCTGCAGACCCGATTTCGCCGTGCTGATGACGTGGAACGTCTTGGCAGAGCCAGGCATGAGGCTCACCTTCGACACATCGGCTTTCAGCGACTCCGTGATGAGGTCATCCTCCGTGAAGGTCTGCAATGTGCCAGGAGCATAGTACATCTCCTCCGTGTATTCAGGTTCGGTGGAGAACCAGTCGATATCCACATATCCACCCAGTTCCTGCGTAGCGAAGTTGAAGAGGTAGAATCGCTGACCGACAAAGAAGTCAAGCGTATAGTTCATGGTCATCGTCACACCCCACTGTATCCACTGGGCATTATCAAAACTATAGTAGTATTTGCACGACTTGGTTGCAAAATTGACAATTGCACGCAGGTAGATGACATCGGCATTCACCTCATCACCATTCAGTGTTTCAGCCACTGCATGATTCTTTCCGTCGAAGGTACAACGCTGGCTGTAGAGATGCTTCTTGCCATTCTCCATCTTCACAGCAATGAAGGAATAAGGATTCTGGAACACGGACAGACCAGCCACATCGCCCTCCTCCATGTGGGAAATGTCCATCTTGATGGTGCCGTAAGAGTTCATGTACTTAATCTGCGAAGTACCTTCAGGCGAGGTGCCGAAGATGCGCTGTGAGAGCGAGTTGCGAGCCCATACAAGGTAGTCGGTCACGTTGGCTGTGTACAGACGCAAATTGCCCGGATTGGCCATCAGCGACCATGCCCCATCGTCGGGATTGTGGTTCCATTGCCACTGCATGCCCAGTCGTGGGCTGGTGAAGGTTTCGTTGGTGGGCAGATAGGTACGCTCATAGAAAGCACCCACATCAGGCTTCTTGTAATAGGACAGTTTGGTGCTGCTTTTCGCCTTCGAGACATCCACACCATTATTGCCGATGACAGGCCAGCCGTTTTCCCATACGACAGGCTCCAGATACGGGATGCGGCCAACGGCACCAGCATCCTTAAAGAGCATCGTCCACCATTCGCCCGTCTGTGTCTGCACCAAGGCACCCTGATGAATGGCACTGTCGTAGAACACACGGTAAGGGCACTCCTCATAAGGTCCCATCGGGTTCGTCGAGCGGAAGATGGTTTGCGAACTGGTGAAATAATCCACATAATCCCCATGATTGTAAGTGCAATAGAGGTAGTAATAATCCCCTATGTGATACATGTGAGTGCCCTCAAGACCTGCATCGTTCTTAGAAATGACCGTTTTCCTCTCAATCTCCTTGAAGGTCTTTGGATTCATCTTGATGACATCAATGTTGTTGATGCCAAAAGCCACATAGAGGTTTCCATCACCATTCTCGCCATCGTCGAAGAGCCACCCTGGGTCGTGATAGATGCCCGACAAACGCGTATCCTCCCACTGTCCCTCAGGATTGGTGGCCGTCAGCAGAATGCTTTGACGGTCGTTTTCCCATGTGGAGCATGGGAAATAGAGATAGAACTTGCCGTCATGATAACTGAGCGACGAAGCCCACATGCCCTGTGCATAGTGATGCTTACCATTCAGCAGGCTATAGTCATCGTTGTCAAGAATCTTTTCCAGCGGATTAGCGCAATACTCCCAGTTCACCAAGTCCTTCGACTTCAGGATGGTGGCACCGGGGAAGTGATACATCGTCGTGCTGACCATGTAGTAAGTGTCTTCCACACGAATCACGTCCACATCGGGGAAGTCCGCATTGATGATGGGGTTGATGTAGGTTCCGTTGCCCTGGTCTGCTGTCCAGGCACGTGTGTAGGACGGACAGGGATAATCCTGATGGTAATACTCCTTGTACCACTCGAAGCAAGCCACACCGCAAGCCTCATAGGGGTCAACGCCATTGGCCTCCATCGCCTTCTTGAAGGCAGGCACCACCTTCCTGTTGTTGATGTATTCATCAATGTCGATGAAGTCGCCCGTGCCGGTGAGCGTCATGGAGATGTTACCATAGTAATCAAGGATGGCCTTGTAAGCCTTACCCCACTTGCTGGTGGAAGCCGTAGCCCACGTGCCATAGTTGGGAATCACCCAATTTCCATGCTCATCATAGTGCCCCTGAGCCGACGGCTTGTGAGGACTCCAGTCCACCTCGGTAATCACGATAGGATTCGTGCTCAACACTGGCACAGACTCACCAAACTTTTTGATGGCATTATTAACATCGCAATGATCATCACTATTGTCGTACCACCCAGCGTAGTTGTGCACCGCATAGCCGATGTTGTAACCCTCGATGGGGTAGGTGGCATAGTCACGATAGTTGCTCTGCCAACCCGTGCCAGGTACCAAGATGATACCTGTAAACCCGTTGGCACGAATCTTGTCCACGATGGGTTGGAAGAAATCGTGCAGCGCCTTTGACGACGACGAGCCATCATTCATGTACAGGTTCACAGGCTCATTGGCCAGCTCAATGCTGATCTGACCGCTATACTTCAAGATGGAGTCATTCTTCGTCACACGATCCCACACATCAAGCAGAAAATTCTGATAGCTGCCACCCACATAAATGTTGTGAGGACAAACGCCCGGCGGGCGCATGATGACATAAAGTCCATGCTGCATAGCACTTCGGGCGATCGGGAAATAGAGGGACTTCAAGTATGAGTCCAATTTCGTTCCTGTATAATGGCTGATGTCAGCCTCGCCAGTACCAGACTCCCTCGAATCCTGCGTCCATGCACCTGCATTTCCGTTCGTCCATGCAGGGTCGAGGTGCAGACGGAACAGGTTGCAGTATGCTCCCTGCGTCGTGTCAGTGATGGCGGTGAAGAGTTTGGTGAAATACGATTTACAGTTGGCTACACCTGTAGAAGTATAGCCTCCCGACCATCTACCACCGTTAAAATACTCACTCGGGGTATCCATCACACCATGCAGCACAACCTTGTTGCCATGCTGGTCTTTGAAATACTTCCCGTCCACATGTAGTGGCGACAAGCGTCCATAGGTAACCTGGGCCATCGCCATCAGCGACAGGCTCCATGTCGTTAAAACAAGTAGTAATTTCTTCATTTTCTATCAGTAATTTGGTACATTATTTATTTTAGGGGCAAAATTACTGATGATTCTCCTACCCCACTTTTCTCTACATTACATTTATTTGCGGATAGGTTACACAAGGCGTGAAAGAAGCCGTGCAGCAAGGGCTTTCGGGCTGTCAACAATGATTCGGGCACCACATTCTTTGAGCCAGTCCTTGTCGCGAAATCCCCAACTGACAGCAATGCACGGAAGCCCCGCGTTTTGAGCCGTCATCAAGTCCACCTCGCTGTCTCCCACATAGACACACTCCCTCTTCCTTATCTCCCGTCCGTGCAGCAGGGAGAGTTGTCGGATGGCCTCATTCACCATGTCGGGAGCAGGTTTCCGCTTCACGGCGGGAGTCTCTCCGATGGCAACATCGATGCAGTCGGCAAAAAACGCCCTGTGGAGGTCCTTCACGGCAGCATCCGGTTTGTTGCTCACGATGGCGGTGAAGAGGCCTCTCCGCTTGCATTCGCGGAGCAAGGCAGGAATGCCCTCGTAGGGAGCAGTCCTGTCCATCGAGTGCGCCACATAGTGGGCACGGAACGCATCCAGCACACGCTCCTTCAGCACCTCGTCAGCATCGGGACAAGCCCGTTCCACACTCTGCCACACCAGACGCCTCACGCCATTGCCCAGAAAGCGGCGCGTGTCCTCCTTCGTGTTAGGCGGCAGCCCACCCGCCTCGCGCAAAGCATAAGACACACTCTCGTGCAAATCGTCGAGCGTGTTCATCAGGGTGCCGTCCAAATCAAACAGAAGGGTCGTCAGCATACACGTGTTTCCTCCAAGAATCTCAACTCCGCCTCCAGCATCTCCAGTTTCTCCATGCGGTAACCCGCCTTGCGCGCCTCCTCGATGGGACGGGTGTAGAGATACTCAATCTCCATCCGACGCTTGAACTCGAAGTCCAGTTTCATGCTAGGCGAATAAGGAGTCATGTGCACCGTGTTGTATATCATCTTGTCGGCAAACGTCTCGTCGATGTTCTTCACCCCACATGCCTGTGCCGCCTCAATCACCTCCATCATCTGGTCTTTGATGAGCTGCAAGGTGCTGGGATGCTGCAGCAGGATGTCTGTCTGCGTGTTCAGCGCCACCGTCATGCCATTGAAGGGCATGTTCCACACAGCCTTCTTCCATCGTGCCTCCAGATACTCCACCTCATTGGCATCGATACCAGCGGCACGGAAGTCGTTCACCACCTCATCAATCCGCGCCTGATTCTTGCACGAATAGTTGCCGATGTTGATGTAACCATAACACTGATGATTCACCCTTCCTGGCTCTGTCTTCGCACTACAAATGAATGCCAAACCAGCCGCCAACTGCACTTCTGGGAACATCTTCTGCACATCCTCCTCCACACCGATGCCATTCTGAATCAACACCACCAGCGTGTCTTCCTTCAGCAATGGAGGCAGCAAGTTAGGCAGCAAATGGTTGTTCACCGTCTTCAAGCCAATCAGCACAACGTCACACTTCGGCATGTCTGCAGCATCACCATAAGCATTCACATGTGCAAGGTGGAAACTGCCATCGCAGGAGTCCACCTGAAAGCCACGCTCCTTCACATATTGATAATCACTATGGGAAAGGAAATGCACCTCCTTACCCGAATGTGCCAACTTGGCTCCATAATAGCCGCCAATGGCACCTGCTCCAATCACTCCGTATCTCATGTCGTCAATCAATTTATGCGTGCAAAGGTAGTGAAAAAAAAGAATTCAGCCATCCCTTTCGGAGTAAAAATCAAAAAGGGGGAAGGGAGAGAGGTGATAAGTCAACAAAGGGAAAGGAAGAATTGCCACAACCTCTTTACCGGTTCTTACAGTGCCTCTAAACCGACGTCGTCGATGTCGGTTAACCGATGTCGTCGATGTCGACCAACCGATGTCGACGACGTCGATTCAGAGGCTACGACGTAGAGGAAATCAGAACAACGACGTAGAGGAAATGGAGGATGTGACGTAAAGGAAATGGAGGATGTGGAAGAGAATCAGCGGAGGTGGTGGAAGATAGTCACCCTTCCACCTTCGTGCATTTGAGCAACACATCACCCATTCCCCTCACTTTGGCACCAAAGAGGTAGATGTCGCCACCATCCTTGATGCGCGTGCGTTGACGCAGTTGGTCGGCTGTCATGATGAAGTTTCGGGTGGCAATGTTGGCTTGGGGAATCGCTCGCTGGAGCAGTTTGAGCGTCTTGGAGGAGAAAGGAATTTGTTCGCCGACGATGAAGGTTCGGCCAGGAAAATCAGGAATCAGGTCATCGGAGGTCATCAGATGCGTTTCAAAGTCCAGTTGGCACACAGGGAAACGCTGACAGAGAGAACCAAACGCCTGTGCTTTCATGAGCGTGACATCAGGCTCATAAAGGAACCTCCCCACCCCCTCCGATGCAACAAGAACTTCCATCTCATCGGACAAATGGAAAGAATATGCTATTTTCCCTGAAGAAAGGAAATCCACACAATGCACTACACACTCCGCATGGGCACCTCCCCCTTCCTCAACAGGGAGGGTCGGGGTGGGTCTCTGTTTCACCAAAACCTCCTTGCACTCGTTCTTCACCCCCACCACATACACATCCGTCACCCCTTTCAACTTCCGCAAGACATCGGTCAAATCAACCATCGGCGAGAGTTTCACCAGCACCATCCCGGCGTGGCTCAGCAGTTCGTCCTGCCACTCCACGATGTTGGGTTCACAATCCTCCATCGCATACACACGACTCCCATCACCCGCACGACGGGCAGGGTCGAGATAGATGACATCCACCGATGGAATGGGCATTTCCCGTCCATCGCCGCACCTCACTTCCACCTCTGGATGCCGACCGTCGGCCAGCACTCCGAAGTTGTGTCTTGCCATCTCACAAAGCGCCTCGCCCCGTTCCGTATAGACGGCACGTTCCATCCCCTCCGACATATACCAGAAATCGATGCCCATGCCGCCAGTCATGTCGCAAAGGCTCCTCCCCTCAATGATGCTCCGCTTATATCGGGCTGTCACCTCCGAACTGCATTGTTCGGCAGGCACTTTGCCACCCATCACCAGATTGGCATTTCCATACCATTCCGGCAACTTCCCCTTTAACCGCCTCCGAGCCTCAATTTGCTCCACAACAAACGGAACATCCACCCCCTGATAACGTCGAGCCGCCAACAGCAACTCAGCCGTATCATCGTTCAGATGCTCCTGTATGAAATCACGAAGTTCTAGAGTCCAGTTCATTCCAACTCCTACCAATTGTCGTCGTCATTCCCCACAAGCCCGTTCTTCACAGCCTCCTCCACCTTATCCATCACAGCGTTTGAATAGGCATGAGTCATCACGAGGGCCTTGGCACAGGTGCGCTTCTGGGGGTCTTTCTCCACAAAGGGGTAGTGACGGGCAATCTCCCACTGCTCATCGTAGAGGTTGGCGTTCGTCTTGTCATCCTTTTTCCGTTTCGAGTCACCATACGTCTGCCGACTGTTGTCGGTGGGGCTCAGCCATCCGCCACTGATGTCGGCCAGGATGTCATAACTCTGCACCGTGTATGTCACACGAATGCGCCCGTCCTTGATGTCAAGTCTTATGACAGTCGTTATGCGGACAGAATGCGTTTTGAGGGTGCCCATTTGCGCCGCAATGTTCCGGATGGTGGAAGAAATGATGATACAACCCGCCTCCTTATCGTTCAACGTAATGGCCTGCTTGTCCTTGAAAGTGGCGGTTGCCCAATAGTTCAGGGCAAGATACAGTTGCTGCTTGCTCTTGCCTGGTGCTTCTATCACCTGCTGATAAGTCAAAGACTCGTTCTTGTCGAACCTCAATCCGCTGGCCAAGTTGGCAGCAGCATCAAGCCATTTCTCGCCATAGCGTTGCTTGGCATACTTCTCAAGGTCGGCAGCCTTCACCATTTGTGCCTGAACTTTCATGGTGCCGCAGAAAAGAAGGATGGCGGCAAACATCCAAGAAAAAAACTTTTTCATCGATATTGTTTTTGATAGTCAATCACGTTTTGTGTCACGAACCAAAGGTTCAATCCTCTTCATCACCAACGCGCCTTCTGTCGCGTTCTCTGAAGTTGTTTACACTGTAACCCAACAAGTGGGTTCGTGGCCAAACAGCCTCTGGCACCTTCTTTTTTCTTGGTTGTTTTTCATCATCGGTAATTGGTTTTTTGTCATGTTTATGTTTTGTTTTTGGCAGTGGGATTATTAGTAATGGGCAAATGTATGACATTCTTTCAAATATACAAAAAAATTAACAAAATTATTTTCATAAAATGTCATTAGCAGGCCAGTTCTCGGTACAAACACTTGTTTATGTCCTTCTTTTTTTATATCTTTGTCGCGAAATAAGAAGTTCATCAGACTCATAAATTGGTACAAGGAATTCATCAATTCCTTGTACTTACTCATCAATCGGTTCTTTCAATTCATCAATTCTAAGAACCGATTTATTTTTGTACTTACGTTACCATTATGGAGGTTATTACACAGAGTCGGTGGAGGTTGCTACACCGACGCAGAAGAGGTTGTTACACAATGGAAGTGGAGGCAATGGGATTTCGAGGATTTCACGTTAAAAATCAATGATTTATTTTGTACTGTGCTCACTTAATCGTACCTTTGCAACTCAATTACGCGTAAAACAAATGATTTTCAACTATGATGTAGTTGTGGTGGGAGCAGGTCACGCTGGATGTGAGGCTGCTGCCGCCGCTGCTAATTTGGGTGTCAAGACGTGTCTCATCACGATGGACATGAACAAGATTGCACAGATGTCGTGCAATCCCGCCATTGGTGGCATTGCTAAAGGACAGATTGTGAGGGAGATAGACGCACTTGGAGGCTACACAGGCATCGTGACAGACCGTTGTAGCCTGCAATTCAGGATGCTGAACCTCTCAAAAGGGCCAGCGGTGTGGAGCCCCGTTCGCAATGCGACCGTGCCAAGTTCATCTGGACATGGAGAGAGATTCT
>JAEEGG010029922.1_pt1 | contig 10141 bp, 5 predicted proteins | sample 9134161 | NCBI WGS metagenome assembly JAEEGG01 (sample SAMN16246543, study PRJNA631951) | gut metagenome | biome: gut microbiome; feature: rumen; material: CR-attached | host: Bos | place: Iran: Karaj | collected 2018-10 | reverse complement strand
AGGGGAACGTTCCCTTAAAACTCGTGCCGACCGACTCGTCGTCTTCTGACTCCAAAAAGAAGAATGAGGTCAGCATCTGGTTCAAGCTTCTGTTCGTGCTGGTGCTGGCGACGGCGGTGCTCTACTGCTTCTTCGCGGCCAACAGGAACGACAGGGCGGCGGCTTCGATCGAACCCGGAAAGCTCTCGGGCGAGTCGGGAAAATTCGCGAAGGCGGACGTGATAATCGTGCTTGTGATGACGATAATCACAGGGTGCATCTCGTACATCGGCTGCGGAAGCACGTCAGGCACGCCGAACACATACTGGAAGCCCGCGATATCCGGCGAGTACGTCGAGGTGGCCTTTAAAGAAAAAACGGACGTCACGAGGTTCGTGTACTACACCGGAATCGTGCGCGGCGGCTCGGCTAAAGTTCAGTTCTACGACGAGGAAGCCGGCACGTTCGTGGACGTCGCCGCGTCCAAAATCACGAAGGACGACGCGGCGTTCTACAGGTGGGGCTACAAGAGCGTGTCGTTCACGACCGACAGGGTGAGGATCGTCGCCGACACGGCGGGCCTCTGGCTGAACGAGGTCGGATTCTACAAAAACGTGGACGGCGAGCTTGTTTCCGTCGAGATAGACCCGTCGTCGATCACCGCGGAATACGAAGAGACCGCGGACTCCGGAAAGGCGGAGTACCTTTTCGACGAACAGACCGAGCTTCGCGACCAGCGCTCGCTGATGGACTCGACGTATTTCGACGAGATCTACTTCCCGCGCACGGCCTACGAGCAGATCCACGGCCTCAGCATTTACGAACGCACGCACCCGCCGCTCGGCAAGGTGTTTATGGAAGTGGGTATTCTGATTTTCGGAATGAACACGTTCGGCTGGCGTTTTTCGGGAATTTTCTTCGGAATAATGCTCGTCCCGCTGATCTACGCGTTCGCGCTGAAGGTCTTCAAGAAGCGGCAGTGGGCGTTCGTGGCGGCGTTCCTTATAATGTTCGATTTTATGCGGCTCGCGCAGTCGAGACTCGCGACGATCGACACCTACGCGTGCTTCTTCTCGCTGGCGATGATGTACTTCATGTACGACTACTTCAACGTGAAGTCGTACGAAATCGGGTTCGTCAAGTCGCTCAAACCTCTTCTCTTCAGCGGAATCATGTTCGGCCTCGGCGCCGCCTCGAAGTGGACCTGCATTTACACCGGCGGAGCGCTGGCGATAGTCTTCTTCATCGCGAAGGGACGCGAAATCTGCGACATTGTAAAGGGCAGGGCGTTCATGTACGAGGACATGGCGGAGAGCAGAAAGGCGAAAAAACCGGAAAAAGCGGGCACCGCAAAAGCTTCAAAAGCTTCAAAGAGCGGAATCGTCTACCGGAACGGCAGGGCGAAGGTCACGCTTCCTTACTACACGCTCAGGAATCTGCTTCCCACGTTCGCGGTGTGCGTAGGATTCTTCATCGTGATACCGGCGATAATTTACGTGCTTTCGTACGTCCAGTACATGCCGTCGAACCCGGGCAAAACGCTCATCGACATAGTCATCGACAACCAGAAATACATGTACAGCTACCATTCGGGCCTTACGTCGACCCACTCCTACAGTTCGATGTGGTACACCTGGCCTATAATGGTGCGGCCGATCTGGTACTACGTCGGCTACGGCGTGCCGGAGGGAATGCGTTCGACGATCGCGTCGTTCGGCAACCCGGCGATCTGGTGGATCGGAATTCCGTGCATTTTCGCGTCGTGCGTGATGGCGTGGAAGAACAAAGACCGCAGAATGGCCTTCTTCGCGGTGGCCTACGCGCTCCAGTACGCGCCCTGGATTCTCGTGAACCGCGTCTGCTTCATCTACCACTACTTCTCGGCGTTCGCGTTCTCGATATTCTTCATCGTCTACTTCCTGAAGGAACTGGTCGAGAAGAAGATCATCCACCGCGTGACCGTCATCATTTACCTGGCGATCGTGCTGATACTGTTCATCGTGTACTACCCGGTGCTCACGGGCGTGCCGGTGGCGCAGAGCTACGTGGACTTCCTGAAGCTGTTCTCGTCGTGGTCGTTCTGACGCGGGCACACAGGACGGTGCCGCGGGGCGTAAAATAAACATAAAAGGGCTTTAAAGCCGTGAACGGGCGGCCGGTGCTTGAACCGGCCGCCTTTGTGTGTTAAAATTACAGAAGCGCGTGACGGAAAAGGGTTCCGGACGCAAAGTAACACCCGGCAAAGGGAAGTTAGTGAATTTAGTATGGATGCAAAAAGATTTATTGAAATAACGGGCGCCGGCTTTTTTGCGGGCGTTCCAGACTCGCTTCTGAAGCCCCTCTGCGACTGCCTTTACGAGACCTACGGAATTTCGGACAGGCACATTATCGCCGCGAACGAGGGGAACGCGGTGGCGCTGGCGGCGGGGCACTTTCTCGCCACGGGAGAGCCCGGCATGGTCTACATGCAGAACAGCGGCATCGGCAACACAGTCAACCCGGTCTGCTCGCTGCTCAACGAAAAGGTGTACGGCATTCCCGTCCTTTTTGTAGTCGGCTGGCGCGGCGAACCCGGCGTTCACGACGAACCGCAGCACGTTTTTCAGGGCGAGGTAACGATATCGCAGCTTGAGGGGCTGGGAATCGACTGCTTCGTGCTCGCAAAAGACACTCCGGAAGAGGAACTGCAAAGATTTATTAATAAGAGCAGGGAAGGCTTCGAAAACGGCAGATCGGCGGCGGTCGTAGTCAAAAAAGGCGCGCTTTCGTACGGCGGAAACCCGGACTACTCCAACGGCGCGGCGCTTTCACGCGAGAGGGCGATCGAGATAATCACTGAGGCTTTTGAAGGCGCGGCGATCGTGTCTACTACCGGCAAGGCGTCCCGCGAGCTATTCGAGATCCGCGAGAGAAGGGGAGAAAAGCACGAGACCGACTTCCTGACCGTGGGGTCGATGGGCCACTCTTCTTCAATTGCGCTCGCGATCGCGCTGGCAAAACCCGGTAAAAAGGTCGTCTGCATTGACGGCGACGGCGCGATGCTCATGCATCTGGGGGCGGTTCCCGTTATAGGCGAACTGGCGCCGGAGAATCTCGTTCATATAGTAATCAACAACGGAGCCCACGACACGGTGGGTGGGGAACCGGTCGCGCTGAAGAAATGCGACGTGACGGCGTTCCCGAAGGCGTCGGGGTACGGGCTTGTGACCTCCGCGGACAGTGAAGAGACGCTCCGCGCGGCGCTTGAGACCGTTAAAAACTTTAAAGGCACCGCGTTTCTGGAAGTCAGAACCGCCAACGGCGCCAGAAAAGACCTCGGTAGGCCCACGCTCACCGCGAGGCAGAACGTGGAGTCTTTCAGACAATTTTTGAAAAAGTAACTTGAGGAGCTTGAAAATGACAAAGGCTTTAATTCTTAATTCGGGAATGGGCACCCGCATGGGCGCGCTCACCTGCGAACAGCCCAAATGCATGACGGAGATCGGCCGCGGCGACACGATTCTTTCCCGGCAGCTGAAAATGCTTGCCGACTTCGGCGTCGAAGAGGCGGTCATCACCACCGGATATTTCAACTCGGTGCTCGAAGAGTACGCGGTCTCGCTGGAAATTCCGATCAAACTTACGTTCGTCGACAACCCGCTTTACAAAACCACCAACTACATCTACTCGATTCACTGCGCGCGCGAACACCTCGAAGGCTGCGACGTGATTCTGATGCACGGCGACATGGTTTTCGAGAACGTCGTCCTGGAGAGCGTCATCAACTCCGAAAAGTCGGTGATGTGCGTTTCGACGACTGCGCCGCTTCCTGAAAAAGACTTCAGGGCGGTGGTTTCGGACGACGGCAGGATCGTAAGAGTGGGTGTGGAACATCTGGAAGTCAAACAGTACGCCGCGCAGCCGCTCTACAAGCTGACCGCGGACGAGTGGAAAAAATGGATGGACGCCATCGAGCGGTTCGTCGCGGAAAACAACGTAAAATGCTACGCCGAGAACGCTTTCAACGAGATTTCCGGCACGATGAACGTATTCCCGTACGACGTGGGCGACCTTCTCTGCGAGGAGATCGACACGCCCGAGGATCTGACGAGGGTTACCGCGAAGCTCAGGAAGGTCAGAAACAGGACCGTCTATATGTGCTTCTCGACGGATATCATTCACGGCGGCCACATTTCCATCATCAAGAAGGCGGCGCGCCTCGGAAAGCTCACGATCGGCGTTCTCACCGACGAGGCGGTGGCGAGCTACAGACACTACCCGCTGGTTCCTCTCAGCGAGAGAATGGAGCTCCTGGGCAGCATAGCCGGCGTATCCCGCGTCGTCCCGCAGACCGAACTCAGCTACAAGAACAACCTGAAGCTCTACAAGCCCGACTTCGTGGTCCACGGCGACGACTGGGTAACGGGCTTCCAGAAACCGGTTCGCGACGAGGTCATCGAGATACTTGCCTCCTACGGCGGGCGGCTGGTCGAATACCCTTACTCCGACGAGAGCAAATACCTGAAGCTTCAGGAACAGAGCCGCCGCACCATCGGCATGCCGGATATAAGGAGAGGGCGCCTGAAGAGGCTGATCGGCCTCAAGGACATCGTGACCGTTATCGAGGCGCACAGCGGCATCACCGGCCTTATCGCCGAAAAAACGACGGTTTACAAGGACGGCGCCGCGTACCAGTTCGACGCGATGTGGGTCTCCTCGCTCTGCGACTCCACCGCCAAGGGCAAGCCGGACATCGAGCTTGTCGACATGACCTCGAGGCTGAGAACCGTCGACGACATTATGGAAGTCACCACGAAGCCGATCATTCTGGACGGCGACACGGGCGGACTCACCGAGCATTTCGTGTACAACGTGCGCACGCTCGAGCGCATGGGCGTTTCAGCGGTCATCATCGAGGACAAGACCGGCCTCAAGAAGAATTCGCTCTTCGGCACCGAGGTCGTCCAGACCCAGGACACGATCGAGAACTTCTGCGCGAAGATCCGCGCCGGCAAAGCCGCTCAAAAGACGGCCGACTTCATGATCATCGCGAGGATCGAGAGCCTGATTCTCGAAAAGGGAATGGAGGACGCGCTGGAAAGGGCGGCGGCGTACACGGCGGCGGGTGCGGACGGCATTATGATCCACAGCCGCAAGAAGGACCCCGCGGAGATTTTCGAGTTCATGAGACTGTTCCGCGAGCGCGACCGCGTCACGCCGGTGGTGGTCGTTCCCACATCCTACAACACAGTCACGGAGCGTGAACTCGCGGAGGCGGGCGTCAACGTGGTCATCTACGCGAACCAGCTCACGAGAAGCGGCTTCCCGGCGATGCAGAAGACGGCGGAGACCATTCTCGAAAACCACCGCGCGTACGAGGCGGACAAATACTGCATGCCCATAAAGGAGATAATTTCGCTCATTCCCGAGGAATAAACGCGAAAATGAGACCTTTTACATCCGTCAAATAAGCCGCACGGAGCCTTTTCACGGGGAGTTTCTTTAAAAATACCTTGAAACCGCGCTTTTGTTGCATTTTTTGCTTGCAGTGAATTTCGGGATGTGTTAATATAATGTTACTTGTTGTGTGAACAGGCCGAACGGCTCTTTTTACCGCACACTTATTTTTGTTTGGAGGTAGTGTTTTTATGAAGAAAAACATGAAAGGTTTTATTAGAGTTGCCGTGTGTTTCGCGCTTGCTCTGATGCTTTCCTTTGCCATCGCGGGATGCAAAAATTACACCCCCGAGACCGGCGAGCTTCCGGATGGCTATCAGCCTAACCCGTCAGGAAAAATCAAACTCCAGTATTACATTGCCAACACCGAGGCCGACAAGAGATCGGGCAACGACTGGGTAGCGAGTTTTACGAAGAAGTATCCCGACGTTCAGGTTAACGCCGAGCTCTCCACCGTGGGCAAGGACGTCATTGCAAACCAGATCGCCAGCAAGACCGTCGGCGACGTGTTCTTCCTCTGGGAGACCGACGTTTACAACTACGCATCTGTGCAGAAGGCTCTGATGCCGCTGGATTACTTCGTTGAGGCTCTTGAAATCGACCTCTCCGACGTTTTCTCGGCTATTAAGGACATGGGTACCGTCGAAGGCAGACTTTACATGGTAATGCGCGACTACAACCACATCGTTCTGTTCTACAACAGAGACCTCATCAGATCCGCTCAGCTCACCGACCCGATCGAGCTCGAGAAGAACGACACCTGGGACTGGGAGACGTTCAAGCAGTACTGCACGGCTCTCACCACGATGGATGAAGAGTCCGACAGAAAGTCCGTAGGATGCCAGCTCAGGCTCGGCTACGCGCCTGTCTACATTCCTTTCCTTGAAGGATGGGGCGGCCAGTGGTACGACAAAGAGAACAAGAAGGTCACCTTCATTTCCGACGAGAACGTTCTTAAGGGCGTTACCGAGATGGTAGACTTCGTTGAGGCGAACGTCTGCAAATTCATCCCTGTCGACACCGCCGGCGTAGGCGCTCAGTCGATCAAGGACACCCCCTCGCAGAACAGCTTCAGCAACTACAACGCAACCACGCAGATCGCTTTCCGCGACACCGAGTTCCCGAGCTTCGCTTCGGGCGGCAAGGACTACGAGTCCAAGGGAATCGACTGGGACGTCATTTCGATGCCTCACTTCCCGACGCCGAAGGTAGGTACCGGTGCGACCGGCTTCGCGGTATTCAACGGAACCAAGAACAAGGACGCCGCTGCGGCTCTCTGCCTCTCCCTCTACACTGTTGACGGCCAGAAGGCTTACAACGGTCAGGAAGGCGGCTCCGTGCCTAACGTCAGAACGCTTGCGGACGCCGATTTCTGGAGAGTTCCCTTTGCTGACAACACGGTTGATCCCGAGAACGGCAAGAACTACTACGCGTTCATCTCTTATCCTGAAGCCGACACCTATGGCCAGGTAGAGTGCGTCATTCCTCCGGAGATTGCTTCGATCGTTAAGAAGTACATGCAGAACGTCGTTCCGAACGCGGTCAACGGCTCCAAGGCTGTCGACGTAACGCTGAGAGAGCTCGAGGAAGAAGCCAACCAGAAGTGGGAATCCATCTACGAAGGTTGATGAACGGACACTGAAATATCTTTAGAGGTTTGGAGAAAAAAGGGAGGCCCTCGCGGTGTGAACTTTAAGCTCTGAACTTTGAACAGGCGGAAACGGCTGCCGCGGCGCGGAGGCTGTTTCCGCTTGCGCTTTATAAGGACACGAATTGGGACTTCCCGGAACAATGCTTTAACCTTCCTGAAAAGCCGCGGACGAATTCCCGGAAAGCCGCCCCGGATATGCCGGGACAGGTAAATGATTTGTCGAAACCGGCACAAACCTTGCAATACCTTGCAAAATACCGCAAAAGCGGCAAAAACGGGCCGAAAGATGTTGACACGGGAATTGCGGAGTTTTATAATTTAGAAAAAAAGAGGAGGTAGACTATGACTCTTCAAAAAAGCAGAATTTTCAAGATTTTAGCCGCCGTGATTGCGTCGGTACTTCTTATTGCGGGCATTTCCGGATGTTCGGTTTACACGCCTCAGACCGGTGAACTTCCCGAGGGGTACCTTCCCGAGCCGAGCGGCAAGATAAAGGTCCAGTACACGTTCACGACGACCGAGCAGCAGAAGCGGTCGATCAACGACTGGATCTCGACATTCAACACCAAGTACCCCGACGTCAAGGTCACCGTGGAGTTCAACGTATCCACGACCGCGCTCCAGGCGCAGATCTCTTCCAAGACGTGCGGCGACGTGTTCTTCCTCGACGAGACGCAGGTTTACAACTACGCCGTCGTGCAGAAGGCGCTGATGCCTCTCGACTACTACGTCGAGGCGTACGGAATCGACCTCTCGAACGTTTTCGCCGCGATTATGCAGATGGGCGTCTGCGAGGGCAGACTTTATATGGTGCTGCGCGACTACAACCATATGCTGCTCCACTACAACAGAGACCTTGTCAGAGGCGCCAACCTCGTTGACCCGATCGAGCTCGAGTCGAAGGACGAGTGGACCTGGGAGACGTTCAAGCAGTACTGCCGCGTTCTCACCACCGACGAAGAATCCGAGGACAAGATTGTAGGCGGCTCGATGCCTCTGGGCTACACGCCGGTTTCGGTTATGTTCCTTGAAGGCTGGGGCGGCAAATACTACGACACCGCCAACAAGAAGGTCTACTTCAAGTCCGACGAGAAGGTGCTTGAAGGCGTTATGGAGATGGTAGGCATCGTGGAAGAGAACATTTTCCGCTATGAGCCCGTCGACCAGAACGGCACCGGAGCGCAGGGAATCAACACCAGCGCCGCTTCGAGAAGAGACTTCTCCTCCTACAGAACCGTTTTCGGATCGCTCGTTTTCCCGTCCTTCGCGACGATCGGAAGAGAGTACGAGCAGAAGGGTATTGACTGGGACGTCGTCTCGATGCCCGCGACACCCGTTCACAAGGTCGGAACAGGCGCGACCGGATTCGTCGTTTTCAACGGAACGAAGAATAAAGACGCTGCAGCCGCTCTCACGCTCTCCCTCTACACGCCCGAAGGCCAGCGCGCCTACAACGGACAGGAAGGCGGCTCCGTTCCGAACGTCAGATCCCTTGCGGACGACAGCTTCTGGAGAGTTCCTTTCGCCGACAGGAGAGACGACCCCGAAGAGGGCAAGAACTACTACGCTTTCGTATCGTACCCCGAGGCCGACACCTACGGACGTATCGAGTGCGTGCTCCCGCCTGACATCGCGAAGATCGTAACGACCGCGCTGCAGAACCTGGTTCCCAACGTCGTGAACGGCAAGATGAGCGCCGACACGCTGCTCGAGAAGCTGGAGACGGAAGCCAACCTCAAGTGGGAATCGCTTTACAACGAATAACCTTTCCGGGCCGTAACGCAACCGCGGCGGCTCGAATATAAAGAAGAATCCCGGGAACGCCCTTATGATGATCTCTAAAGGCGTTCCCGGGCTTTTGCGTTCTTTTTGACCTTGAAATCGAAAAAAAGTGCTTGCAAAGGACTTGCCGATATATTATAATTACGCGGATATTGAAATTCACACGGAGTCTGATGGCCGGCTTGTGAACTCCTCGAGGGGTTTTAACGGTCAGAAGAGGGCTCCGGAGGAAAAAACAGGAGGTTTAAAATGAGTGTTATTTCAATGAAACAGTTACTTGAAGCAGGTGTGCATTTCGGTCATCAGACCAGGAGATGGAATCCTAAGATGAACGAGTACATCTATATGGAGAGAAACGGTATCCATATCATCGACCTGCAGAAGACCGTTAAGAAGATCGACGAAGCTTACGCTTTCGTTCAGCAGGTTGCCGCCGAATCCGGCACGATCCTTTTCGTCGGAACGAAGAAGCAGGCGAAGGACGCCATCGCCGAGGAAGCTCAGCGCTGCGGTATGTTTTACGTCAACAACAGATGGCTCGGCGGTATGCTGACCAACTACCAGACGATCCGCACCAGAATCCAGAGGATGAACGAGCTCAACGAGAAAGAGGCCAACGGCACGTTCGACTACCTTCCCAAGAAGGAAGTCGTCAAGCTGAAGCTCGAGCGCGACAAGCTTGAGAAGAACCTCGCCGGCATCAGGTCCATGGACAGACTCCCGAACGTCGTTTTCGTAGTCGACCCGAAGGCAGAGAAGAACGCGGTTCTCGAAGCGAGAAAGATCGGTATCCCCGTAATCGGTATCGTTGACACCAACTGCGACCCCGAGGACGTTGACTACCCGATCCCGGCAAACGACGACGCTATCCGCGCCATCAAGCTCATCACTTCGAAAATGGCAGACGCCGTCATCGAGGGACGTGAAGGTGCAGACGAGTATGCGAAGAAGATCGCGGCCGAAGAGGCTCCCGCGGATCCCGCACTCGAAGCCGAAGAGCTCGAAGCAGCTATCAACAACTGATTCCCGAAACGCAATTAATTCCCGAAATGCAATTAATTCCCGAAATGCAATTAATTCCCGAAACGCACTTAAAAAAGCTGCGTTTTCAAACGATCAACAGGAGGAAAACACAATGGCTATAGATATGACGATGATTAAAGATTTGCGCGAAAAGACACAGGCCGGCATTGCGGATTGCAAGAAGGCCCTCGAAGCCTGCAACGGCGACATGGCGAAGGCAATCGACTACCTTCGCGAAAAGGGACTTTCCACCGCCGTCAAGAAATCCGG
>JAEEGG010029921.1_pt1 | contig 10141 bp, 5 predicted proteins | sample 9134161 | NCBI WGS metagenome assembly JAEEGG01 (sample SAMN16246543, study PRJNA631951) | gut metagenome | biome: gut microbiome; feature: rumen; material: CR-attached | host: Bos | place: Iran: Karaj | collected 2018-10 | reverse complement strand
CGCGTTCTTTCCACGCATTGGGGTATTAACTGGCTGCCGTACAGGCGCGATTCATCGCGTCTCTGCCGATGATGCCCAGACGGTTGCGATGTCCCTTCACCCCGAAGTGGTGATATTAGCCTTTCAGCATTGACACATCCTGCGTGATGATTTGTTCTTTTCGATTATGTCTATTTTCTTGCCACTTATGAACATTTTTAAATTCTTGTTTGTTGTTTTATAGCTACAAAGCGTACTTTTATAGTTTCTTTCACGTGGTAATTGTAAGTATAAATGATGACAAACGAATTTGATAATATCCAGTTTTCGCCCATACAGAACCACCGATATGAGCAGTGGTTTCAAGAGGTGCAGTATAACGGCAAAGAGCTTAATGAGGATGAAAAGAAAGAGTTGTTACAGAGGGTTAACGAACTAATTTACATTAATTTAGAAGGTTTGCCGTTGCTGAAAGAAACACTTGATAGCATAAAAAATTTGCATGATGAATTTCATAATGCTCAAAGGATGGTAAACTCTATTTTGCAGTTTACTATAATAACTATGATTGACAGTTTGGTTATCAGCAAATATTTTATTTTGGCTGATAAAGATTATGACAAGCGGTTTATGCGTGGAAAAATGAAAATTATTCTTAATGAGGGATTCAAGAAGCTTTATGGTTTTGAGGAAAAGTCACATCAGAAATCCGAGTGGAACAAGCTTGTCCCTATTTTAAAGATCTTCCCAGAGAATATTCAAAACCAGTATAAACATCTGTCATCGTTGCTTGAGGGACAATCCAAATCATCATCGTGGTGGAGGGATGAGCGTAATGTGGAGACTCATCTTGATGCAGAAAAGCTATATGCTTCAAGATGCGAGGACATTGTTGAAAGCAAAGTAATGCTAGACTCTCTTAAACTTTTTAGTACTCTTTATGCGGTAAATCTCTTTCTGACCAATATGCATACGTGCTTTTATAATTATCTACTAGAGAAGTATCGGCGTGGAGAATTGAAAAAGGAATAACGTTGAATTAAGGCTAAAAAATTCTCTGTCAAAAATTGTAGCTTTTTGTCATTTTTATGCCAGTTCCTGCTATTTTCAACCCTAAATTTGTGATTTTAAAGGACTTTTTTGCTATTTTTGCCGCTTGAAAAAGTGCAGAAAAATGGCAGAAAAGAAGAAAAGTAGCAAATCTGCAAAGGCTGTAGAAGAAATTGGTACTAGCAAAGAACTTTACAACTTTTTGTTCGAGGCTTGTAATATCATTCGTGGGCCGGTGTCGCAAGATGCCTTCAAGGAATATATCACGCCGTTGCTGTATTTTAAGCGTATCAGCGATGTGTATGACGAGGAGACGCAGGCGGCTTTGGAGCTGTCAGATGGTGACGAAGAGTTTGCTTCGCTTCCCGAGCAACATCGTTTTGTGATTCCTGAGGGCTGTCATTGGGATGATGTACGAGAAAGAACTGTAGATATCGGCAGCGCCATCATCGGTGCGATGCGTCAGATTGAGTTGGCCAATCCGATGACGCTTTATGGTGTGCTGAGCGTGTTTTCTACGGCAAACTGGAGCAACAAGAATGTGTTCAGCGACGAGAAGTTGCGCGACTTGATAGAGCACATGAGCAAACGGCGTTTGGGCAACAATAATTATGCTGCCGACCTGATGGGCGATGCCTACGAGATGCTGCTGAAAAAATTTGCCGATCTTTCGAAAGCGAAGGCTGGAGAGTTCTACACCCCGCGTCCAGTGGTGCGACTTTTGGTGCGTATTCTCGACCCTCAGCCGGGAGAGACCGTTTATGATCCTGCCTGCGGTTCGGGCGGTATGCTGATTGAGGCCGTCCACCACATGAAGAACGATGCACAATGTTGTGGGGCTATTTTCGGACAGGAGAAAAACGTAACCAATGCCGCTGTAGCCAAGATGAACCTCTTCTTGCACGGTGCCAACGATTTCAATATCATGTGTGGCGATACGCTGCGCGACCCCAGAATTCTTCAAAATGAGCACATCGCCCACTTCGATTGCGTGATAGCCAATCCGCCTTTCTCGTTGGAGAATTGGGGCGCGGAAGCTTGGAAGACCGACCGTTTCGGGCGAAACATCTGGGGCACTCCTTCGGACAAAAATGGCGACTATGCTTGGCTGCAGCACATGGTGTGCAGTATGCGTAGCCTCACGGGACGAATGGCGGTGGTGTTGCCTCAAGGTGTGTTGTTCAGAGGCAACGAAGAGGGTAGAATGCGCGAAAGCTTGGTGAAAAGCGACTGTCTGGAAGCCGTTGTCACTTTGGGTGACAAGCTCTTCTACGGCACAGGCCTTTCGCCTTGTTTCTTGGTGATTCGCAACCAGAAACCCGAATCGCACAAAGGCAAAGTGCTGATGATAGACGGCACTAAGATTCTCACTCAGCAAAGAGCACAGAATATACTGAGCGATGGTGATGTGGATGAATTGTACCGCCTCTACATGGCCTACGGCAACGAGGAGGACAAGAGTATCGTGGTTACGCTGGACCAGATTGCCGAAAAAGGATACGACCTCTCGCCCAACAAATATGTGCAATATCACAAAGAAGAGGTGCGTCCTTACGCCGAGGTGCTGGCCGAGTTTAAGGCTACATATCAGCAGATGGTGGACGCCGAAGCCAAGTTCCGTAATATCCTAAACCGCGAAGTCCTATGACAAAACAGATAACCCTTGACGAACTTGAACGCTATCTCTGGCAAGCGGCGGTTGATTTGCGCGGCCAGATAGATGCAACAGCTTATAAGGACTATATTTTCCCGTTGGTCTTCTTTAAGCGTATTTGCGATGTGCGCGACGAGGAATACCAGAAATATGTGGATGACGGCGGTGTGGAGTATGCCGAGTCCATGATGCAGTATTCTGCCATTAAGATACCCATGGAAGCTCATTGGGATGTGGTGTTCAATGTGTCGGAGAATATCGGACAGGCACTTGTTGATGCATTCCGAACCATCGAAATGATGAATCCTCCCAAGAAGATTGACAACCGGCTTGTGGGCGGTTTGGAGGGCATTTTCGGTGACAAAGCCATCTGGACCAACAAGAACAAGATGCCCGATGCCATTATCCGCAATCTGCTGAATAGCTTTAATAAACTTACACTTTCGTTGGCTGCTTGTCCGGCTGACGAGATGGGTACGGGATATGAATACCTGATTGGCAAATTTGCCGACGATGCCGGCCATACGGCGCAGGAGTTCTATACCAACCGTACCGTGGTGGAACTGATGTCTGAGATATTGCAACTGCAGCCTCACGAAAGCATCTACGACCCCACCTGTGGCTCGGGAGGCATGTTGATCAAGTCGCTCACCCACTTGAAGGACAAAGGAGAGGAGTGGCGCGACGTGAAGGTCTATGGGCAGGAGATTAATGCGGGTACTGCGGCTATTGCCCGTATGAATCTTTACTTGCACGGTATTCACGATTTCTCTATTGTGAACGATGATACTCTTGAACGGCCCGCTTTTACCAATGGAGGCCGTGTGCAACAGTTTGATGTGGTACTGGCTAATCCACCTTATTCCATCAAACAATGGAATCGTGAGGCGTTTGAGCACGATAAATATGGACGGAATTTCTTAGGAGTTCCACCTCAGGCAAGAGCGGATTATGCATTCATTCAGCACATCCTTGCCTCAATGGATGTGAATAATGGTCGCTGCGCTGTCCTTTTACCTCATGGCGTGCTCAACAGAAGGGAAGAATTAGAAATACGCAAAAATCATATTGCAATAGACAATATAGATGCTGTAATCGGTTTGGGAAGAAATTTATTCTTCAATTCTGGTTTGGAATCCTTTATTCTTATCTGTAATAATAGGAAGTCTATCGAAAGAAAGGGGAGAATTTTGTTTATTGAAGCAGAAAACTATACTCATAAAGAAGGGAAACAAGCCTATCTTGGACCTGAAGATATTGCCAAAATAGTTCATGCCTATAATAATTATGAAGATGAAGTAGGATTCTCAAAATGGGTTAATATTGAAGATATAGAAGATGGAAATCTAAACATAAAGAGTTATGTGAAATCTGCCTCGAACAATTCTACATCATCAGCTCAGGAATGCATTTTGGCTTATAAAAAGCAGCAACATTTGCTTGCGGATGCTATGGAAGAATTTGAATTGATTGATTCAGAGTCTGTCAAAATAGATAATGCTTTAGAATTTTCCTCAATTGACAAATCAAAATGGAGGAAAGTGACTTTAGGTGAGGTTGCATACGAATATTCTTCAAGGGTGGATAATCCTTCAGAATCGCAATATGACTATTTTATCGGGTCTGATTGTATTGGACAATATGATTTTAGAATCACAAAGAAGAGCCCTGCAAATATAATAACTTCGGCTCAAAAAGAATTTAAATCAGGTGATTATCTTTTAGTAAGAAGAAGCCTTTATGGTAGTGATTTTCGAGAGAGGGCACCTCGTGCAGATTTCGATGGGTGTTGTTCTGCAGATATCCTAACAATAAGAGAAAATCATGATTTTATAAGTGATGGTTATCTAATAAATGTTCTCTATAGCAAGGATTTATGGGATTTTATTGTTGCTAATTCTGCTGGTGGTTTAACTCGTCGTATAAAATGGAAACAGATTGCAGATTTTGAGTTTTTGTTACCTCCAAAGGAAGAACAAAAAGTATTAGCCGAGAAGCTTTGGGCGGCATACGAAGTGAAGCAGTCCTATCTGAAAATGATAGAGGCCACTCAGGAAATGGTGAAATCGCAATTTATCGAGATGTTCAAGGGTGATTACCAAATGGAGAAATGGGAGGATTGCTTAACCATTACGAATGGTAAGAAATACGATGGTGATTATCAAGAATCTGGTTCTTTCCCAATATGTGGAAGTGGTGGCATTATGGGCTATGGTGAAAGGAAATTTTGCGATAAGGACACTATAATTTTAGGAAGAAAGGGCAATATCAATTCGCCTATCTATATGGAAAATGACTATTGGATTGTGGACACGGCTTTTAGTCTTGCTGTAAATAGGCAAAAACTTCAGCCAAAGTATTTCTATTTCTGGTGTAAACGGTTTGACTTCACAAAGTATAACAAACAAGGTGTTTTACCAAGTCTAACGAAAAATGATTTACAGAAGATAGAAATGCCCATACCACCTATGGAACTTCAAACAAGTTTTGTTGTGATGCTAGAACAGGCCGATAAATCAGAAAATCGCGGTGAGTTAAAACTAGCAAGCTAATTGATTGGATTATAAATAAACACTTAAATATATGGCATATTTTAACGAAGACAATGTGATTGGGCAGGTGTGATTCTCTCAATAAAAGACAAAAGAATATAGATTAATAAATAAAAACGAATGTTATGTCGAAATTAAACATTGACCAAAAGACCATTGTGGATCTTTTTTCTGACAAGAAGACTGATTTTTTGATACCTGACTATCAGCGCCCTTATGCGTGGGAGAATAAAGAGTGTCAACAATTATGGGAGGATATTTTCAGTTTTGCATTTCCTGATGACGACTATGAGAAGTTCAATAACGACGAAGAATATTTCCTTGGAACGATAGTTACCTTCAAGAATGAGGACAATAAAAAATTAGAGGTGATTGATGGTCAACAACGCTTGACGACACTAATGCTTCTATTACGAGCTTTTTATTCCAAATTCGGAAATATGCAAGATAAGAATTCATTGTCAACAAAAGATACTATAGGGAAATGTATCTGGAAGGGCGATGAATTTGGTAATCTTAATATGGATATACTCAAAATAGACTCGGAAGTGGCTACAGACAATGACAAAGGACAGTTCTTATCTATTCTTCGTACAGGAACCACCACCAAGGATATGAAAAGCAAGTATGCTGAAAACTATAGATTCTTTGAAGAAAAAATCGATGAGTTTTTAGGCAAATACCCATCATACTTTCCGTATTTGCCAAACAGAATATTGAAAAACTGCATACTTCTTCCGATAGAAGCGGAATCGCAAGATACTGCACTGAGAATATTCTCGACACTAAACAACAGGGGACTGCCGTTGTCAGATGCGGACATTTTCAAGTCGGAATTTTATAAGGCATTTACCAAACTGAATCGCAAAGACGAGTTTATTAAGCGGTGGAAAGAGCTTGAGGAGAAATGTAACAAATATTTTAAGCCACAAACTGGCACCCCGCTCGATGAATTGTTTACTCGATATATGTATTATGAACGAGCTAAAATGGGCATAACTAAATCAACAACAGAAGCATTGCGCACCTTCTATAGCAAAGATAAGTATAAGTTGTTGAATACAGACACTCTGTGCAATTTGGAGAAACTAATTGACTTCTGGATGGATGTCCTTGACCAGTCAGAAGATAGATTCTCTGCAGATGTCATCCGACAGTTATTTATATTGGAATATGCGCCTAATGGCATGTGGACATATTTTTTAAGTGTATATTTTCTGCGTAATCGGGATAGCAACGACATGCTAAATAACGATAAACTACATGCTTTCTTGAAAAAGATCACTGCATTTATTTGGGCCTATGCTGTTACAAACCCAGGTGTGAATGCTTTACGTACACCTGTTTATAAAGAGATGAGTAACATTATAAATGGGAAAGATGTAGAATTCGGTGATTCAAAGTTTGACGAAGAAAAGACAAAAAACGCTTTGATGAGTTTTAATTATTTGAACGGACGCCCGATCACAAAATCAATGCTTGTTTGGTGGGCTATGAACATTCCAGGACAAATTGTGCCAGATTTACCTACAGGTTTTGAGATAGAGCATATATATGCTAGAAATCGTAACGATAAAGAAAATTCTTTATCGAAAGCATCTGTTGTGGAACTAATTGGCAATAAGGCAATTCTGGAGAAGCGTATTAATATTCGTGCATCTGACTATAGATTTGAAGACAAGAAAAAATACTATCTGGGCTATACGAACAAAAGGAATGAACAAAAGGAAGGCACTGTAATAAAGGAACTTGAGAACTATGCGAAGGACTCTTCACGCACTGATTTTGGGGAGACCGACATTAACAAACGAACATCTAATATTCTTAGTAAGTTTATTGATTATCTGAGAGAAGAGAACCTTTTTGAATAAAACTATACATAGATAAATGTATGACATATTTTAACGAAGACAACGTAACCGAGCAGATGTGCATCGAGGTGGCCAAGAAAGTGGGCTACCAGTATTTGGATGCAGATACCTTGCGACAAGACAAGAGCACCGTCATTGTGGACTCACTGCTGCAAGAGGCTCTGATGAAGATCAACAAGATATCTGCTGAGGAGGCACAAGTGGTCATCCAGAAGGTGAAAGCCCGTATTGCTGCCGGTATCGGTGGCGACATTATCACTGCCAACCAGAACCTGCGTAAGTTGTTCTTCGACGAGAACAGCTTCCCCTTTGGCAAAGATGGCGAATACAAGACCATCAACTTTTTCGACACCAACCCAGCCACTGCGGTGAAGAACAACAGCTACGTGGTCACTAACCAATGGGAATATCCTAAGAGCTCGTATGCCGGTGGTAAGCGGCTTGATGTGGTGCTGCTCATCAACGGCATTCCGATGGTGATAGGAGAACTGAAGACGGCCACCAAAGCCAGTGTGACTTGGGCCGATGGTGCCAAAGACATGGTGGATTACCAGAAATCGCTACCGGAGATGTTTGTGCCCAACATCCTAAGCTTTGCCTCCGAAGGAAAAGAACTCTATTATGGCGGCATCGGTGCCCCGCTGACGAAATGGGGGCCGTGGTTTGCCAACGAGCAACGTGAACACGGAACGCTGAAAAGCGTTCAGAAGAACCTTGCGAGCCTGATAGAACCACTGCGCTTGCTGGACATCTATCGCTTCTTCTCGGTATATACCACCGACAAGAAATCGTCGAGGAAAATCAAGGTGGTGTGTCGCTACCAACAGTACTATGGCGGAATGGCCATCGTGAACCGCGTGATGGCTCGCACGAAAAAGGGCATTGGTCCCAAGAAAGGTCTTATTTGGCATTTCCAAGGATCGGGCAAATCGTGGCTAATGGTGTTCGCCTCACAGGTGTTGATGAAGAAACAGGAACTGAATGCGCCCACGGTGGTCATTGTGGATGACCGTCGCGATCTGCGGGCGCAGATAACTGGCGACTTCACCCGTGCAGAGATACCCAATCTCGATTTCGCATACACGAAAGAAGAACTGAGAACCTTCTTCCAGCAAGACCAGCGAAAGATATTGATAACTACCATTTTCCTTTTCGGCGATGTAAAGGAAGCACTTAACCTGAGGGAGAACATCATCTTGCTGGTCGACGAAGCTCACCGTACACAGGAGGGCGATCTGGGCGAATGTATGCGTGTGGCGTTGCCCAACGCATTCTTCTTTGGATTGACAGGTACGCCCATCAACAAACGCGACCACAACACTTTCAACTGTTTCGGTGCCGAGGAGGATCATGGCGGCTATATGTCGAAATATACCTTCCAAGACTCTATTGATGACGGTGCTACTCTGGAACTGAATTTCCGCGAGGTGCCGGTGGAGATGCACTTGGACGAAGCCAATCTGCAGGCTTCCTTCGACGAGATGGCTCGTGAGAACAACTTGACCGATGAAGAGAAAGACCAGCTAACCAAAGGCACCAAGGTGGAAGCCTTCTTTACCGCTCCGAAGCGCATACACGAAGTATGTATGCATATCGTGGAGCACTATCGCAAATACATCCGCCCCACGGGACTGAAATGTCAGGTGGTGGTGTACAACCGTGCCTGCTGTGTGGCTTATAAGAAAGAACTGGATTTGCTGTTGGCAGAATCGGGTGATGAAACGGCCATCGTAATGCACACCAGTGGCGACAAATCGAATGAGTACGAAGAATACAAATTGACAGATTTTGAGCAGGAAAAATTGTTGGATAAATTCCGCGACCCGCTGTCACCGCTGAAATTCGTCATCGTCACCAGCAAACTACTGACGGGCTTTGATGCTCCCATTCTGCAGTGTATGTATTTGGATAAACCGATGAAAGACCACACGCTACTTCAGGCAGTATGTAGAACAAATCGCGTATATGAGGCGAAAAAGAAGTGCGGTATGATAGTGGATTATGTGGGCGTTTTCGATAACTATGCTAAAGCACTGAACTTCGATGAAGAGTCAGTGAAAACTGTAATTACCAACATTAACGAAGTAAAAGACCAGATTCCTGGTTGGTTGCAAGACTGTCTGGATTTCTTCCCAGGAGTGGACAGAAGCATTGGTGGCTTTCAAGGACTGGAGGATGCACAAGAAAAACTGCGCGATGAGAACGTAAAGTTACAGTTTGCCGCCAACTATCAGCGACTGCACAAAGCGTGGGAGGTGGTGTCGCCTGACAACGACATCCTGCAATACAAAAACGACTACATCTGGCTGAGCCAGGTATACGACAGCGTGCGTCCTGTGACGGTTACGGGCAATCTCATGTGGGCTATATTGGGTCCGAAGACCGTAGAACTGATTCACGAAAATGTCACCTCTATCGACATCGGCGAAAGCATAGAAGACCTTGTGGTGGACAGCAAGATTCTGGATGAGTGCATCAAGGATGAGAACAGACGCAACCGTACCATCATCGAGATACAAAAGATGCTAAAGCTGCGCTTAGGCAATCCCAAACACAACAACTCAAAAGAATTCAAGCGGTTGACGGAGAAACTGAAAGAATTGCAAGAACGAATGCGCCAGCAACAAATTGACAGCATTGAATTCTTGAAAGGTCTGTTGTTACTCGCCAAAGAGACACTTGATGCCGAAATTAAGCTTGAGCAACCACAGGATAAGCGCAAACAGGCAAAGGATGCACTGACAGAACTCTTTGAAAGCATCAAAACTCCCGAAACACCCATTGTGGTAGAAAACATCGTCAACGATATCGATACTCAGGTGGTGGACATCGTGCGTCGCTTTAATAATGCCTTCAAGACTGTTAGTGGTCAGAATGAAGTACGCAAAATGCTCCGTACCATCCTTTGGTTGAAGTACAAAATCAAAGACAACGATGTGTTTGAGAAGGCGTATCGATATGTGGAGATGTATTATTAATAACCATTTGATTGTATATGGACAAACAGAAATACAACAATTATCCCCTTGCTATTA
>JAEEGG010029919.1_pt1 | contig 10141 bp, 10 predicted proteins | sample 9134161 | NCBI WGS metagenome assembly JAEEGG01 (sample SAMN16246543, study PRJNA631951) | gut metagenome | biome: gut microbiome; feature: rumen; material: CR-attached | host: Bos | place: Iran: Karaj | collected 2018-10 | reverse complement strand
GTATTGACAGTTTATATTGTCATCCTCAAAGAACGGACTGCAAAAGTACAGCTAATTTCCAAACCCCGCAAGGGACTCGAAAAAAAACTTGCTGTTTTAACGAAATTCATATCTTTGCAGTTCAATATCAAAAGAAAACAAACTAAAAAGAATTAGACATGAAAAGATTTTTTTTACTTGCCATGATGCTGCTTGCAGGCAGACTTTTACTGGCACAAACTTCCTATGTCAGGGTGGATGATTACCAGACAAAGTATGAGCAGGTGACCCATCAAACTGGTGTCCAATGCAAGATTACGGACTATGCCATCGCGACGCTCTACGCCCAACTTTTCGATGGCTTGGAAACTTCGGTAAGAACCGTTGATGTGGAGGGTGCTGTCCGGTATTTCTATCGCATCTACCGTAAAGAGGTGAAAGAACAACCTGCTGTTGAGGTTTTTGTGGCCTTCGACGATTTTGTGGAAATCGATAATGTTTTAGAGTCGATGATTGCTGAAGAACATAAGGACAAGAATGCTCGAAAGGATTACTGCGAGAACTTCTATCGTACGGATGACGGCTTTCAAATAGGTTATAGCATAAAGAGCAGACAAACGCATTGGTATCTTGTGCTGGACCGATACAGCGAGGACAAAGTCTTTTTCGATAGCGTGACGAAACTGAAGGATCACTTCAAAAAAGCTTTGGCAAAGTTTGAAGAAGTGAAGAAAAAGAATGGTAATTGAAATCCCTGAGCTCATCGAAGGATCGAAGGGCAGACTGATACTATGACGTTGCTTCGATACTTCGACAAACTCAGTACTCAGCAACCTGCATCAATTCAGCGGGTTTCCAAACTGCACCACATTGTCCTTTGTGATGACATTGCCGCAAAGAATCACAAGGCGCTCCACGATGTTGCGTAATTCGCGGATGTTGCCGGTCCATTGGTACTGTTTTAAGGCTTCCATGGCATCGGGTTCGAAGGTCGGGACTGGTTTGCCCATGTCTTGTGCGATGATTTCCAAGAAATTGCCAACCAACAGTGGGATGTCGTCCTTGCGTTCGCGCAAAGGCGGCACTTGTATGACGATAACGCTCAAGCGGTGGTAAAGGTCTTCACGGAAATTGCCTTTTTCTATCTCACTCTTGAGGTTTTTGTTGGTGGCCGCCAAAATCCTCACATTCACAGGGATTTCCTTCTCGCCACCGACGCGCACAATCTTGTTTTCCTGCAAGGCTCGCAGCACCTTGGCTTGCGCTGGAAGGCTCATGTCACCGATTTCGTCCAAAAAGAGCGTGCCACCATCGGCCAATTCGAAGTCACCCTTTTTCTGCTTGATGGCAGAGGTGAAGGAGCCTTTTTCGTGACCAAAAAGCTGGCTCTCGATGAGTTCAGCAGGAATGGCGGCGCAGTTGACTTCGATGAAAGGACCACGATTCCTTGGACTGAGTTCGTGCAGTTGTCGAGCCACAAGTTCCTTGCCCGTGCCGTTTTCGCCAGTGATAAGCACACGGGCATTGGTAGGAGCCACTTTTTCAATCATGTCCTTCACTTCAAGCATCGGGGTCGACTCGCCAATCATCTGGTTCTGGAGCCTGACGGCTTTCTTCAGCACTTTGTTTTCGGTGGCCAAGTTCTTCTTGTCCAATGCGTTGCGTAAGGTGATGAGCAGACGGTTCAAATCGGGCGGCTTGGGGATGAAGTCGAAAGCGCCTTTTTTTATGGCTTCGACTGCCGTTTCGATGGTGCCGTGACCCGAGAGCATGATGACAGGTACATCCGACTCTTGTCGGATGGCTTCCAGCACCTCTATGCCGTCCATTTCAGGCATTTTGATGTCGCAGAAAATGGCATCAAAATCCTGTTCCTTGATTTGTTGCAGGGCTTCCATGCCTGTTGAGGCGTCGTCCACCTGGTAGCTTTCGTTTTCGAGGATGTCGCGTAGCACGCGGCGGATAGGGGCCTCGTCGTCGATGATGAGTATTTTGGTCATCTTTTTAATTTTTGTGCAAAGATAGCGACTTTTAGCTCAGTTTTCTTATTTTTGCCTTCAAATTGTTGAAAAATGAAGAGGATTACCCTACTTTTCAGTATGCTGTTTGGTATGCAAATGGCGCTTTTTGCACAGGACACGCTGCCTGTACCTACATCTTATAGAGTTAATAAGGTGTCATTCAATATGGTACGGGTCGAGAAGGGTGGCTTTTGGATGGGCGCGCAACGCAAGGATACGGCTGAGTTCAATTATGACCGCCAGTCGCAGATTGATGAGGTGCCGGTACATTATGTGACGATGCGCGAGGATTACTATATCGGTCAGACCGAAGTGACGCAGAAACTATGGAAGGCTGTGATGGGCTACAATCCAAGCCGTTACAAATGCCCCAAGCGCCCTGTGACCAATGTCGATTATTTCGAGATACTGGAGTTTTTGCATCGACTCGATAGCCTCACGGGGATGCAATTCCGTTTGCCTACCGAGGAGGAGTGGGAGTATGCAGCCCGTGGCGGAAAATACACGAAAGGCTTCGTCTACAGTGGCAGCAACGAAGTGGATCGTGTGGCTTGGCATAATGGCAATGCCCGCAAGACCAAAAAGGTGAAGAAACGCAGCGCCAACGAGTTGGGCATTTATGACATGTCAGGCAATGTGTGGGAATGGTGCTCGTCCAAATATCGCTATTTCGATAAAGAACGCAATGCGAATCTTGGAAAGGATGGACAAATGTACATCATCCGTGGTGGAGGTTGGCAGTTGCTCCCATCCTCTTGCCGTGTTTCTTGGCGCGGCAAACGTCTGCCCGATTTGAAGAACTCTTTCGGAGGGTTTAGGCTGTGCTTGGACGCGAAGTATGTCAAGGAAAAAGAAGAGGCCCCCGAAAAAGAAACGCTTATTGAAGAGAAGGAGTAAGCCTCAGTTTCTTACTCCTATAATTAATCACTGCTTTATACTTTTTCAGCAAATCCCCACCAAGAATTCCATCGATGTGGGGCAAGCCAAGTTTGCCGTACATCTCGTGGATGTTCTCCAAATCCAAGGCAACGGCTTCATAATCTTTGATTTCCATGTTACCAATGGAAAGACTGTCGATGATAAAAGTGGAGCTCTCCAAGTCGGAACTGCCCACGCCAGCGGTCATGCCTTCTTTCTTTTCGAACGCAATATCGTCTATGAAAGAGGAGATGGTTATGGGATCGAAAACAGAGCATGAGGCTCCAGTGTCAATAAGGAAATTGGCTTCCTTACCATGGATCGTTCCTCTGACCATGATATGGAAGCCTTCTCCTTCGATGTCAAGCAGTTGGATGGGTACTTCGATATATCGTCGCATATCAGAAGTTGGGCTTGATGGCGTATTTCTTGTAGAAGTCCTTGATGATTCTCACGGCATCGTCAGCGGCGTCGACCACATGGAAAATGTCGAAGTCTTCCTCTTTGATCATGTGATTGGCGAGCAAGGTGTTTCTGAACCAGTCAATCAGGCCTTGCCAATAGTCTTTTCCAACGAGGATGACAGGGAAGTCAACCATTTTGTTGGTCTGGATGAGGGTGATGGCTTCCGATAGTTCATCCAAGGTGCCGAAACCTCCAGGCAGGACGATATAGCCTTGTGCATAGCGCATGAAAATGGTCTTGCGGACAAAGAAGTAATCGAAGTTGATGTTCTTGTCGTGGTCGATGAAGGGATTGAAGTGTTGCTCAAAAGGCAAGTTGATGTTCAATCCTACGCTGGTGGCGCCACCTTGGTAAGCACCTTTGTTGCCGGCTTCCATGATGCCAGGACCGCCTCCCGTGATGGTGCCGAAGCCGTAATCGGCTAGTTTTTCAGCAATCTCAATAGCCATCTCATAATATTTGTCGCCAGGTTTTGTGCGTGCTGATCCAAAGATGGCCACGCAAGGACCGATTTTGGACATTTTCTCCATGCCTTCCACAAACTCAGCCATAATCTTGAACACAGACCATGCGTTGTGTGTCTTGATATCGTTCCACGATTTGGGGTGGAAACTGTTGCGGATGATTTCTTCCTCTTTCTCTGTTATGGGCATAAAAAAATCAAAATTTAAGATTTTAAATTCAAAATTTGTGTATTTTTGCACCCGATAAACGCGAATGTAGCTCAGTTGGTAGAGCATCAGCTTCCCAAGCTGAGGGTCGCGGGTTCGAACCCCGTTATTCGCTCGTGATAAACACGATGTAGAGACGCGCCATGGCGCGTCTCTACATTTTTTATGGGTTTATTCCACAGGTGTGCCGCATTCAGGGCAGAACTTGCCTGTCACTTCTGTGCCGCATTTCGGGCATTTCTTCGGGCCTACTGCTGCCATGGGCGTACCGCATTCGGGGCAGAACTTGCCGGTGCTTTCCGTGCCACACTTCGGGCATTTCATCATGGGCTTCGGTGCCGGAGCGGGTGTGCCACATTCGGGGCAGAACTTCCCGGTAATCATCGTGCCGCATTTCGGGCAGGGAACGCCTTTTGCAGCGGCTCCGCCTTGATTGTAAGGGTCGTAGTTGGCCTGTTGGCCTTGATTGTTCCATGCATTCTGCATGGCGCCGCCTGTCATGCCGCCTGTGCCAGCGTTCATCATGCCGAGGCCGATGAAGGCATTGCCGGCACCAGCTTCGTTGCCAGCTGCGGTTTCCATGACGTCGATGATCTTTCCTTGCTGCATCATCGAGTTGGAACTGTATTCGTAACGGTCGATCTTCTGCTGGCTGGCATCGTCTAACGAGACCGATTCCACAGTGAAGCTGACCAAACGGATACCACGGGCACGGATGGGCTCGTCAAAGACGCGCTCGTCCATCACCTGTTTCATCTCGTCGGTGTAGCTCGGGAGTTCGAGCACGGGCACGCGGTGCTTGCTGTTGCCCATTTCGTTGAGCACATTCTGGAAGGCGGCAATCACCTCACTGCGCATCTGCTCAGTGATTTGGTTTTTCTTCACCACATTGGCCGTACCGGCATGGTTGCGCATGAAGATGGCCACGTCGTCGAGTTGGAAGGTGTATTTACCATAGCAGCGCACATTGACGCCCATCGGGCTCAGTGAGCCGGTCATTTGGTTCGGGATGGCGTGCGACCAGTCTTGGAAGGGGATAGGCGTAGCAGTGCCGAACTTGTTGTCCAGAATCTCCTTGATGTTGAAGAAGAACACGGCCTGTTCCTTGGCGGGCGTGCCACCGTAGGTGAAACGTTGCCACATCTCCTTGAAGACGGGACCAAACTGTCCGCCGAAGAAGGATGGCGATGAGGACTGGTCGAAGGTGTAAACGCCTTCTTCAGCCGTTGCGTCAAGCACCGAACCGCTGTCGTAGATGACGGCCACTTGGCCGGGAGCCACGAGGATACGGCTGCCTTTTGAGATCTGACCCGTCTTGGTGGTTTGCTTCACCATCAGGGTTTCCATGTCCATGTTGTCGCATTTGATAAGGTCTAACCATTGGTCTTTCAGGGTGCCGCCGATGGCTCCGCCAACAGCGCCTACAATTTGTTTAATAAGTCCCATAGTGTTGTTGTTTAATTGTTGAATTGTTTATTGTTTAATTGTTGTTTCTGTTTGTAGAGACGCGATTTATCGCGTCTCAAGTAATATGGGGTTTTTGGAGATGCACGGCTAATTTCGAGAATGGATATCCGTCAGCACCCAATCGTGTTCGCCATTGGTGATGACGCTGCCGCAATAGGCGCATTGGCCCGAAGAGGTGACCTCGGTCGGGGCGCCGCAATTGGGGCAGTTAGTGATGGCGTTGCCTTTCTTGCCCGGGTCGGTCTTCAGGCCGGCCTTGCGGTTGAAGACCATCTCGTATTTCATGTACCAGTCGCGGTTGGGGTCGCTCTCCAGCACCTTCTTGGTGGCGTCGTCAATGACATAGTCGCGCATCACGGCATTGAGCACAACGGTCAGCATCTCCTTGTCGCCATCTTGGGCGAAGGATTGTAGCGAGCAGTGCTTGATGGCAATCTTTTCAATCACGTTGGTCTTGCCGAGGCGGATATATTCGTCTAATTGTTGCTTGTGCGTATTGAATAGGGTCTCGCTCTCAAACGGACGGATGGGTTTCCAGTCCTTGGCAGTCCAAGCAGCTTGGATAGTCATGAACACCTCGCGGGCGAAGCCGATGAACTTGTCGGACGAAAAGGCCGGATCGATGGCTTGGATTTGGGCAGCCACCATAGCAGTGTTGTCGAAGGTGAAGTCGTTTTTGGCTTGCTGCTCCACCTGTTGGTTGATGTATCCTGGGTCTGAAGCCTGTTTTTTGGCTTTTTTCCTCGAGATTAAGACAATAACAACGAGGATAACCAAAACAATTAAGCCTACCGTTGGGTTGTTAATGAATAATCCGATAAGATATCCGATGATGGCCCCCCAGTCGCCACTACCGCCGCCATCGAAGCCGCTACCTCCACCGCTATAGCGGTTTTGGTTGCCAACGTCAGCGATAGCCATCGTGCTGAAAAGCAGGGCCAGGAGAATGAAAAAGAAAGGAAGATACTGTCTTAATCTGTTGAAATCCAATTTTTTCATGAAACTAATGCTTTAGTGAGGATCCTAATATGCCCTACAAAAATAATGAAAAAGATTAAAAAAGTACAATTTTTTGCCGAAAAAAAAGAAAAAAAGCCTAATTTTGCAGCGCGAAACGCAAGAGGGAGCTTAGCTCAGTTGGTTCAGAGCATCGCCCTTACAAGGCGGGGGTCGTTGGTTCGAGTCCAACAGTTCCCACAAAAAAGGAAGTCATGAGGTGTCATGTCTTCCTTTTTTTTTGCCAAACCTTCCCATCATCGGTTGACACATGGTTGACACGGGTGGCAAAAACAGGGCAAATATAGTGCAAAACAAAAACCCTAACTCTGATTTTCAACGAGTTAGGGTTTGTTTTGGTAGTCTCTCCGGGATTTGAACCCGAGTTACCAGGATGAAAACCTGACGTCCTGACCAGACTAGACGAAGAGACCACTTCGTGTCATTTTTGACGCTGCAAAAGTAGATAAAATTTCGATACCAACAATAAAATCATTCATATTTTTGTAAACTTTTTTGTAAAATATTGATTTATAGTATTGTATGATATTGATAATTATTCGAATAGCAACGAGACTTGGAACATTTTATTGCGCAATTTATCGATAGGGGCGGTGTAGATGAAGGCTTCTTCCTTAACGATGTCAAGAATTCCGTAACTCATCTTCACCTCAATGCCCATCTTGAACCACTGGTTGTAGATGTCGAACCCCGCACCAAGTTCTCCTGCAAAATCGAATCTTTTGGTGACTAAGTTGTCAATGAATTGTTGGCCTTGACTGTTGGTTGCCTTGTTGTCCTTTTGAGAAGCCAAGTCGAGCTTTGGGTTAATGCCACCAAAGACATATGCCCCGATGTTGTTATATCGTTTCGAGCGGTATTTGATGTTGAGTGGAAACTCGACAAAGGTAGTACCAATAGATCTATAGAAGCTCTTTGGTTCTTTGGAGCCATCATTGTACTCAAGAACAAGATCATAGTCCAAGCGTCGCTCACTGAAACTCAAAGAAGGAATGAATCGTAGGTCGAAATAGCGTCCTAAGCGTTTGCTGCCAATGATGCCTACCGTGAAACCTGGTGTTTGTTGAGTTTCAATATTGTATACGTAAATAGATCTTGTGTCTGCTTGCGAGTATTGGCCTGTAGGCCAAGAATTGGCAGGTTGTTGTATGTTTTGGTAATTATTTATCGTCTTTACAGTGTAACACATCTCGTTGAACGCCAACAGAAAGCCGAAATGATAAGGCTCCTGCTCGTATTTGGGCAGGTAGTGGATGACTCTCCTTTGGGCTTGGGCAGGGACAACTGTTGCGGCAAACAACAACACGACAGCCAATATTTTCAGTGCTTTTTTCAAGATTCTATGATATTAAACGTATGATAAACGAGGTTCGCCCGCTTTTATTGCACGATAACGGCGGCAAAATTAGGAAAAAAAGCAATACGTTTCATTGCCTTTCGGCGCAGTATAAGGTGGCAATGCCGAATGTCAATGGCCGAACGGTACCATGGATGAGCCCATGTTGTACCAGCAACTCAAGAAAAGCTTTCGATTTCGGAAACCGTTCCACCGAAGCAGGAAGGTATGTGTACGCACCTTTGTCCTTTGAAACGATTCTCCCTATGAAGGGCAACAAATGCTTGAAATAAAATCGGTAAAGCTGCTTCACGGGGAACCTTTCTGGCATCGAAAACTCCAAGATGATGGCTCGCCCGCCTGGCTTCAAGACGCGGCTGATTTCAGAAAGGCCTTTGCCCAAATCCTCGAAGTTGCGCACGCCGAAGGCCACCGTGACGGCATCGAAACGGTGGCTTTCGAAGGGCAGTTCGGCCGCGTCGCCAAGGCGCAATTCGATTTGGCTTTCCATCTTTCGTTGGGCGACCTTGGCCTTGCCGATGTCGAGCATCTTCTCCGAGATGTCCATGCCGATGATGTGCGCCTGCGGGTTCCGTTTCGCCAAGGCGAGGGCCAAGTCTGCCGTGCCCGTGGCAAGGTCCAAAATGGTTTTGGGCTGGCTTTTCGCGACGGCTTTGGCGGTCTTTTTCCGCCACACCTTATCTATATTAAAGGAAAGCAAGTGGTTGAGCGCATCGTACTTGGGCGAGATGCGGTCAAACATGGTGGCGATGGGGGAGGCACTCATGACAGATAAGGACTGAGCTTATTGATGACCTGCTCAGGCGTAATGCCGCTCAAACAAGCATAATCGCCTCTAAAACAAGGCTTGTTGCCGTATACTGAACAAGGTCGGCATGGTATGTTTAATTGGATGCAGTTTTCCTCTTTTTGGTTCCATCCTAAGAATCCGGCATAAGGATGTGTGCCGCCCCAAATGGATACGACACTTGTCCCGACCAACGATGCCAAATGCATGTTGGCCGAGTCCATAGAAAGCATCACGTCGAGTTGATCCATTAGGCCGAGTTCGCTCGCTAAGCCGTGTTGACTTTGTACAGCTTTCACATATGGATATTTGGCGCAAAGTTCCGCGATTTGCTGTTTTTCTACCTCGCCGCCACCGAAAAGAAAAACGGTTGTGTTTTCCCTTTCGCTCAAGGTCTTGATGACTTGCTCCATCTTTTCCAAGGGATAAACCTTGGCGGGGTGTTTTGCGAACGGCGCAATGCCGATCCAAGTCTCGTTATCCGCTTTCTGCGTCTTGCAAAAAGCTGAATAATCGAGTTTGGTGAATTGTGGTTTTATCGGGAATCCCAGCTGTTCCAACACCTTGGCATAGCGCTCAAAAGAGGTAGCCTGCTGGACGAAAACCTTGTTTTTCTGTCGCGTCAAGGCCTTTTTGCCTTTGCGTCCCTTGTCGATTTTGGCGACTTTTTTTCGGCGCAAACAACCCTCTGTGCGCAGCCACCAAGTGCGTAGCACGTCATGGAAGTCTGCGATGTAGTCGAAGTTGCTCAAATGGGCATCGCGCCAAAGGCGACAGAGCCCAAGCAAACCTTTGTGCTGTCCTTTTAGGTCGGCGCCAAAGAAATGCACATTCTTCGGCATTATTTCAAACAAAGGTCTCGCTATCTCCCGGCTGAGTACGGTAATCTCCAACTCAGGATATAGTATGGCCAAGTCGTGGACGACAGGCACCGTCATAGCGATGTCGCCCAAAGCGGAGAACCGAATGACGAGGAGTTTCTTCATTTTTGCCCGTAAAGCACTGGATTCAATGCGGGGTCGTTGTACATTTTCATCTGCTTGTAGACCTTCATCACCTTCTCGCCGCTTTTGTAACCTTCCATCAGTTGGTCGATGGCAGTGCAAAGGTCGAAGTTTTGCTCCAGCAAGATGCGCAGTTTTTCCTCGCATTTTGCTTTTTGCTCTGTACTGATGTCGGCGCGCTCCACTTCAATCTTCATGTGGTATATCTTCAATTGAAGAATCGAAAGGCGGTCGATGGCCCAGGCAGGACTTTCCGTGTTGAGCGTGGCATTGGGATGTGGATCAACGCGTTGGAAAAGAAGTAAGTAGTATCCATCAATCATCTCCACGATGTCGGTGCGGTCTTGGTTCGACTTGTCGATGCGACGCTTCAAGGCCAAGGCCTCCACGGGGTCGATGTTTGGGTCGCGGATGAGGTCTTCCAAATGCCACTGCACAGTGTCGATCCACACCTT
>JAEEGG010029918.1_pt1 | contig 10141 bp, 8 predicted proteins | sample 9134161 | NCBI WGS metagenome assembly JAEEGG01 (sample SAMN16246543, study PRJNA631951) | gut metagenome | biome: gut microbiome; feature: rumen; material: CR-attached | host: Bos | place: Iran: Karaj | collected 2018-10 | reverse complement strand
AAGCGACTCCTCCGTCCCTAATAACTGGCGCTTGTACGACAAAACTGATGGACTGCCCATCCGTTGCATAAAGCAATAACTCTTATACACAAGAATGCCGCCCGATGGGCGGCTTCTCTTCTTTTGTCATGCCCGCCAAGAGCGGGCATCTCCCTTTAATAGAGTTCCGAATTCCTACTTTTTGAAGTACATGCTTCCGATAAGCGATACCGCAAGCATCACAATCATCGCCGTAAGGCCCATATCCGCCATTTCACGACGTTCGCCTTCAAGACCGGATTCAATAAGAATGACGAGCACAAGCGCAATGACGGAGGCCACGCCCCCCATCATATGGAACATTTTCACTTTTTCTTCGTTCGTGAACTTTCCGTTCGGGCGATTAATAAAGTTCATTGACATCACCTCCCATGCAAATCCAGACGATAAGGCCAATCATCACGAGCGCGCTAATCGCCACATTCGCAAGGAAAAAGTCGCGGTTCATCGCATCTAGGTCATTTGATTTTCTGAACAAGTGAATATAGACGATTGCGGCAGTCATGAGTCCCGTAATCGCCCACCAAATCCAGCCCATGTTCCAGAAGAACCCGAACACGACACAAAGCACGAGCATTGCCAAATGGCTCGCCAGCGCAATGCGCAAGGACTTTTCAAGACCAAAGCGAGCGGGTACAGAATGTAAGCCTTGCTTGCGGTCGATTTCAATATCCTGCGTCGCATAGATAATGTCAAAGCCGCCCATCCAGAGCATCAGAATAAACAAAAGGAAAATCGGGAACACCGCAAATTCACCACGAACAGCAATCCAGGCGCCAAGCGGGCTCATGCCAATCGCAAAACCAAGGAACCAATGGCAAAGCCAACTAAAACGTTTCCAGTACGAATACGAGAGCAGCAATAGCCACACCGGGAATGCAAGCGCCCCTGCAAGCGGCTGGAGCATCCACGCAAACACCACAAACAAGATTCCGTTCAACGCCAAGAACGCCATCACCGATTTACGGCTCAGGCGTCCTGCCGGCAAATGGCGCTTTGCCGTCCGCGGATTCTCCGCATCGAACTTGGCGTCTGCAATGCGATTAAAGCTCATGGCGCTGTTACGGGCAGTCACCATGCAAAGCACGATAAGCACGATAATGCGAGCCGTTTCAAAAGCGCTCATGTCGCGGAAACCGTTTGCAGCAACCCACATGGAACCAATGGCAAAAGGCATCGCAAACAGCGAATGGCTCAAACGGACAAGATGTGTAAATTCAAGGATTTTATTCATGGTTTAGCCGTTAGTCAATAGTTATTGGTCATTGGTTGTCGTTCCCGCCTCCGTGGATTTGTCATTCCCGCCACCGAGCGGGAATCTCCTTTCTTCCCCGCTCCATACTTTAGCAACACTCGCGACAAGCGATTGTTCCACGCCCAAGTGCTTTAGGATTTTCGCGGCGACGGTATCCACGAGCTCTTCAACGCTTTGCGGCTTGCTGTAAAACTGCGGCGAAGCAGGAATCACGACCGCTCCCGCCAAGGTCACATGTTTCATATTCTCGATGTGTATCAAGTTGTACGGCATTTCGCGCGGCACAATCACAAGCGGCCTGCGTTCCTTAAGGCACACATCAGCCGCGCGCACAAGCAAGTTGTCCGAAGTCCCTGCAGCAATGCGCCCAAGCGTTCCCATGGAGCACGGCACCACAGCCATGCCCGCAATATCGCTAGAACCGCTCGCGCATTCTGCAAAAAAATCATCCACGTTGCACACGTCTTTGCAATAATCGAAAAGCGCACTTTGGCATTCGTACTCGAGCACCTGTTTGCCAGGGTGCGTCACGATAAGCGTTACCTCATGACCAAAACGCTGTAAGTACATCGCCGTACGGGTCGCATAAATGCTGCCGCTAGCACCCGTCACTCCAAGCACAAAGCGACTCATGCATTCCCCGGCTTGTGCAAGAACACGCCAAACGAAATCCCGCCATCGAACATCTTGACTTGCTTGACTTCAAAGCCGCATTCTTCTGCCATTTTGCAGAACTGATCGACTGGCAAAAAGCGGATAATCGAATTCACCAGGTATTCGTAGGCATCGCGCTTGCCGCTAAAGAAGGCGCCCATTACCGGGATAAATAGCGGCGCAAGTACTTTATAGAAGAACTTGTTGAACAAATTCCTCGGCGAGAAAAATTCCAGAACGCAAAGGTAGCCGCCCGCATCGAGCACGCGGTAAGATTCCATCAAGGCGCCACGGGCGTCTGGCAAGTTACGCATGCCAAAGCCGTTTAGAATCACATCAAACTGGCGTTCGGCAAACGGCATTTTCATCGCGTCGAGTTGTACTGCATGCGCATCAATTTTCTTCGGTTTGACTTCGGCAAGCATCCCGTACGAAAAATCACCGATTACAGCAGGGTCTACAACAAAGTCGCGCGCACACACGCAACCAGATTCGAAGATCTTGCGGAACGTGTTGGCAAAATCGCCCGTGCCACCGCACAAGTCCAGCAAGCGAACTTTATTCAAATCGCACGGCGTCTTGTCTTGCGATTCAACAGCCTGCGGCTTTTCCGCGAGCATGCCCGCAGCCATCATCTTTTTCAAGCGCTTGCAGCAATACCTGCGCCAAAGCACATCCTGATAACAACTCAGAAAGTGATTCAGAAAATCGTAACGGCTCGCAATGCCATCAAACATCTTACGCACGGGACTTTTCATATAGCAAAATGTAGAAATAAAAAACGACCTGGATTTTCATCCAGGCCACGAATTTCATCACGAGCGGCGGCGCATCTCAGCAAGGCTCATCTCACCGTAGCGCTCTCGTCGTCCTAAATTACTGGAATTTAGCTGTGAAGGTTGCACCTTCCGTCGGTTCCACCAAGCGCGGGTTGTCTGCAACACCATCGCTCCAACCAATAAACGAAGCGCCTGCGCCCGGAACAGCAGTCAAGAGGATCGGGTTACCCACAAAGAACTTGCCCTTGTAAGTCGTAGCACCATTCGGGAGAGCAGCCCCTTCCATAAGCACCGTACCACTGCCAGAAGCAGCGATCGTCACAGAAGCCATGCCGCTCAAACCGAATTCTTCTTCGTATTCCTGGATAACCTTGGAATCACGCTTGCTAGCCCATTCCTTCAAGCAAGAGCCCGTCTTGTCAAAGCCCTTTCCGCAAGAGTTAGAATAATACTTTTCATTCTGCTTGAACTTGGCAAGGTCGCGTTCCATTTCCTGAGCATCAATCTTAGACGTCATCGAATTAACAATCTTTTCGACGTTTGCACCATTCGTATAGCTATTGAACATCACAGCAGAGCGGTTGATGAACATACGCTTGAATTCCGGGTTCTTGATAAGCTGGTTATAGAGGTTAGCAAAGCAGCCTTCTTCCTTGCACGGCTTGTTTCCGCCACCCTTCTTGATCCAGGCAAACATATTGCTGCTCTGGTCAAATTCACCGCCATTCACGCCCCACATCCAGTCAAAACCATGGTCAAGGTCATAGACCATGAACTTCCACGGGTGTTCCGGAGCAGACCATGCACGAACGTTGTTGTTCGGCCAGTCACCGTTATGCATATAAATTTCAGCAGCCATGTAGTCCGCAAGGTTACCCACGTCAAGCAAAAGCTTTGCGGCAGCGTAGTTCGCATTGTTTTCGCCCGAGAAATCGTTTGCAGCAACAAAGTGGAGCATGTTCATGTAAGCATCGGTCGTGCCGTTGCTGGCTTCGACTTCCTTGCCCAAGTGCTTGATGAAATTCACCGTATTCGCTTCGATCTTGTAGTTCGTTTCTACGTAATGCTTGTTGAAGCGTTCGCGCATATCGTGAATGCCGTAGTATCTGCCATTGTAGAACACCACCACCTGGCGGCTTCTCTGGTAATCCACGCTCGTACCTTCAAGGAGGGCTCCGCCCATAGCATCTTCAATGTAGTCGCTCACATAGCGGTTACCATTGTTGCGGAGGTTGAAGGACTTGTACTTGTCATTCACGCCTTTGCGGGTTTCAAACAACGGATAGTTGATGCTACCGTCTTCATATTCTTCGCGGAGGCGGATAGAGACAGACTTCTTGTCGTTCAAGCGGCTATAGCCACCCATCAGGGCGATACCAGCATCCTTTTCCCAAGTGGAGCCATCCTTCGTAGAAGAGCCATTTTCAAAGTATTCCACATGGATCGGATATTCCACATCGGCATAGAGCCCGGCGCTGTCCTTGCAGTTCTTCGGAGCATCGCAGCTCGTCTTGATATAATGTTCACGGAAGAAGCTGGAGTCCACACTGATAGCGACAATCGGCATCTTCACCTGATCTTCATCAACAAAGAATGTACGGGTCGTCACCGTGTTCGAAATAGCGCCCTTCTTGAACGTTGCGCAACGGAAAGACACACTATGTTCAATGCGCTTCGGAGAGTTGAATTCCGGAGAGCTTTCGGTCGGCACAGAACCGTTGGTCGTGCAGCGGAGCGTGACACCTTCCGGGAGAGAAGGCGGATTCAAGGTAAACGGTTCGTTATAGAAACCGGACTTGAGACCGCTCATATCAGCAGCCGGGACAATTTCGTCATAAGACTTTGCTTCGGTATTCGGTCTTTCCGGAGTCGGTTTTTCAAAATACTTCCAGTAGCCACCATCAACAATGCCCCAGCTAAGGCCACCCGTCAATTCCGGATAAGCGACCGAGTCACGGATGCCGTTAAACTTGTCAAGCAAGTAAAGCGTGCCGCCATTCTTGTCAAGCTTCCAGTTCGCATGCGGGCGCGTATGGCGATCGCCGTTATCGGCAATAGTTACTGCAGAAATATTATTCTTGTCGCAGAAAACAACTCTAAAGGACTTTGCCTTGAGAATGTCGTGGCCAAACACCCACTTGCGCAAGTTCTTCAAATTTTCGACAAGCGTATAGCCCGCCAAATCTACATCCTGGTCGCTAGAGTTGTAGATTTCCACCCAGGACGGATCGTTGCCATTTTCGTCCAGGAAATCCAAGTTAAGCGGGGTAATTTCAGTTATACGCAATGCAGACTGACCCACCCAATGAACGGTGGTATCAGGCGGCAATTGAACCCAGGTCGTCTCCGCAATGGTATCGTTACTGCTAGTTACGATTTGGATGATTTCCATACTTGAAGAGTACGGAACGCTGGTGCCAGCAGAAGAACCCGGAACAGAGGCACCACAATTATTAAGTGCAGTACAATCCGGAGAACTCGGCCCATTGAACGAGCCATTTTCATTATCATCAGCACAGCCTACTACAAATGCTGTACCTAAAACCGCAGCCAGAGAAAGAATCTCTCTAATCCATTTTTTTGAGCGAATCACGGCGACCACCTAAAATAAAGAACACATTTCCCATAGTTTTTCCATGGGACACCTCAATAATCCATCCAACAACACTAAATTTAGTAGTTTTTTCAAAAAAATAACAGTAATATTCTCTTTACCCTTGACAAGGTGAAAATAAATATGTATAATTGGGTCACCAAAATGGTTCTGTAGCTCAGTTGGTAGAGCAGTGGACTGAAAATCCGCGTGTCGTTGGTTCAATTCCAATCGGAACCACGAAGAAACCTCGGTGAAAACCGAGGTTTTTTCTTTATTTTCAGCATTTTTTCGTTACCACCAACCAATTTTCGCGACAACCACTAGAAAAAGACCCCTCTTTACACTTTTTCATCACCCCACAAAACAAAAAAAACTCCGACGTGATAAAGCTCACATCAGAGTTGCACAATTCTTGCTAAGAACAGGTTCTAAATTCTAGGATTTTACTTTTCCCCAGAAGCGGGCGGGAGCATTCCGTTCTTGACGAACTCGCCATCGGGCTTATAGCAAGAGTAAAATTCGTCCCAATGCGCCATGAGGATATCAACGAGCTCCGGCTGGAAGTGCGAACCGCTAGACTTTTTCATCTCTTCCTTAACGCGGTCCTCCGGCCATGCGGGCTTGTAGCAGCGCGGACTCGAAAGCGCATCCAGCACGTCGGCCACAGCGCAGATGCGTGCCGCGAGTGGAATTTCCTCGCCCTTGAGCTTGTCCGGGTAACCCGTACCATCCCAGCGTTCATGGTGAGCGCTCGCAATGTCAGATGCCATGCAGAGCAAGTCCGTCTTGGAATCGCGCAACAAAGTACGCCCGATAACGGAATGTCTCTTCATGATGCTGAACTCTTCAGGAGTGAGCTTGCCCGCCTTGTTCAAAATCATGTCCGCAATGCCGACCTTTCCAAGGTCATGGAGCGGAGCCGCATAGTAAATCAGCTCCTGCTGGTCCGCCGGGAGACCAAGGTACTTGGCGAGCTTCAAAGAAATCTCAGCAACGCGATGGATATGGTCGCCCACTTCCTGGCTGCGGAATTCAGAGACTTCGCCCAAAATGCGGATAAGTTCCATATGCGCAGACTTGAGCTCTTCGGCCTTGCGCTCCAGCTGCTTTGCATAACATTCAAGCTTCTGCGCACGAATCGCCGACTCAATCGTCTTTGCGGAATAAACGGAAATGAGCTTCAGGCGTTCCAGGTCTTTTTCAGAGAAGAACACGTTCTCCCCGACCTTGTTGATTGCCTGGAACACGCCCATCACGCGGCCATCGCTTTCAAGCGGCATCGTCATGACAGACGTCGTATGGTAGCCATTCTTGATATCGCTACGGCGGTCAAACCTAGCATCCCGGTAAGCATCATCGACGAGAACCGGTTCACCCGTCTTGAGGGAATACCCGACAAAGCCAGCCGAAAGCGGAATACGTAGTTCGCTTACACCATGGGCTACCTTGGTCCACAGCTCGTTCTTTTCTTCGTCAATAAGCCAGAGGGAACAGCGGTCGGCCTGCACAATCTGCCGACCCAAATCAGCCATAAGCACCAAGAGGCTGTCCGTCTGATGTTCGGCAGCAATTTTGGGCATGTACTCGAACAAGAGAGCAGCGACTTCGCCGTCTCCAAGATCGGTAGACTTTCCTTGGTACCTCATAACATGTAAAAAAATAATTAATCTTCATCAAAAAGCAAAGTATCGTTGACGATATCCTGCATTTTTTTCTATTCTTTGCGCACCAATTGGAGGAATAGGCTAATTGGTAAGTCAGCGGTCTTGAAAACCGCCGCCGTAAGGCTTGGGGGTTCGAGTCCCTCTTCCTCCGTAAAAAGCGTTTCCGAGCTCCGGGAACGCTTTTTTATTTGTAAAAAGCACGGCAATCTGCAGCAAAATCCGCTACAGCCGTCGCAGGTTCGTCGTAAATCAGCGTACACACCTTCAAGGGGAGCGGAAAATCCGGTCCAAACGCCGCCATGCACGCCGAAGTCGTCGCCCCCGTCGTAAAAACATCGTCCACCACAACCACACTCCCCCGCGTTGGCATCCTCCTCGGGAAATCCGCCACAAATGCCCCCGCCACGTTCATCTCTCGCTCCTCCTTTGAAAGCTTTGTCTGCGAAACCACAAACGTCTTGCGCTTGAGCAAGCGGCAAACCTTACCTCCTGTTGCAGTCGCAAGCGCCGCCGCCAAGAGTTCCGCCTGGTTGTACCCGCGCTCACGATACCTCGCCCTATGGAGCGGCACAGGCACAAAGTAAAGCGGCTGCGCAAGCATCGAAAGTTCCTGCGCCACCACCCCATGCTTCACTGCCGAAGAATGTCGCACAAGGTAAGAGGCAAGCCCCGGAATGTTCCTGTACTTGAGCGCATGCACAAGCTTTCGTGTCAAAGGCCGCATCGGGAACAAACAAAATGTATCGTCGTTCGGGAATTTTGAAGAGCAGGATTCCCGCAAAAGTTCCGCCGCACAAGCAGGGCAGAGCCACGGGTCAAGCCTCTCTGACGAGTTCCCGCACGCAAGGCACTCCATCCCGAAAACAAAATTTGCAACCGTTCTCAAAACGCCCATAAAGCCTCCAGTCATAAAGAGAGCGCAAAATCACGCCCCAAGGGCGAAAGCCCTCTATCTCTATAACACGCTTTTTTCAGGCAAATTGTACGGTAAAATTTTATCAACACGCTTCGAAGTAAGGCTGTAAGCTATGGGGACGCTCGTAAACTCGCTCCGAGCACGCTACGCTCTGGGCTATGGGGTCGCTTCGCTTTGGGCGCTTTCGGCCATTTTCTCGTCTTTCGTCTGTAGGCTCATAGAGCCGTTCTCTCGTCTATAGCCGCATAGCGGCGTCCCCTTCCTACTTCCTACCGTCTACTTCCTACTGTCTACAGTCTACTAATCACTTATTCCCCTGATACCTGAGGCACATCAAGAGCCCCACGAGGAACAAGCACACAAGCGCAAACGAGCCTCCATAAGAAAGGAACGGCAGCGGGAGCCCCGTCACCGGCATAAGCCCAATCGTCATCGCGATATTCACCGTGATGTGGAACAAAAAGATTGTCGCAGCGCCCATTGTCACAAGCGTCACAAACGGGTCATCGTTCGTCTTGCAAATCGAGGAGGCCCTCCATAAGAACAAAGTAAACAGTACTAGAATCACCGCGCACCCGACAAAGCCAAACTGTTCTCCAAGCACGCTAAAGATAAAGTCCGTATGTTCTTCGGGCAAAAACGAGAGATTCGTCTGCGAACCGTTTCCAAATCCCTTGCCTCCAATGCCACCACTACCAATCGCAGTGATTGACTGTAACACCTGATAGCCATCGCCCAGCGGGTCACTCATCGGATCCAAAAACGTGTTCACGCGTTTTTGCTGGTGCGGTTCCAGCATATTCCACACCATCGTGCTGGCGTAACCTGCCAAGATGTTCGTCGCAATAATCACACCCGTGAGCTTCTTGGACAAGTGCCTACGCAATACGGAGAATACGACAAGGCAAATCTGCGCACCCCACAAGACAGGAATCTGCATGGACTGCGAATGCGAAAACAGTACTGACAAAGCCGGACTCACAATCAGGAACAAATCCGTAAACGTGAGCCCCGCAAAAAAGAACCCGACAAGCGTCACAGCAGTAAACACAAGCGCCGTACTCAGATCCGGCTGTTTCAGCACAAGCAAGAACGGCACAATGAAAAGGCCTAAAGGCACCAGGAACGACTTAAGCTTATACAAGCTCACGGGATGTTTCGAAAGCCAGTACGAAATCGTAATCAGGTACGCAATCTTTGCAAACTCCGAGGGCTGCAACTTAATTACCTTCAGGTCAATCCAGCGCCCGGCCCCCTTCACGTCGCCCGCAAAAATGAGCACAAACACAAGCATCAAAAGCGCAATCACGTAAGACGGCACCGCAGCACGCTTAAGCCAGTCAATCTTCACGAACACAAGTCCCACCGCAATCGCGATCCCCATCAAGAAATAGATAATCTGCCTAAACCAGTGCGTATCGTAAAAGGCAATTTCCTCATTGACCGTCGCCGAATACACAAGCAACACGCCACACGTCATCAGCGTGAGCGTAACACCAATAAAGACCCAGTCAATTTTCAGGGGTTTATCCACAAAACGGCCGGAACTCATTCTTCTTCCTCCTTCCCAAAGAAGGCCATCAGAACCTTATGCACAATCGGAGCCGCAACAGAGCCACCGCCACCGCCCGCTTCCATAATCACGGCAACCGCAATTTGCGGGTCATCCAGAGGCGCAACCGCCGCAAACCAAGCATGCGTCTTCTGCCCCTTTTTCCATTCGCCAGAGCCCGTCTTTCCGCCTACGCGGATTCCAGGCACAGCGCCCTTCTTGCCAGTACCACCTGGATGGTTCACCACGGAATCCATTGCGTTTAAAAGCACTCTATGCGTCTCAGGTTTCATCGTTCCCGGACGGATAATTTCCGGTTCATAGCGGCGCACGACATTGCCCTGCGAGTCCTGAAGTTCCTTCATAAAGTGCGGCCGGTACACGCCCTTGTTCGTTGCCAAGGAACCGATAAACACGGCCTGCTGCAAAGGAGTCACCATCTGCCCCTGCCCAATCGAAAGGTTCAAAATAAGCCCACGAGCCCAACGCCAGCCAAGGCGCTTGTTGCGCTGGTTGAACGAAGCCGAATCCGGGAGCCACCCCGCCTTCTCGCCTGGAATATCTATGCCGAGCAGCTTTTCACCATAACCAAAGCGGCGAGCAAATTCATTGATACGCGCCATATCGATTTCAAGGCCCGCCTGATAGAAATACACGTCGCACGAAAGGCGCAGCGCATGCACCAC
>JAEEGG010029917.1_pt1 | contig 10142 bp, 6 predicted proteins | sample 9134161 | NCBI WGS metagenome assembly JAEEGG01 (sample SAMN16246543, study PRJNA631951) | gut metagenome | biome: gut microbiome; feature: rumen; material: CR-attached | host: Bos | place: Iran: Karaj | collected 2018-10 | reverse complement strand
CTAAACGAATCGTTTGGTACTGTAGGTCTAGGTCCAATAATGCTCATGTCGCCTTTTAGAACATTTAAAATCTGAGGTATTTCATCCAAACTAGTTTTCCTCATAAATCTTCCAATTGGCGTAACTCTGGAATCATTGTCACTATTAAAGGTAGAACCATCCGTATTTCTAATATCTGGAGCATGCACTTTCATAGATCTGAATTTGTACATACAAAATGCTTTACCATTCTTTCCCAATCGGGTTGCATTATAGAATACTGGCCCTTTATCATTCATGTAAATCAGTGGCCCAAAAATCATTAACTCTATGCAAAAAAAAGGCAAACCAATGAGTCCAAAAATAATATCAAATAATCTTTTGAAAAAAAACTTATACATACCTATCCTCAAATAGCTTCGCTTAATGCCTTAATCACATAATCCATGTCATTATCGGATAAAAACGTATGAAACGGGAGCGATATCAAATTACGATAATAATCATACGCATTCGGATATGCGCTGCAATCTTTCCCATACGCAGTCATCATTGGCAGCGGCTTAAAGTGTACATTCGTTGCCACTCCCTTTGCCGCCATCTTTTGCATGATCGCATTGCGCTCTGCCTCACCAATTCCAGGGATACGGATCAAATACAAATGCTTAGAACTGTCCATCTCCTCGGTATGATGGATCAAATGGCTTATTCCTAATTGATCGCACGCCTCGTCATAAATCCTTAGCATCTGCATTCTACGATCCAACAATCCCAAATATCTATCAAGCTGCTTAAGCCCGATGGCGGCAGTGATATCCGTCATGTTGCACTTATACCAAGTGCCAATAATGTCATATTCCCATGCGCCACACTGGTTCTTAAGGAGCGCATCCTTATTTTGACCATGTAAGGAAAGAAGCTGGAACATCTTGTAGATTTCTTCGTCATCAATCCCACGGATCGAATTCCACATACTTGCGCCGCCTTCCGCAGTCGTAAAGTTCTTGACGGCATGAAAGGAAAATGAGGAAAAATCGGCAATTGCACCACAATATTTTCTTTCTTTCTCAATCGTTCCTTTACCAGTATGCGATACGACTCTGCTCGCGCCAAGGCTGTGTGCGCAATCCGCGACCACTGCGACTCTTCCAATTGCTTTCTGAATGCGACTACTCAAATCGCCAAGCACGGTTCCATCTGTTTCCTTTGGGTGAAATAGGTTTTTCTTTCTCTCAACAATTTCAAAAATGCGATCATAGTCACAAACGATGCCGCCCAAATCTACAGGGATAACAGCTTTTGTTTTAGGCGTGATCATTGCCTCAAGCTGCTCATAGTCCATCTCTGGTGCGTGAGTGACGGGATCCCCGTCCTTTTGTATGTCGACAAACTTAACCGTAGCTCCGCAATGAATGGCGGCAGATGCAGTTGACGTGTAAGTGTATGCAGGAACAATTACTTCATCGCCAGGTCCAACTCCTAATACCCGAAGATTCATTTCTTCTGCTGCGGTTGCACTGCTTAGGCATACAACCTGGCTTCCGTACTTAGCATTTGCTTCGTCACTTGTACAGTCAATATTGGTTAACCCAGTTTCTATATATGCAGCTAATCTGCGCTCCAATAACTTTGTACGTGGTCCTGTTGTAATCCACCCGCTCCTAAGCGCATTGGCTACTTCCTCAATCTCTGCCTCAGAAATATCTGGTGGGCTAAAACTAATTTCATGTTCTTTCATGATTCAATTTCCTTGTTTTTTGTTCAAAATACGCATTAACACCCATTATTTTTTATACTCTTATTTCCGTATGTTGTCAATGTTAGCTTGCATTTTTCTTAGTCAAACACTATTTCCCATAAAAAGCAAAGCAACGCCATTTACAAGATCCTTAATTTTGCTTACAATAAAGATTAATAAATGTAATTTCGTTATTGTGAGGCTTTATTATGCAGAGAACCCTAAGCTATTTCCCAGTTATCCCGTCATATTCAAATACCCCCCTCACCATCAAGGGTTACCTTAAATCCCGTGGCTATTCCGCGCAAAACCTCAAAATCCTAAAGCAGCTCCCTGATGGCATTCTGCTCAACGGCGCCCCTGCCCACATGAATGCCCGTCTTACCCCAGGCGACACTCTTACCGTGCAAATAAAGGAGGAAGCCTCCTCCGAGAACATCGTTCCCGTAAAGCTCCCTCTCAATATCGTCTATGAGGATGAGGATCTGCTTGTCGTCAATAAGCCGGCTGGCATGCCGATCCATCCGTCTCAGAACAACTATGACAATACCCTGGCGAATGCCCTGGCCTACTATTTCCAGCAAAAGGGGGAGTCCTTTGTTTTTCGCTGTATCGGACGACTCGACCGTGATACCTCCGGCCTAACCGTCATCGCAAAACATTTCGTGAGCGCCGGGATTCTTGGCGACTTAGTCGCTGAGAAAACCCTTCGCACTCGTGGCGACATTTCAAGTTCCTCCATGCCTAATCGCGCGACAACCTTTACGCCAGAATCATCATCAAATAACCAATGCCTCCTCCCTTTACCGCCTGCCCCAGAAGCTATTTCTCCCATGAATGCGATAAATGCAGAAATCTCCTCACCCATGTCGTCAGATTTCCATCGAAACCAGGCCTTTCAGCGTGAGTATCTTGCCATTGTCCGCGGCCCCGTCATACCCTCCTCTGGTACGATTACCGCGCCTCTTGGCCGCAAGCCTGGCTCTATTATTGAGCGCTGCGTCGACTTCGAAAACGGAGAGCCCGCCGTCACCCATTACCGCGTCGTAGAAGAAAAAAATGGGTACAGCCTCGTCTCCCTCATCTTAGGGACGGGCCGTACCCATCAAATCCGTATTCATATGAAATACATTGGGCATCCCCTGATCGGGGACTACCTATATAATCCTGAGAATCAGCAGTCTAAAAGCATTACTACCATTTCCACTGCTGAAATAGTTGAAGCGAATTCTCGTATTTCTTCTTTTCAGGAACCTGCAACATTTACGCCTTCGGTACTGGCTCGACAAGCGCCACACTCAAATTCAGAAATACCCGCGTTATCTCGTCAGGCGTTGCACTCGCATCGTCTTTCCTTCCCCCATCCCATGACGGGACAACCGCTGGAATTCGTTGCACCACTTCCTGATGACATGCAGTTACTTCTTTCCTAAACAGAATGGTTGGTCGCTATTCTCCCACAACCATTCGTCCCTTTTTGAAATACGCAGGCGGTCTTTCCTGAGTCAACGGAATCATCTTGCCACTCTACATGTCAGCCTTCGTCTTCGTCGCCTTTTTCCTTCTGCCGCGTGGCCCCTTTTCCACATGGAGCTTTCGCAGTGCGCCATCCGCAATCAGGCACTCGCCATGCTCTTTCACGAAGAGAAGCTTCTGCTGGTTTGCGCCATAGATTTCGGCAAATTCCATCGCCTGAATGCAAAGCTTGCTGTATCTCTGATAGGCCGCCGTACCCTTCTGTAAATACAAGTAATATCGATCCTTCATGCGATAAAGCTCGCTATGTACCCGAAGCGTCTTGGGAACGACACTCGCCAGCTCCATGATGTCAGAAAGACTTCGGAATTCAAAAATCCCTTCCTCAGGCTGAACAGGCTTTTCCGCTTCCTTACTCTGTTTAGCCCCAGTCTCCACTTGGGTATTTTTCTGGCCATCACCTTTCTTTGCGGCTGAATTCATGAAGGCGTTTTTCATTTCCTTTAAGTACTCCATCAGCCGGCCGCCATCCTTATCCATCAAGGGGTCGCTCTCACTAAAGGTCAAAACTAGTCCCTGCTCAGGCAACATCATAATGGACATGTCAAACGCAAACTTAGGAGGTTTGTAGCCCACTTCCTCAGATGCCTGCGTAATGATGTCACGCACGACTTCCCGAGCCTTTTCACTCCGAAGCACAAAGTCCTTATAATCAATCTGATAGTCTTCCAGCTCTTCATTCGAGATGAAACACCGTATCGTCTTATCGTCTACTCTTTCAAATTTCATAGGCATCCTCCTTTCCGTCAGTTCAAACCTCTTGCCACTCTTATCGGCATGTCTGCTGGAGTTTTTTAGTACCCCCCATATGCATTTCGCTTTGTTCTGATCTTATTCTACCACGTTTTCGATGGTTTTTCCATCTCCAATTTTCTCCAAAGAACTTTCCGGCCGTCCCTCTGCCATCTTGAGCTGCGCCGTTACTAATCCATAATATATGCCCTTTTTCTCCAAAAGTTCATTATGGCTGCCCATCTCCGCGATGGAGTGCTTGTCAATGACGATCAGTCGGTTCGCCTCACGAAGCGTTGACAGTCTGTGTGCGATTGCAAAGGTCGTTCTGCCCTGGATCAGACGATTTAACGCCTGCTGGATCAAAAATTCGCTTTCGGTATCCAGGGCCGAGGTCGCCTCGTCCAAGATCAAAAGCTTCGGGTTATTCAGGATCGCCCTTGCAATGGCAACTCTCTGTCTTTCACCGCCGGAAAGATTATAGCCATGCTCACCGACATAGGTATTATAGCCATCGGGCGTCTTGCAGATAAAGTCATGCGCATTGGCCGCCTTTGCCGCCTGGATGACCTCCGCCAGCGTTGCCGTCGGCTTTGCAAAGCGAATGTTGTCGAGAATGGTTCCTGAAAACAGGAAGGTCTCCTGCAACACCACGCCGATCTGGGAATGGAGATTTTCCACCTTTACGTCCCTAAGATCAACGCCATCCAAAACAATGCGTCCCTGATCAGGGTCATACAATCTCATAATCAGGTTGATCATCGTGGATTTTCCGGTACCTGATGCGCCAACGAAACCGATCATCTCGCCGGGATGCACTTCAAAATTGATATTCTCGAGCACGGGTTCATAACTATTGTAGCCGAAGGAAACCTTTTCAAACTGGAAATGTCCCTTGACGGCGATCTCCTTACTGCCATCGCGGTCCTTGATCTTCGGCTCCTCATCAAGCACGTCATAGATACGATTCAGGCTCGTCACCATCTGCATGACCATTCTGGGCAGATGGGTCATCCATCCCAAGGGTCCAAACAGATAGCCGCTGTAGGTCATAAACTGCACGAGCTGACCCATGGTCATCTTTCCAGCCAGTACGTCGTTACCTCCAAAGAGCACGGCCACATAGGTACCACAACCCAAAAGGAAGGTCAAAATAGGGAAGAAAACCGCCCAGAAGGTCTCATTTCTCGACTGGGTCTGTGCGTAGTCCTTCGCCTTTTTCGTAAAGCGCTCCGCCTCACGATCCTCCGTTCCAAAGGTTTTGACGATTCTCATGCCGGAAATAATGTCCTGAATGCTGTTGCTGAGCTCATCCGATTTGATCCACTGGCGATGGAAGATCATGTGAATATGATGCCAAAAGATCTTCATCAGGGCAAACACAACAATGACAAACATGAGCGATAAGCCCGTCATGACGGGGCTGATCGTCACCATGACCACCAAGGACACGATCATGGTCAGCAGGGTCGAAAACATATAGCCGAATACTTCCTCAAAAAACTCGCGGATACGGCCCGTATCGCGCGACACTCTGTTCATCAGCTCGCCCGGCTTTCGCTTGTTGATAAACGAAAGGGACAGCACCTGAATCTTGCAATAAAGCTTCTCTCGCAAGGACATGGAAAGCGCCGAGCCCAGCTTAATGCAGGCCAGATTCTTCCACACCTCGAGGAGGATCGCACCGATCAAAAACGCAAAGGAAATGCCTACAAAAACCCATAGATCCGTCCAGGTTCCTTTTCCGGTCGAAAGTGCATCATCAATAAACCAGCGCTGCACCATGGGGCGCGCCATGTTCATTCCGGAGATCACCAGCATGGACAGGCTGATCAGTAACAGCTTTCCGACGAAGCCCCCGCAAAGGCTCATAAATTTCTTTGCAATGTCCATCTTGCCCTCGCAGTAAGGGCAGGTGCTGGTGCCTGGCAGGGCACGACCACACTTCTCGCAATAGGTCTCATATTCCGAGCTTGTTACCTCCTCAGCCCTCTGCGCATCACCAAACTCCTGATAAGAAGTTACAATCGCCTGTGCTCCGCGCACCGCATAGGATGCGCGTACAATCTGGCGCATCGAAACCCTCGCAATGCAGGTTTCATTTTCTTCAAGATCCATGACGGTAATGATGCCACAGCCAACCTGATGCTCGCAGCGAATTTTCTTGCAGTCCTTGAGCTTTGTCTGATAGGTCATCTGATCCCCGGCAAGCACTACCAGTCTTTGATTCGTCACGGCAAGAAACACGTTCGTTTCGTACCGATCTGCCACGGCTCCGAAAGCACCGCTTTTCTTTGTACCGTCAGCCGTCGTTTTTGCCTCACCGGCTCCGCTTCCCTTTGCATCAGGAGCAGTCTTACCTGCCGCCTGAATGTCATAGGCAAGATCCGCCGGGACACAATATACTAATTTCTCACCAGGAGAAGGCGCCAGGGCCTCCAACTGGCTTCCCGTTAACGTAAATAATAATTTCATGTCGATATACCTCTAAGAATTCGTTTCACTCCCAAGCGACGCTATTCGCATTCCGCTTCGCTTGCAGGAAACGCGCTATATGAATAAGTCAAGTTTTTTCTTCTCCTGTACGCTCAATGCGTAAAAATCAGGGATCTCATAGCGGTTGCCGTCAATGTCCTTTACAAGCAGTCTCGACTCACTCAGGGAAACAACGACGTCACCGCTCATATGCGTCGTAAAACGACATACGCCAAAGCTGGTCTCCACGTGCCAATAGGCATACCCATACTCTTCCTTGATCTCCATGATCTTCTTGATCACGGGCATAAAATAGCGGAGTCTGATCTGCTCACGAAGCATCTCCTGCTGGTCCTTCGGAAGATTTTTTAAGTCCTCGACCATGCCGATCTCCTTCGCCTTTTCATCTGCCTCACGAATGGAGACAAACTCCTCAGGATTCGTCAGCGGAAAGGTCAGATACACACCGATTCTCTTATATTCCTTATCTCCAAACTTCAAGGAGACAAAGCCGCCCTCCGTCCTCGCAAAGGTCGCATTCTCCTTCGTCAGAAACCGCATCTCCAGCAGCTCCTCCGACTCCTTCTTCAGCTCCTCTTCATTAAACTCATCATCTAAATTCAAATCTAACAAATCCATATCTTCACTCATCTATCTTACCTCTTGTCTTTCTAATATCAGCTCTTCTGCACTCACAACACTCACAATAAGTACTTAGAGAAAAACACAGCCTATCGTAACCTCGAGAGGGAGGCTTGGATATGACCTTTCAGGCCCGTGTCCCAAGCGTCGGTACTTAGGAGCCGTAAGTGGTCAAAAGCGGCATATGTGACGATTTTGACCACTGGATCCTTAGTACCGCTACGCTGGACCCGGAGTGCGAGCGGGTACAGTCGCAAGCTATGCTTGCGATCCCGAACGCAGTGAGGGACGTGCCGCAGGGCACGCCTGGAAGATCATATCCAAGCCAGCCCCCGAGTCTTTCCATAGTCTATTCCAGTCCCCTCATGGCGAGTGCCTTCGTCTGCAGCTCGTTCAGCTTGTAATAGGTTCCCTTCTTTGCCATCAGCTCCGCATGCGTTCCGGACTCCGTCAGTCTTCCTTCATCCAGCACGATCAGATGCGTTGCATTGCGCAGCGTCGATAATCTGTGCGCGATGGAAATCACGGTTCTGCCCTTCTCCAAACGCTCCAGCGACTTTTGAATCGCAAGCTCCGTCTCGGTATCCACGGCTGAGGTTGCCTCATCCAGGATCAAGATCTTAGGATCCGCCAGGATAGCCCTCGCGATGGAAATTCTCTGCTTCTCACCGCCGGAAAGGGATCTCCCTGAGGAGCCAAGGATCGTATCATATCCTTCCGGCATCTTGCAGATAAAGTCATGTGCGCTCGCCTGCATGGCCGCGGAGATAATTTCCTGGCGCGTTGCATCAGGCCTAGCATAAGCAATGTTCTCTGCCACGGTTCCCATAAAGATATAGGTCTCCTGACTCACCATGGCTACATTCTTTCGAAGCTCTCTGAAGCCATACTTCTTTACGTTCACGCCATCCACCAAGACTTCTCCCTCCTCCGTGTCATAGAGTCTGGAAATCAGGTTGACCAGCGTTGATTTTCCCGCACCGGAACGTCCCACGATGCCGAACACCTCTCCGGCATTTACGTGGAAGCTGATGCCCTTTAGGATCGGCTTATGCGGCTCATATCCAAAGGTCACGTTCTTCAGTTCAATCTCTCCTTGTAATTCGGACGGTCTGTAAGGATCGCGCACCTCGCGTACCTCAGGCACGGCATCAATGATCTCAAAAAGTCTCTGTCCGCAGTTCATACAGTTCGTATACCAACGAATGATGTGCGACATAAACTCCAAGGGTCCCTTAAGCTGTCCCACGTAACCCGAAAAGGTCAGGAGAAGTCCCAGGGAAAGATTCTGCGTGCTAAGAAACCCAGCCACGTTGCCATCCTGCGCAGACGCCGTAAAGCTGCTGATCATCAGCGCACCGCCGACGGCCCAAACCAGGAAGGAAATCGTATCCTCCACGGAGTAATATAATGCAAAAAACTTGTTATCATAATGGGCAAGATCAATTTCGGAATTTTTCACCTTCTTATTGTTCTTGTCGAAGCGCCCGATCTCCTGCTGTTCACGGCCGAATGCCTTTACCACGCGGGCACCCGTCAGATTCTCGTTGATCTGACTGTTCATGCGCCTGTTGGCACGGTGACGCTTGCCATAGTAATGCCATAGATGCGGCAACATGTTGTAGCTCATGATCACAAGCACCGGCATTAAGATCACGCACGCCAATGCGAGGATCGGGCTTAGGGCAAACATCACCACCGTGGTAACGACCAAAGTCAGCACGTTGATGAAGAAATACGGAATTCCGTCGATAAAGAAGGACGAAATCTGCTCCGCGTCATCGCACACCCTGGTCATCAGACCGCCCGTCTGGCGTCTGGTAAAGAAGCTGATGGAAAGTCTGCCCATGGCCGTAAATGCCTGACTCTTGATCGTTCCCACCACGTGCGGCGCAACGTTTGCCGTCATCACGCCCTGCAAAATACCAAAGAACTGACCGATCACCTTCGCGATGATCATGGCGATCACAACCATCACGAGCGCCGTTCCAAAGCGCCCGGCGGGTAAATTCAAAAACTCCAGAAATTCAGGATTCTTCGCCAGCACCTTGTCATACAAAATCGTACCGCTAAGGTACGGCCAGGCAAGGTTAAGTCCGACGTTGCCGAGATAGCATAATACCATGATCGCCAGCTGGAGCTTGTACGGCTTAAAATATCCCATAATGCGTAAGAGCACCGAGCGCTTGTCCAGACATTTCGGGCAGACCTTTCGCTCCTGATCAGGATAGAGCATGCCACACTTTGGGCAGACCTCCTTACCCTTTTCTACGTCAAGGTCTTCCTCCTTGATTTCTTCCTTGTCCTTGATTTTCTTTAATAGATCAGCAAGCTTATGGAAATAGCCCTGCTTTGTGTTGGAAAACTGACACAGAAACCTCTCCGTACCCTCGATTTCGCCCATGAGAACGCCCGTGCTGATCTGACGCAGCACCTTTAGTCTCTCCACCTTTTCCAGCGGGTAAATCGTCAGGGCAGGCTTCCCCTCCAGCACGGCATCCTTCTGCATGCCGCCGTAGCCGCCAAGTCGAAATTCCTGCTTCTCGCGATAGGGATACGCCGCAACAAGGAGCTTTTCCTTGGTCAGCGCTACCACCGTATCCGCAAACCTGTACTCAATATCAAAATCCGCCATGGCGCCAAACAGGATCTCCTCCTTTGGAACGCCATAGTCCTTTGCAACTTCATAAAAACTTTCCGGTAATTTCATTTTGTCTCACTTCACTTTCTAAAACCCTAAAACCCGATTTTCCGAATTGTCTCCACAAGGTTCCTTCCATAATTCTCCGTTCCAAGGCAGTTCGGGTGCAGGTTGTCCAAATAGTATTCCTTCAGATGGGGCACAAGCGTGAACCCATCCACAACAGTTACATTCTTATAGCTTCCCGCGATCTTTTTTATGTTTTCGCAGAAGCTGACAAATTTCTCATAACCTTCCGGCTGATCGCCGCGCCAAATGGGCGAGATGCAAAGAATCGGAATCTCATTCCCATAAATTCCCGTCAAGATCTCATAATATTCCTCCACGTCGGTCATGGTC
>JAEEGG010029916.1_pt1 | contig 10142 bp, 8 predicted proteins | sample 9134161 | NCBI WGS metagenome assembly JAEEGG01 (sample SAMN16246543, study PRJNA631951) | gut metagenome | biome: gut microbiome; feature: rumen; material: CR-attached | host: Bos | place: Iran: Karaj | collected 2018-10 | reverse complement strand
ATACTGATTCGCAGGGCAGAACGGCAGGACGTGCCGCTGTTGCTGGATTTCATACGGGGGATAGCCCGGTATGAGAAGATGGAGAACGAGGTGATTGCTTCGCCAGAAGTGTTGGAACGTGAAATGTTCGACGAACACAGGGCGGAGGCAGTGTTTACCGTCGTGGATGGACGGGAAGTGGGCTTCGCACTCTACTTCTACAATTTCTCGACGTTCATTGGGCACTCCGGGCTTTATCTGGAAGACCTGTTTGTATGGCCGGAAGAGCGAGGCAAGGGTTATGGCAAGGCTCTCCTGCTGCATCTGGTCAGAATAGCACACGAACATCGTTGCGGACGCATGGAATGGACTTGCCTGAACTGGAACCAGCCCAGCATCGACTTCTATCTCTCACTCGGAGCCGTGCCCATGAATGAATGGACCATTTACCGACTTGATGCTACGGCATTGGAGCAATTAAGCAAACAAAAGAACAGAATGACCCCATGAGCAAGACTTGGAAGATTGACTCGGAAGGAGTGCTGACCATTCGCCCTGGATTCAGGAAAACGAAAGGACAGCCTGATTTCTATGCCCTACGCGACGAGATTAAAGCCATTTTCGTGGAAGAGGGTGTGCGTGAGATTGGCGACAACTGGTTCAGCTATTTGCATGAAGTCAGAGATATTTCCTTCCCTTCTACACTTCGCCGTATTGGTAAGAGCGCTTTTCTTGGGTGTGAGAATCTGGCTGAGGTCTTCCTTCCTGAAGGTGTCGAGGAACTTGCCGAGAGCGCCTTTCAAGATTGCGCGAACGTACGGCGGTTCTGCTTGCCGGCATCCTTACGACGCATCGGGTTTCTGGCCCTTCATGTGGGTGATGGTAGGCTATTGTCAGTCGAGGTGGATAAAGGAAACAAACACTACACCTCGAAGTATGGAGTACTCTGGGTACCGAAAGGTGTAGATCTGATAAAACAGTTTGACGATTAGGACTATTAGACAATATAATGAAACATAAAGGAATCATCTGCGGAATACTGGCAGCTGTCTGCTACGGCACAAATCCATTCGGTGCCTTGCCGCTCTATGAGGAGGGTGTCAACACGGCATCCGTCCTCTTCTATCGCTTCTCAATGGCAGTCCTGATGCTGGCCGTGATGCTGATTGTGGAGCGCAAGTCGTTCAGCGTCAAGAAAGGAGAGTTGAAGACGCTGGCTTCGCTGGGCGCATTGTTTGCCGTATCGAGCATCACCTACTATCAAAGTTTCCACTTCATGGATGCCGGCATAGCTTCAACCATCCTGTTTGTCTATCCCGTCATGGTGGCAGTCATCATGGCAGCCTTCTTCAAGGAGAGCGTCACCCTGTCTACGGTCTCTGCAATCATTCTGGCACTCTTGGGCATAGGCTTGCTATACAGAGGCGGCGAGGGGGCGACACTCAGCACTATGGGTATCATCCTCGTGATGCTCTCGTCGTTGTCGTACGCCGTCTATATCGTCCTCGTCAATCAGTCGAGCATCCGCATGTCCTCGCTGAAACTGACATTCTATGTGCTGCTGATATGCATGATGTGTTTGCTGGCCTATTCATTCACATCTCCCGACTTGCACCTCCAGCTGCCACCTTCGCCAAGGGCTTGGTTCTATGCCTGCTGGTTGGGACTGGTACCGACCATTCTCTCATTGGTGCTGATGACGATTGCCGTTCATGAGGTGGGGGCAACGCCTACGGCCATTATGGGAGCCTTGGAACCACTGACTGCCGTCGCCATTGGCGTACTGCTCTTTGGCGAATCACTTACCCTCCGTCTGATGATAGGAATCGTACTCATCCTGCTGGCCGTCATGGTTATCGTGTTAGGCAAGAATTTTCATCTACGTACCATCAAACATACATTATCTACACTTGTCAGGAAAACATGGCGCTGGAAATCATGAGTTTCAATGCAAGTGATGAATTGAGATTGAATAATATGACAGAGAAGAAGATTAACATATCGACAGCTGACGAGCAGATAAGGCAACTCTACGAAACGGCATTCCCTGAAGACGAGCAAATCCCATGGGATGACTTGATGCGACTCGTTGGGGAAATGCCTCTGGATTTCACTGCATATTACGATGGAGAAGCATTCATAGGCTTCACCATCGTCTATCCTCGTAAGTCATTCAACTGGTTTTGGTACTTTGCCGTGCGTGAGGAACTACGAGGCAAAGGCTATGGCCAGCAGATACTGACTCAACTGATTGAACGGTATAAGGTGCAGCCTTTCGTCCTGGATATGGAGAGCACCACCCAAATTTGTGATAACCTGGAGGAACGTAGAAAACGCCAGTCGTTCTACATGAGAAACGGGTTTAGGGACACGAATGTCTATCGTACCTATAACGACATCACCATGACCATCATGATGAGAGGAGAAGGTACGTTTACCATGCAGGATTGGGACGACATTGTAGATGAATTGAAGAAGTATTGGTGGCCAGAAGACATAAATGAGGAATACGAGTGAGTTGATACCCACATCAGATTAATTCTTGCATGATAGATTTCACAAGTGTGCAATGCTTAAAACAGCCATTTTTAGGTATTGCACACTTTGTTTTTTCGCCGTACCTTTGCGCCCTGGAAAGGTCGCAAATACAACTGTATTATCACTCGTCATGACATTCGCACTTCAGGATCTCTTCGGACAGAAATCTGCGTATGGCGATTTCCAAGGTATTATAGAGAGACTACAGACTGACACCGTATCGGAGATTCATTATGCCGACTCTGCCACAGAGATTCCTATTCCCAAGTGGTTGCGAGTCTCAGGCATGATGCCATCTGTATCTCCAATATCATGTCCTTGACATCCTGGTTGACGCGCTCGAAGTTGGCATAAAGGATTCGTTCCCTAGCGTCCACAGACGGGAACTTGTAGAACTTTGGCAGGGGATGGTTGGCATAGTCTTCCTCCTCTGCCTTTATCTCTGCCATGTCGAAGTTCGTCTTGCAATATGGTTCATATTTAATATGAAATAATATTTGAGAGAAAGTATATTATATATTCAAGTTCCTCAAGCTCGCCGATTCTTTTTCACCACAGAGGACACGGAGTTTTTTTTATCATACACAAAAAGCCTCCTTCTATATGGAAAGAAACTCTGTGTGCTCAGTGTGCTCGGTGTTTCAAAAAACATGGCGATAAGTTGAGTAATGTGAATAATTTGACTGAAATCATCCGACGAATTGTCTGTATTCTTGTGAGTATGGATTTTATTTTGTAATTTTGCAGCCGAATTCAAACAAAAGTGACAACACTGCTCATTCTGATGGCTGCAGCAACCAGACGCTCATCGACCGCGCGCAACACGGTGTCAGCCGTGCTGCGATGCTCTGAAGCTGAGCTAATGAGAAACTTGGATAACGAATAATATATGAGATGTATGAAACAGATGTTCATGAAACAATCGTAAGAAAAACCTTCGATGAAGGTCGTCAAAGTACAACAACAAGGCATCATCTGCACAAGCGTCACTCGTCAGGGCTACGGCACGGCCAACTCCGGCGTGGACGACAGCGAGCTGGACAACAACGGATCGTGGAACTGGGATTAACGACAAGGAGGATAAGACAATGAAGAAAACCAAGACTACGATTCAGACCCTGGCCAAATGCAACAGTGGCAGCAAGTATGCCGCCAGCATCGGCGGCGGCAAGAACAACAACCACCCCAGCACCATCAATATCTATGGCGGTACGGTCAATGCCACGGGCGGCGAATACGGTGCCGGCATCGGCGGAGGCCAGAACCGCGGCGGATGGAACACCAATACTCTTCACTTCAAGAAGGCTGGTACTCCCTCGACGGGCGCCGTCTCGCTGCCAAGCCCACGCAGCGTGGCATATATATAAATAATGGTAATAAGGTTATAATACAATAAAATAATTGAATACAAACAAAACAATGAGAACAAGGATTCTACTATTACTCGCCCTGCTGTGCACACTCGCACTGGGGGCCAGCGGACAGGGGTTTGCCATTGACCCCACACAGCCTGTCTCTGCCGCCGACGTGGAGGTGACAGAGGTGCGCTACCTGCAGTTCATGAGCCACGACTCATTAGTGGTAGACCCCGTGACGGGTCTCACCGACACCTTGCACATCGACGACGGCCAGAGGGTGCTCACCGAGGCGGAGTACCAGCAGATGGCCTCCGAGCCGGCGCTGTCACGCCGACGCATTGCCACCCCCACCGTCGACACGGGCGAGTATGGCGGCATCACGGGCGAAGGCACGCAGAACTTCGGTTCCATGGCATTGCTGTACTCCTACAAGTATCCCTCGGTGGATGCGAATGGAAATAAAGTGGTGCTGTCGGCCCTCATGGGCGTGCCCACAAAGATATTCTTCGACGGCATACCGGCCAAGCCCAACAACGTGATCATAGGCTGCCACGAGACCATCACCAGCAACTACGAGTGTCCCACGAACTACAATCATGGGGGCAGTGCACAGAGCGGCAATGGCATGTTGCTGCAGTATTGCCGCTACGACGCCATACGCCAGCCATGCTGCCTCGTCATCCTGGCCGACTACGAGGGCTATGGCTGCACCGCCGACCGTCCGCACCCTTACCTCTACCAGGAGCTGACAGCCCGCCAGGTGGTGGACGCCGTGCGCTACGGACTGAAGCTCTACCAGTCAAATGTGGGCACAAGTGCCCACAGCTTCGCACGCTTCGAGGACGACAACTGGAAGAGCGTCTGCATAGGCTACTCGCAGGGCGGCAGCGTGGCACTGGCCACCCATAAGTTCATCGAGACCAACGGCCTCTCCAGCGAGCTTCACTTCCAAGGCTCCGTGTGCGGCGACGGCCCCTACGACCCCGTGGCCCACGTGCGCTACTACATGGAGGACAACGGCAGGACCTACCACCTGAAGGACGGCGTGGAGCAGCAAACCGCACATACCCCCGGCACACTATCCATGCCCATCGTCATGCCGCTCATCCTGAAGGGCATGTGCGACAGCAACCCCATGATGCGCCAGCACAACCTGGCCGAATACCTCACCGGCCTCTTCTTTTCCACATCCTCCACCTACATGATCGAGGCGAAGAGCAACGCCAACAAATCCGACCAGTACAGCACCGAGAGTGTGACCAAGAAGTATCGCGAATGCCGGAAGAACGGAGGCAACTGGAATGGCGGCATCAGCAATCCCTACGGCGACGACATCACCGTGGGCGGCACCTATTCTTCTGCCGAAATGAAGGAAATGCTGTTCAAGGACGACGGCGACAACGTCTGGGGCAGGATGGACAAGATGTTCCAACCAAGCTGTTACAACTATCTGAACACTAAGAGCAACTTCGAGGACGCCCAAGGCAACCGCATCACGCCCACCGGACACAGCGCCATGGAGGACCTGCACCGCGCCTTGGAGAGCAACAACCTCACCGTGGGGTGGACACCCCAGCACCGCGTTGCCTTCTACCACAGCACCTACGACACCGTGGTGCCCTACGCCAACCTCCTCTCTTTCATCAAGAACCAGCCCAGCCTGAAATATTACTTCTATGACGGCAGCCTACGCCACAGCATGGCCGGCTTGAAACCTACATACGCTGAAAAGGGCGAAGCCAACGTGTTCGTTTATGACACCCCATCAGCAAATGACCACGTAGATGCCGGTAAAAACTTCTATTTCTTTGGGTCATGGGGAGGAGTTGTTGGCCAGTCGCCCGACACCTGGCTCTACGAATGGGTGATGACGGGTGATAATTAGAGTTTAGAATTTAGAGTTTAGATAGATATGACAAAGAAATATTTCATCCTTATGATGACGGTGCTGCTGTCGCTGACGGCAAGCGCCGACAAGTGGCAGGGCACCGTGGACCTGCTTCTGACCGCTCCTAACGGATACACCACCAACATAGTACAGGCAGTGGCTATCTTCGACAACGAAGCCGGCACCGCTACACTGGGCAACGGTTACAACGCCTGCATCTCGCAGTTCGAGGAGGGCAAACTCAGGATTCCCGGCATGTATAGTAATAATAATGGTGCTTTCCGAGTGGAGATAGCTCCCTTTGCCTTCCGCTTTTGCAACTATCTGACCGAGGTGGAGATAAGCGAAAGCGAAAACAATGGGGGTATGACCACCATCGGCACCTGTGCCTTCGTGGGCTGTTCGCGGCTGCACACGCTGACGCTGCCCTCGTCGCTGACCACCATCGGCGCAGGAGCCTTCGCCGAGCTGCCGTCGCTGAAGGTGGTGTATTGCAATGCCGCGACGGCCCCCACGTGGGAGTGGAACGACGTGTTCGCCACCCTCGGCACCAAGGCCAGCATGGCCGCGATGGCTGCCGACAGGTTCCTCTACGTGCCGGCGGGCGCCCTGGCAAGCTATGACAGCTACCAGTTCGACGGCACGCAGACCAGGGCCAACGAGAAGGTGGGATGGCCCGACGCCTTCGCCCGCGTCTACGAGGTGAACGATGAGCCGCAGCCCATCAGTTCACTCGATGAACTGGTGGAGTTCCGCAATGCCGTGAACGAAGGCGGAAAGTATAAGGGCAGCAACTCGGCCATACTGACTGCCGACATCGACATGGCGAGTATCACCAACTGGGAGCCCATCGGCACGACGACTGCGGCCGACAAGAGGTACACAGGCACTTTCAATGGCGACGGACACGTCATCAAGAACCTCAGCGTAGACCGGCCGAATGATCAATACGCCGGACTGTTTGGCTATGTCTATAATGCCACCATTTGCAACCTCCATCTGGTCAATCCCACGGTGAAGGGTCACAATTTCGCTGGGACCGTGGTTGCCCACGCAGATAAATCGCACATTGCCGACGTGCTCGTTGACGGCGCCTCCGTGCAGGCTAATGGGGGCAACGGTGGCGGCATAGTGGGATCTCTTGACGGCTCGACGGCCGAGCGCTGCCTCTTCAGCGGAGATGTGACGGGTGAGGATAATAGCAATTGCGGAGGCATCGCCGGCAGTTTTGGATACCAGAGTGCCACCATTGACTGCTCTGCCAGCGGAAGCATCACAAACGACCGTAACACGGGAGGCATCGTGGGCTTAGGCAACAGCGGTGTAACCATCACACGTTGCATGGCCAGGAACACAATCACCAGTAGCGGTACTAGCGGTACTAAGGGAGCCATCATTGGCCATCTCTACAACAGTGGTGGTGATTCCCACATTACCGACTGCGCCTATTGGAACCAACAGGAGACGCTCGACATGATAGATGAGCAAACTTCATACGACGATACCTACACCGTCACTGAAGAGGGCAACAAGGCGTTCTACGAAGAAAGCTATATACTGTCCGACAAAGCCCGCAATCAGCTTGGCGACGGCTGGCACTACTTCACGGGCTTCCTCACGGGCTATCCCATCCCCGCCACCCTCCTCGACATGTATATGAACAGCATGCTGAGCACCGACGACGACGGCCTGGTGTACTGTCCCTTAGGCACCCCGTCAGACTTCCAGTATTATATGGTGTACGGCTATAAGGGCACTGCCAAGAGCCTCACCATCCCCGCAACGCACAACGGCAAGGCTGTGGTAGCCATCAATGACGATGTGTTCCGGGGCAACACCACCATCAAGACCATGAATACCGGCGAGAACATGGTGCTCATTGGCAAGGGGGCCTTCTACGGTTCCGCCATACAAGACCTGACCTTAGGCAACAACTTGGGTGAAATAGGTGAGAGCGCCTTCGAGGAGTGCGATGCCCTGACGGCGGTGGCACTGCCCACTAACTTCCAAAAGGTCGGCGCACGCGCCTTCTGCGGCTGCGACCAGCTCGAGTCCTTCTCCATAGGATATGCCTTCAAAGACCACACCGGAAACTTCCTCGCCAACTGCCATAACCTGAAAAGTCTCACCATCTCTGGCAATACTGGCTACAACACAAATGGCTACGTCTGTGAGGACAATGTGCTCATACACAACCACTCCGACAACAAGACCAGCTACTTCGTGGCCTGCGCTCCCGGCAAGACGGGCAACTACACCCTGCCCACGTTCAACGGCTTTAACCGCATCAACATCCTGGGCGAGTGTTTCGAGGGCTGCACCGGGCTTACCGGCATCACCTTCCCCGCCGATCACACCTACTGGGTGGGCGGTCGTGCGTTCAGCGGAGCCACCAACCTGCGCTATATCGACATGAGCGGCGTTGCCGGCATACGTGAAGGCGAGACCTCCACGGCTGTCACTTACAACGTGGACCGTCAGAACACCGAAGACCCGTTCTACGGCACCAGCAACGCCACCTTCATCTACCTGCCCCCAGGACACAGCGCACAGGCCGACGAGCCCAACGTGGTGATTGGCGGCACGGCCAACAGCATCCTGCTCACCGACGGATGGGACTTCTGCCCGCCCGTGGACATCACTGCTACTAATGGTGTCGGCTACGACCGTGTGCTCAGTGCCACGCGCACAGAGATAACCCAACCGACAGGGAACAAAATCACCCTAAAAGACGAAAACGACCAGGATGTGGAGGTTGACGAACTCGAAGTGACGGGCTACACCTACGCCCCACGCGGCTACTCCGTATGTCTGCCTTACGACCTGACACTCACCGCCGAAAACGCCAAGGTATTTGTACCCTCCGCGATTACGGAAGGAGATGATTGGCGCGTCAGCTTCACTGAAGTGACGGACAAGAAGATGGATGCCTATAAACCGTATTATATTGTGGTAAGCGGCGAGGAAGAGGTGAACCTCAGCGCTACCGGGAGCACCTCAATACCAAGTGCCATTACAGCGGCATGTACGCAGGCTGTAGGCAGCACCGATTTCGAGTTCAAGGGTACCACCAAGGCCATCAGCAATGCTAACCTTTACAATGTCGACAAGCCCGCCTATATCCTACAGAGCGACGGCAACTGGCACAAGGTGCCGGCAAATACCGAAGACGCATACGTGCCGCCCTTCCGCGCCTACCTTCAGGCCAGCAATGCCAAGACGGCCAACCAGCTCATCACGATGCTCAATGCCATCGACCTGTCCGACGTGCTCGACAACAGCACTGTGCTGGCCAAATACGCCGGTCAGACCGTCAGCGTCACCCTGCATGACCGCACCCTCTACAAGGACGGTGACTGGAACACGCTGTGTCTGCCGTTCGACGTGACCGACGGCAACACCGAGGATGAAGTCAGCTTCACAGGCACACCCCTCGAAGGTGCTACCGTCATGACGTTCAACAGAGAGACATCGAGCTTCAACGCCTCGACTGGCTTGCTGACACTTAACTTCGACAACGTGGCGCAGAACAGCACCATCGCTGCCGGTACACCGTTCATCGTGAAGTGGACGGGTACGGATGTGACCAACCCCGTGTTCAGCGATGTCACCATATCGAGCACGGCGGCGGGCAGCGTGTTGAGCAAGGACAAGAACGTCCGCTTCCTGGGCACCTACAGCCCCGTCGTCATCTATAGTGACGCTCACGACAACCTGTACTTAGGTGCGGCGAACACGCTCTACTGGCCCAGTACCGAAGGCTACACGATGGGTTCCTGCCGTGCGTACTTCCACGTGGATGTCAACGGTGGTGCTGCCGCCGTGCGCCAGTTCGTGCTGAACTTCGGCGACGAGGAAACGGGGATTACAACAACGAATTACACGAATTTCACGAATTCCGACGATGCGTGGTACGACCTCAGCGGTCGCCGATTGAGCGGCAAGCCCTCGCGCGTAGGCGTATATATATGTAATGGTAAGAAGGTAGTGATTAAAAAATAAATAATTTAAGTGTAATACTTGCTCGTATGTTGTAACTTTAATGCCCAAGGTGCTCGCTATTCCAAAATAATTATTTACCTTTGCACACGAAAGCGTGCGAAACTCGGCGGTGCCTCCGCAATTGGAGCAAGCTCCATTGCGGAGGCTTGCACGAGCTTTGCAAGTGATAACGATAAATAAAAGACATTTATGGCAGCTACAGCAGCAACACAACTGACGCCCGTAGATCATGGGGTCGGTTCTTCTGATTATTTTGCCAACTTTTGAATTACTCCAAACGAAACACCAGTTAGTCTTGACAGTTGTCGGATTCCTGCCCCCAAAGAGAGCATAGTCCTAAGCACTTCATTGCGTCTTGATTTCTCAAGACTTTGAAC
>JAEEGG010029915.1_pt1 | contig 10142 bp, 9 predicted proteins | sample 9134161 | NCBI WGS metagenome assembly JAEEGG01 (sample SAMN16246543, study PRJNA631951) | gut metagenome | biome: gut microbiome; feature: rumen; material: CR-attached | host: Bos | place: Iran: Karaj | collected 2018-10 | reverse complement strand
CGTTGAGGGCGTTGTGTTCCTTAATGCAGGGACCGCACCATGTGGCCCAGAACGTGATGACAATGGGTTTGCCACCGTTGTTGAGCTTGGCGATATTCACATCCTTACCCTTCAGATTCTTCAAGGTGATGCTCGGCAGGTCCGATTTCGTTTGTGCATGAAGACCCGTCACCATCAGAGCCATCAGCAAGAGTGTCATTACTTTTTTCATAGATTTAAGGTTTTAATATTCAATAATTTAAAAATCGTTTTCTTCCAATTGGCAATACACTTCTAGTAGTTTGCAATACTGTTCCGCCCTGATGCTCACCTTTTTGATGAGGTTGGGAACCAGGACACATTCTCCAGCTTTTACAAAAACCGCGCCATTTTCCCAATGCAATGAAAAAAATCCTTCCAAAGGCATCAAAATGACGAAAGAATCAAGGTTGGAATAATCCTTTTCCATCTCGCCTTGAAGTTGCAGGAGATTGGTGACAAAGTATTGGCAATCAACGACGGAAACGGTCTTGTTCATCACATCGGGAACCTCGGTCTTGAAGTTTTCGGGCATCGTTCCGTCGATGGCTTCCACCGACTGCGGGATGTGCAACTCGCGACGCATACCAGCCACATCGATACGATCCCAGTCGTAGATGCGGTAAGTGGTGTCGCTGGTCTGCTGTATCTCGGCCACCATGATGCCAGGACCCAAAGCGTGAACACGACCTGCCGGGATGAAAAAAACATCGTCTTTCCTCGCCTGCTCGTGATTCAAAACACTTTGAAGTGTATTGTTTTTCAATATATTAGCATAATCCATCCGCGTTATCTCGCGGTTGAAGCCCATGACGAGTTCGGCGTCTTGGTCGGCCTGCATCACATACCACATCTCGGTCTTGCCGTTGCCCAAGCCTCGTTTCTCGGCCAACTCATCGTCGGGGTGCACCTGCACCGAGAGCCAGTCGTTGGCGTCGATGATCTTCAGCAACAAAGGGAATTGCTCACCGTATTTGTCGAAGACGCTCTCACCGACCAAGTCGCCCATGAAGGTCTCCACCAGGTCGTTGATTTCATCGCCTTCGAAGTCACCATTGGCAACTTCGCTCTGTTCGTCCCAGATGCCCGAGAGCAGCCACACCTCGCCACAGTTGGGCAGTGGGCCGTAGTCCATGCCCAGCACTTCCTTGATTTTTCGTCCACCCCAAATCTTATCCTTAAAAATGGGCTTGAACTTTAGAGGATACAAAACCGATTGCATCGTTTTCAAAAATTTGGTTGCAAAGATAAGATTAAAACCGAAACGCATTGCAAAAAACAGTAGTTTTGTGCCAAATTTCAAGCCATGCAAAACCTCATCGAACTTCGGCATATCCTCCACGCGCATCCCGAACTTTCAGGACAGGAGACGCTGACCAACGGCATTTTGAACGAGTGGGTGAAGCAGACCCAACCCGACCACATCATCGAGAAAATCGGCGGCTATGGATTGGCGGCTATCTATAAAGGTGCCAAGCCCGGCAAGCGCATCCTCATCCGTGGCGACATCGACGCGCTGCACATCCCCGAGCCGAACGACATCCCTTATAAGTCACAAAACCAAGGCGTTTCACACAAATGCGGACACGACGGCCATGCCACCATCCTCTGCGGATTGGCGCAATGGCTCGGCGAACAGCGTCCCGACCAAGGTGAGGTGGTGCTGCTGTTCCAGCCTGCCGAGGAAACCGGACAAGGCGCACAAGCCATCCTCAGCGACCCACAATTTGAACAAATCAAACCCGATGTGGCTTTCGGACTTCACAATTTGCCAGGCTTTGAGAAAGGCCAAATCATGGTGCGTGAAGGTTGTTTTGCGGCGGCTTCATTTGGCTTGAAACTCTATTTTGACGGTCGCACGGCACACGCCTCACAACCCGAGACGGGGCATAGTCCATCAGAACTGTTGGCCCAACTCATCCACCATCTGGAGAAAAAACGCGAGCAACTGAAGGCCGTGAAGCCATTGACCACTTTCGTCATCACTCATGCCACGCTGGGCGAGGAGACCTTCGGCGTCGCTCCTGGCCATGCCGAGATTTGGCTCACCCTGCGCAGCTTCAACGACCGCAACCTGGAACTAATGTCAACGGAAATCATTGAGTTTTGTCGTGCCAAGGCCAAAGACTACCTCTTCGATTTCAACTTCTCGATGCACGAGGCCTTCGCCGCCACCAACAGCGATGACAACTGCGTGAAAACCATTGAACAAGCTGCAAAGAACCTTGAATTAAAACTCGATCATCTTGAAGAGCCTTTCCGTTGGTCGGAGGACTTTGGAAGATTTGGAAGCGTCTGCCCTATTGGTTTCTTTGGATTGGGTTCTGGCTTGGAACAGCCCGCCCTTCACGACCCGATGTTTGATTTTCCCGACGACATTTTGGAGATTGGGATGGGGATGTTTTGGGAGATTATTCGGTTGGAGTTGGAAGGATAGCTTCAATTTAGTACATCGTTTACCACAATTTTTCTGAAAATAATTTGCTATTTTCAGAATTATTTGTATCTTTGCAACATGAATAGTATTAATCATACTAGAATATTAACTATACAAGAATTTGCAAAGATCCAATCTGGAGTGTTCTTAGCGACAGCTCCTCAAGGAGAAATTGCTTATTTGCAAATCAAGGACCTGCTGGCGGAATCACCTGAAAAAACCGCTTCACGAATTTCTTATTCCCCAAAGTTAGAGAAACATCTCTTACGAAGGGGCGACCTGCTGTTTGCTGGAAAAGGAACCTCCAACCTTTGTCGTGTGGTCGATTTTGAGCATCCAGCCATAGCTTCAACCACCTTTTATATAATAAGGATAGGCGACGGGGACATCCTTCCCGACTACCTCTGTTGGTATTTGAGCCAACCAAAGACACTAGCCACCATTAAGGCAGGGCAAGTGGGCACGGGTACGCCACTCATCCGAAAACAGCTCCTTGAAAACTTGGAAATTGCCATCCCCGATGTGAAAACGCAACAACGAATCGTGGAATTGGCCAAACTCCAACAGAAAGAAGAAAAACTGCTGAACGCCATCACAGAAAAACGAAACCTGATTACCAATCAACTCATAATGAATAAATTAAAATAAGATATGGAAACCAAGAAAATTACCCAAGACGACATCAATCGCACCGTTTGGAAGGCCTGTGACACTTTCCGTGGTGTCATCGACCCGAGCCAATACAAGGACTACATCCTCACCATGCTGTTCCTGAAATACGTCAGCGACGTGTATAAATCGAAATTGAACGATTACCTTATTAAATATGAGGGCGAGGTGGAACGCGCCGAGCGCGTCATGCGCCACGAGCGTTTTGTGGTACCCGAAAAGAGTTCTTTCGACTTCCTCTATGAGCACCGCAACGCCTCCAATATCGGTGAGTTGATTGACGAGGCGCTGGCCGACCTCGAAGATGCCAACCGCGAGAAGATGAGCAGCGAGGACGGCAGCAGCATCTTCCGAAACATCAGTTTCAACAGCGCCAACCTGGGCGAGCCGAAAGAGAAAAACGCACGATTGAAAAACCTGCTGCAAGATTTCAACGGCGTTGATCTGGACGAGTCGCATCTGGAGAACAACGACATCATCGGTGACGCCTACATGTACCTCGTCTCCACCTTTGCAGGTGAGGCGGGCAAGAAAGCCGGCGACTTTTTCACCCCTGCCGAGGTTTCCACCTTGCTTGCCAAGCTGACCAAGAGCAAACCCGGCGCTCGCATCTGCGATGTCACCTGTGGCTCCGGTTCCTTGCTCATCAAGGCAGGAAAGGAAGTGGGTAACAGCAACTTCTCGCTCTACGGGCAAGAGGTGAACGGCAGCACCTGGGCTTTGGCCATGATGAACATGTTCCTGCATGGTTTCGACAATGCCGTCATCCGCTGGGGCGACACGTTGCGTAACCCCAAGCTGAAAACCAATGACAAACTGATAAAATTCGACACGGTGGTGGCCAATCCTCCTTTCAGCCTCGACAAATGGGGCGCAGAGGAAGCCGCGTCCGACCCTTACAACCGCTTCTGGCGCGGCATTCCGCCCAAGAGTAAGGGCGACTGGGCCTTCATCAGCCACATGCTGGAGGTGGCCGATGACCAAAACGGCAAGGTAGGCGTCATTATCCCTCACGGCGTGTTGTTCCGTGGCGGCAGCGAAGGCAAGATTCGCCAGTACATCCTTGAAAACGAACACACTTTGGAGGCCGTCATCGGTTTGCCCGCCAACCTCTTCTATGGTACTGGCATCCCTGCTGCCATTGCCATCTTCCGCAAGGGACGTGGCTCGGAGAATGTGCTGTTCATCGATGCCAGCCGCGAATTCGAGAACGGCAAGAACCAAAACAAGCTCCGCCCCGAGGACATCGAACACATCGTGGGCATTTACCGCAAGTTTGCCGACGGTGAGCTGCAGCCCGGCGTAGTGGAAGACAAATACGCCTACGTGGCCACACCCGACGAAATCCGCGAGAACGACTTCAACCTCAACATCCCGCGCTATGTGGACACCTACGAGGAAGAAGCCGAAATCGACATCCCTGCTGTGCAGAAGGAAATCGAGCAATTAGAAAGCGAACTGGCCGAAGTGCAGGGGAAAATGAGGGATTATTTGAAAGAATTAGGATATTAAACTCAAAAATCATTTATGACAGACCTTCTAAACACCTATTTCATTAATTACACTTGGAACATAGCAATCATTCATATTATTGCTGCCATAGTGCTGTTTTTCATTGTCAACTGGATTGGTGCACATTCTGTTTCCATCGGATATATCCAACTCTCCATCATGGCAAAAGAAGACACAGCTCCTGCATTCAATTTCCTGTTCAGAGCCCTCTCCCCCATTGTGTTTCTTGTGTTGTTTATTGTTATTGTTCAGAGCATAGGGCATCATGAATTAGTTCAACATAGCTATTTGATTGTATTATATTATTGGCTTTTCCGCACCACAGTAGTTCTCATTATTGGGCGCAAAAGATTAACAAACTGGGGTCTTCACCTTGCATGTTGGATTGTCTCTTTATTTCTATCAGTGTGGATTTACTTACTAGTTGATAAAGTAGACAAACTACTGCCTGATCCTCGTGCCTTATTGGATCAAATGTGGATTCTCATAATCATGTTTATTTATAGCGCTTTTAATAAAATCGAACTCTCAAGCAAAAGAAGCATTAAAAGGGAAAAGAGATACATTGATTATCAATACAATAAGTTTAAGGCCAAATATGGATCTCTGATTTCCGACAATTGCTCAAATGAATTCTATGAAGCCGTCACTTATTCCATCATGATTTATGAAAACTTCAATCGTCCCAAAGTGATACGTTGGATTGAATATTTTTGTTTCTGGATCACAAAACGCCCCCACACCTTAGGGATTATGCAAGTGATGTCAGACAAACGCATCGATGACCAAGCCTCGATTACAAAAGCCATCGATATTATCAAGGAAGCCACATCGAAATATATAGACGAGGAACAATCAGAAGAAGCAACAAAATCGAAGCGCTATTCACCTCTATACTCCACCGTTTATCATATTGCTGGCATTTATAATTCTGATAATGAAGAATATAAATACGAGATTAGCGAAATCTTTTCCGATATCGAAAACAGATATAAAAATATAGAGATAGATTATAATAAGATTAAACAATGACCAACCCACACACACATATCTCCTCCGGCTACAAACCCTCGCCCCTCGGCCCCATTCCCGAAGACTGGGAAGTGAAGAGACTGGGGGAAATATGCACCCATTTCAAAAGCGGAAATACAATTACATCCAAAGAAATAAACGAAGACGGATTATATCCAGTATATGGTGGCAACGGGCTAAGAGGCCACTCAAATACATTTACTCACGAAGGTGATTTCATTTTGATTGGAAGGCAAGGTGCCTTATGCGGAAATATCAATTATGTTGAAGGGAGAAACTATATTTCAGAACATGCCATTGCGGTACAAACAGATGAAAACATGCAATGGCTCAAATATAAATTGGAAAACTGGAACTTAAATAGATTTTCCGAATCATCTGCTCAACCAGGACTGTCTGTTGAAAAACTAGTACGTTACAAATTAGTGATTCCAACACGTCTTGAACAAAATAAGATTGCAGACATCCTTCAACTTTGGGACACCGCCATCGCCAAGCAGACCACCCTGATAGAGAAACTCACCTTGCGCAAGCGCGGCCTCATGCAGCAACTGCTCACGGGGAAGAAGCGGCTGAAAGGGTTTGAGGGCGAATGGAAGGAAGTGAGGTTGGGAAAGATTGGTACCGCATATGGAGGTTTGGTAAATAAAAACAAAGAAGATTTTGAAAATGGGAACGCTCTGTTTATCACATATATGAATGTGTTTTCAAATGGAAAAATAGACATTGACAACCTAGGTCAAGTTCGAATTATGCCATCTGAAAAGCAAGAACAAGTACAATATGGAGACATATTCTTTACCGTTTCTTCTGAAACCCCCGACGAAGTAGGAATGGCATCTGTATTACTAAATGAAGTTCAAAATACTTATTTGAATAGTTTTTGCTTTGGGTATAGATTGGATAGTTTTAAAACTATAGTTCCTGTATATGCATCATACCTTTTCAGGGGCGACGACTTCAGAAAAGAAATGTACAAAATTGCACAAGGCTCAACAAGATTCAATATTTCAAAGACAGAAGTCTTGGATATGAGGATTACAATTCCATCAATCGAAGAACAAACCGCCATTGCATCAGTTTTAGTCAATGCCGACAAAGAAATCAAGATACAAAAACAAAAGTGGGCGGCCATGCAGGCGCAGAAGAAGGGGTTGATGCAGGTGCTGCTGACGGGAAAAAGGAGGATAAAATATGAATAAAACAAAAATTTGTTGTTTGAACATTGAAAAAAAAATCTGTACAGAACTATCAAAGACTTTTGACTTGTACAACGGGAGTCTTGGAAAACTAGTTGATGTGAAAGAGCAGAACCATCGACATAATGACACTTGTCTTTTGCTTAATTACGATTTCCCAGAAAATGTTCATGAGTATGATGTTTTCATAAGTGACTTATCCAATTTCGAGACTATTCGATACTACAATGAAGACCATCAAAGAAATAATATTGTTGGTGATAAAGCATATTATTTCATTTCTGAAGCGCCAGCAACACTATTTAACCCCATCCCGTACAGCTGCTTTTTATTAAAAGCAAAAACTTGGAAGGACAGCAAAGATCGTCCAATCATAAACATCATTTTCCAATACAGGAAACAAAGTATAAAATACACAATTCGTGATACAGCTGATTTCAAATACAATGACACATATTACGAAGAAACAAATTACTCACACACAGAAGATTTCACTAGTAATCCCATATATGGAAAAGAAGTTCAGATTTGTGACAATCAAATTGCCAAAACACTTTTTGAAGGCTTTTCTGATGAAATTGAATACTATCAAACTTTTAATCATCCCACAAAAAGGGACAACAAAACAGACCAACTTGTTCCTAACAACAATTTCATTCCATTATTAAAGAATAAATACGGCCAAATAATATCCTATTTTTGGTTCTCAGAGCACGAAATCGTTTTTATGCTTCCTCAGTTGAAATCAAAAAAGCAACTGCTTGAGATCCTTTTTAAAGAAATATTGTTTCAACATTTCTCTGATTACTTTCCTGAAATTGAAACTAAAACCTGGACTCGCAACCATCAGTATTATTTACCAGAACAACAAAGACTTGAAGAAGAAAAGCAGAAAGCAACAAAAAAATACCAAGAAGAAATCGAACGCATCGACAAAGAATTGGAAGCGGCCGCCAATAAGTATACGTTTTTACACGATATTCTAATTGAAACTGGAGATAGACTTGTTAAAAGTATAATTACTTACTTAAAATGGCTTGGTTTTGACAATGCCATTGAAAAAGATAAAACAGCTACGGAAGGGCTATTTGAAGAAGACATTCAAATTGATTTAGTAGAAAAAGGTCTTCTTATTATTGAGGTCAAAGGCATTAATGGAACTTCAAAAGATTCAGAATGCTCACAGATCAGCAAAATCAGACACCGTAGATGCAAAGAAAGAAACCGCTTTGATGTGTTTGCTATATATATTGCCAATAACGAAAGGAATGTTGAGCCTCTAAAAAGGACCATTCCTCCGTTTAATGATAATCAGATACAAGATGCTATAAACGATGAAAGAGGCCTAATGTATACATGGCAATTATTCAACCTATATTTCAATGTTGAAAACGGGTTTATTTCTAAAGAAGAGGCTCGTAATCGTTTCTTACAAACTGGTTTAGTTGATTTTACACCAAATTTGAAAGAGTTAGGAAAACCATATAAGTTCTATCAAAACCACACAGTAATATGTGTTGAGTTAAACAACAACACAATTCACATTGGAGACACACTTGCTTATGAAAAGGACGGAAGGTTTTATCCCATTACAATTACCGAAATACAGCAAGATGAAAAAACAATAAAAGAAGTTTCGGATGGAAAAGTGGGAATAAAAGTTAATGAAAAAGTTCCAGAGATAAAAATGATATATAGAATATAATACGCCAACAATATGATAACAAAACCCGAACTGCAAGAACTACTGCAAAGCACCGAGACCTATCGCGTGGAGTGCACCAGTTCCACCAGTGTCCCTCAAGGTGTCCCTCAAAAAATATCAATGGAAAACATTCAAGTTATTGATCATATTGTTGAAAATAAACATATTACAAACAAAAAAAATAGAATATCATGAAAGACCTTGACGAAATACAATACCTCGACATCGAATTTAAATACACCTTCAGTTCACCTCTTGGGCCTTTGGCTGGCGAACGATACATCCAAGATATCGCTGTTGAAATAATCAAAACCGATGAATACGGGAACAAACCTGTTATCATCGGAAAAGGTAATGTAAAAATCCTACTATTATCTCAAGCCATAAATGACCATTACGACATCTTTGAGATCTTCGACACCGAATCATATACCATGCGCATCGGCAATATGATCTATGATTTCGACAATTATGAAATCAAGGAAGATTTGCAAAGAAAGTTATTTGGAGACGACATTATGATCAATCCAAATATCTGCATTTTCGAAAGAATGATGATTCTTCCAGAATACAGAGGATTAGGAATTGGTGCCAAATTTGTCAAAGACAGATTTCATTATTTCAATACGGCTTGCGGCCTCATCGTCATGCAGCCATTCCCCCTCCAGCTCGAGCCATCAAACGCTTTGGGAAAGGACAATGAGTTTGAAAGCAAAATGGGGTATGATGAGATGGAACATGATTCGAGAAAAGCCATGAAGAGCTTGAAAGACTATTACAAAAGAATCGGATATATCACCGTTAGAGGATATAAAGACCTAATGTTTCTCGTACCTGATTTCAAAAATGACAAACTTGATGCTATCGATTTAGAAGAATCGTTAATTAACCCAAAATAAACACAGCCATGACTCTCCCTATTAACATAGAATCGCTAATTGACGGCCGTGTGGTCGAAAACGACAGAATAGAGTTCAAGAAAGGATGGAATCCCGATGCCATCTACCGCACCATCTGTGCCTTTGCCAATGACTTTGAAGACATTGGCGGCGGTTACATTGTGGTAGGTGTCGAAGAAGAAAACGGCCGAGCCAAACGTCCTGTCTGTGGATTAGACATCAACGAATTAGACACTATCCAGAAGTCGATGGTAGGCTTCAACAATTTGATTCAGCTCTATTACCAACCACGTACCGCCATCGAAGATGTTGACGGAAAGAAAGTGTTCGTTATTTGGGTTACTGCTGGCGACCGCCGCCCATACAAAGTACCCGACAACGTCACGGCAAAGCATAAGGAATACAACTATTATATACGATACAACTCCAGTACGATAATAGCCAAAGGCGACTATGAGATTGAGCTACTAAACATGGCCAACAGAGTACCTTTCGACGACAGAGGGAACATATCAGCAACAACTAGCGATGTGTCAATGTTGCTCATTAGGGATTATTTGACCCAAACCGGTAGCAAACTGGTTGAGCAACTTGAGACTAGTTCTCCTCTGCAAATTCTTCGTCAAATGGATTTAGTCGAAGGTCCTAATGAAAACATCAGGGTAAAAAAC
>JAEEGG010029910.1_pt1 | contig 10144 bp, 7 predicted proteins | sample 9134161 | NCBI WGS metagenome assembly JAEEGG01 (sample SAMN16246543, study PRJNA631951) | gut metagenome | biome: gut microbiome; feature: rumen; material: CR-attached | host: Bos | place: Iran: Karaj | collected 2018-10 | reverse complement strand
ATTCTCATTCATTCCAGTGACGTAGAGTTTGTCACCTACTATCACAGGAGTGGAATAACCCTTACCTACATCGTTGGTTTCCCACAACATCTCAGGGCCATCAGCAGGCCACTGTTTCAACAATCCTGTTTCTGCATACTGACCGTCACGTGCGGGACCACGGAAGGTATTCATGTCTTGTGCTGAAATTCCCAGCACGCAAAAGTTCAAGGCTACTATACCTAAAACTGTCTTTTTAATTAAGTCATTCATTTGTTTATAAATTTTGTTGTTATTTAATTGAAAAGGCGGCAAAATACTCACCATGCCGAATGTACAATACTCCGTTATTGATAACAGGATGAGCCCAGTTGGGACCTGAACCTTTGGTGATACGGAATTCGCTTACTACATCGAATTTCTCACGACTAGGTTTAACAAGTCCTACGAAACCACGACGTTCATCGTAAGTGTAGAGCATGCCATCACAATAGATGATAGAGCCTTTGCTCTTACCACCACTCCAAGCGTTTTCCCACAACGTCTGTCCTGTATTCCAATCAATAGCTACCCAGTTTCCGCTAGTATTGTTTATCCAGTTAGAACCATAGATCACACCATCAAGTAGAATCTGATGGCCATGATGCGTGTCAAGATCTTCATTTTTCCAGACAAGTGACACTGCCGTAGCATCATCATTAAGTTTCAGCTTCATAGCTCCCATATCATAGCCATTGGAAATGAAAATCTCGCCTTCATTATAAATAGGAGTATTAGGAGCTATAGACTCAAATCCCCTAGAACGATCTTCAGAATTACGTCCCCAGTCGTTATATTTCCAAACGATTTGTCCATTGTCAGGATTCACACCGATCACTGTGTTTTGCGTTACACTGACTATCTGTCTATGCCCATTGTGAGTCAGCAGTAAAGGAGATGTATAATTACTCTGCTCATGCAATGACTCAGACTTCCACAGCACAGAGCCATCAGCCTTACTTAAAGCGACCATGGTGGTCTCATCGCCTCCAGGCATGAAAACTACCTTGTCATCATAGATAAGTGGGCATTCTGCAGTGCCCCAATTACCAGTCTTACGTCCAAACAATTTATCGCCCTCAACTTTCCAAACGATGCTGCCATCATTGATCTGAATACATACCACATCGCCTGAGCCGCTGATGACATAGGCCTTGCCGTTTTCAATGGCAGGTGTAGTTCTGGTTTCTGGATAGGACTTTGTCCATGGCGTACTATAGACGGTAGCGTAAATCTTTTGACCATCGAGAGTGAATGCATAAAACACCTCATGGCTTTCATCCTCATCCATACCAGTAATGTAGAGTCTATCGCCTACAATAACTGGACTAGAATAGCCCTTCCCTATCTCCATAGTCTCCCATAAAAGTTGTGGACCATCTTGAGGCCATTGCTTCAATAGCCCTGTTTCATCGTATTTGCCATCTCGATGTGGGCCTCGCCAGCCATAAATGGTTTGAGCAGTCATACTCTGAACTCCGATGAGCAAAAATGCAAGTAAACTTAAATACTTTGTCATTTCTTTCATAACCATTTTCATTATGTTAAATCATTGATAATTGTTTCTAACTTGCTTGCTGCCACATCTATATTATAGCGCTCAGCAGCTAGTTTCTTTGCAGAATGGCTGCATTGCTCCCACAAACCATTTGTAAGGAACAGGTTCTCTAATGTCTTTGCAAGCGTTTCTGCATCATTAGGCTCATAAATCAAGCCTGCCGTATCCACTATTTCATTGAAAGAACCAATGTAAGGTTCTACTGCTGGAACGCCTGCGGCGAAAGCCTCAAGCAGATACAGCCCTACACTTTCTTCAAATTGAAGAGGTACTGCTATGACAGAAATCTGTTTATAAAAAGCAGCATGGTGCTCCCAATTGTATGTCTCCTCTATAGTTACATCGCTTTTGTAAGGTGCCAACAGTTTGCGGATTTTGCTTAAAAACGCCTTGTCCTGAGAAGTGTATCCTCCGCCAATGCGCAACTTCAGTCTTGGAATGGTATTCCATGTCTTTAATAAAACGAAAGCCTCTGCTAAAACTTCTAATCCATCAGACTGATTCATACGATAGAAAAAACCTATCGTTGGATCTTCTGGATGAGTGTCAGTAGAATATTTCTCTATATCTACTCCAGGATAGACTACATGGACAGGTGGCGTATTATTTCCATGCGGACTCCTGTTTAATAGTGCTATCACCTTTTCTTTATAATACCGACTCGTAGTAATCACTGCATCCGTATATTTCAGATTTTCAGAAATGCCTTGCCAAGCCAATGCGGCATCCTCCTTGCGAAGTCCGTCTATCCACACTTCTTCATCTTGTGCCAGACACAAAATCTTAAGAGATGGAGCCTTTTCCTTTAATGCTTTGGCAATGCCAACCAACATAGAAGAGGATATATAAACAGCATCTGGTTGCTCTTTATTTACAATCCAATCTATCATTTCCTGTACCATATTGCCAAAAGTCATGCCTTCTCCAGTGATCATAGATAGCGTCATATCTTCCATGCCATCACTGGTAGTGGTGCCAGCCATCGACATGGCGATATCAAGCAATGGTTGAGCGCCAAGAAGTTTCTTTAGCCATGCAGGCATAGGTTTGTCCTTAAAGAACTTCTGTCCCACGTAATAAGAGGTGGCAGGGAAAAACAGCGGTGTATCTGCTTGAAATTCCTTCTGTCTCAGTGGGAGATAAATAGGCATGATGACCACCTGATGACCTGCACGTTTCATGGCTTGTGCCATGAGGTTGTCACGGAAGCAATTACCACAGTAATAGGCATCTCCTGAACTCGTTATGACGAAAACTATTTTCATGTTATTCTACATTCTAGTTTGAAGATTCTCTAACAGCATTGTGACAATTCCGTTTAACAAACCACCAAATAAGTCCGATAAACAGTGCCATGAAAGCCAAACTTTGCAACCATGTGATCCAGTCATTATGGCTGAAGTTATTGCAAGTACTCAATAAAGCCGCTACAGTTCCGCTGCAAACGGCATATAGCGGAAGCAAAACATTCTCACGGAAAAGCAATCCTTCCATACGATCCGGTGCATAACCAATACTTTGATATAATCGGATATCCGACTGACGTGCCAATAGATTTTTACGGATGACTATGATGAAACTCAGGATGCCAAGCAAGATGCCAATACCTCCTAATGAAAGAAAAATGCTCAAATAGGTATTGACCAGCTCATTGAAAGTATTCAATCGCTGCGCAGTTGTCACCACACGTATACCATACTCATTGAGAGCTTGTGAAAGCAATGTGCTTACTTCCTGAGATTGCTCTGTTTGGATAAGCATAATCTCCGATCCAGAAATTTCTGGCCATACTTCTTTGAATAGTTGCTTGTCCATCAGTGCATAGCCCTGGAAGATACCCGTTGCTAATGCTCCAGCTATTAACAGATTCACAGGCTTACCATTATCTTTCTGATAATGCAAGGTATCCCCAACCGTCATTCCTAAACTCCACATTAAGGATTCTTGATCTACAAGCACAGGATAGACATCACCATTTGCTTTTGTATATTCAGTGAATTCTATAGGTCCTTGGACGATTTCAAACGTACTACTTTGTAATTCCTCCATATCTACACCTAAAATGGTTGGTTGTGAGACCTTGTTTAGGTTTAAACAACTGGCATCATCAGCCCCTAAGCGAAGGGTCTGCATGATGGAGATTCCTGAAGGCAAGGCGTCAAGCGACAACTGATGGCGTCCTTCAGCAGTGTTCAAATCATAATAGACAGGCACGGTAGTTTCTGCCCATAACGAATAACCACCTGTAGCATTGGTCGGTTTTTGAGAATCCGTCACTTGTTGGCGATTCAGTCCCACAGCAAAAATAGTAAAGACACCAAAAGCAAGGGCATAATATGCTCCTCTCTGTTGTTTCATGTGGTAGAAAAGCGTCGCAAAGGTTTGTTTCTCAAGCGTAAAAGCATGGGGTTCAGGTTTGCTTTTACGAGTGATGTAATATTCTCCCCATAACCCTGCAAGAACAACCAACAGAATACCTAGCAACACAAAAAGATAGAGTGAGTTTACTGAAAGAATATTCACTATGAAGACGACAATAGAGAGAATGGTAAAACCTATAGCAGACACCCAAATCCGCTTTCCGCGATGATGCTCTGTTTGTCCTGCTTGTCCATCCGTATGAACCGCTTTAGCTATCTGATACCAGAGTAGTCCCAATATGACTATGATACTTACGACAATTCCTGCAATGACAGAAATCCCATCAATATATATGCCTAAACTCGATGTCTGTGTTGCTCCTTGCCAAATATTGCCCAGCAACCACATAATAATAGCAGTATACAATATACCAACAATAACCCCCAATATGGTGGCTATGCAAACAACGGGCAATGCTTCTCTCCAAAGATTCTTTATGATACGCTTGTCTGTATATCCCAATGCTTTGAGAAGTTGAACCTCTCCCCCACGCTGCCAAAGCATTTCGCTAAGAGGACTCACAAATAAAAGCAATGCTGAAATGATGATGAAAAAGCCTAATGCAAGGAAGAGACTGGCAAAGTCTATTCCATTTTTAGCGGCATATAATCCACTCTCACGAGGTTGAATGATTTGTACATCAAACATAGAGAGTTGCAAACCTTCGACCTTTGTGGGATGATCAGAAACACGCAATGCAGTGGCCGTACCATAATCGTTGCTCCAAATATCTTTCATCAAACTGTAGGGCAACAAGGCTTTGGGAGTGCTCCGATAGAGGTTCCAGTACTCTTCATCCTCGTCGCTAATCAGTGTCATATCCAATGGAAGGTCACTGTCCCAATCCGTACATCGCTCCACATCCGACAATCCTGGAAACTCGGCACTCAATCTCCCATCTTCAACCAATTTACTTAATGGAACGATACTGCCCACTCGTAAACTAACGGAATCTGTCTTTAGATCTTTCAACCCTTTGGACACATAATAACTTACCGTAACTCTGTCGCCCACTGAAGCATGAAGTCGCTGTGCTGTATAATCCGAGAGGATCAATTCATCAGTTTGAAGCGTATGGCCATCAAACTCCTTAATAGCTGTCACAAAAGAATATGGCACAGAGGTGTCTCCTAAACGAATACCATTAGCAAGATAAGTAAAAAGTGGATTGACATGATTATTCTCATGCTCAATGTAATCTACCACTGAAGATTGCAGGAAAACACGATCAGTTGTGATTTCGGCATATTCATTCATTTGATGTATTTGAAGTCCAGAATAGGAAGGATTCCAGGCCTCAGAAAAAACAGTTTCAGAAATAGTTTTTTCCGAAAGTATCAGATTGATTTTACCTTCAATCTCCATGATCTCTGCTATTTCATCACGGCTGACAAATATATTTAAAGGTGTGGTTTGTTCATTTTTGAGACTAAGATTGCCACCTTCATCTTTGGGTTTTATACCTGCCTGTTCTAATCGTAAACTGGTGGTATAATTATCTGTGACAAATAGAGAACCAGATGGTACCAAACCTCCCTTTGGTAAACGAAGCACAATAGCTTCTGCTGGTGAAAGGTGAAGTTCATCTGCCAAAGCTTGATTAAGCAATGCACGTCCATACATGTCTTCTCCTTCCAATCCCCATACCATTACTGGAAGTAATTGTCCATTACGTGAGATGAAACCATCCGTTAGCAAGACACCTTTCGCTCCTTCTCTAAAGAGCGGTTCCTGCAAGATACTTTCTGATATGAAAGAGTTTCGTGAGAAGATGACAGATTCAACATTTCCTAAACGTTCTGTCACTCGGTGTATCAAAGTTTGGCGTACGGAATGACCTATGAGCAAACTGCCCACAATGACTGCTACCGTAATCAGTACAGCCAATGAGATCAGACGGTAATAGCGCTTGTAAAACCGCACTGAATCATTATTCCCTATGCCAAACACTTTCCGCATTGATTATATTATTCGCTTACTAATACCCCATCTATCAATGTGACTATCCTTTTAGCTGCATGTGCCGTTTGATCGGAATGTGTCACCATGATGATTGTAGTTTGCAATTTTTTATTTACTAGTTGGAACAATGAAGCTATATGCTGAGCATTGTCTTTATCCAATTGTCCTGTGGGCTCATCGGCCAAAAGTACAACAGGTTTATTAATCAAAGCCCTACAAACAGCCACACGGCAAGCCTCTCCTCCCGATAAGGTCAGAGGGAATTGGTTTTTCAACGATGCAATGTTTGTCAACTCCATCAATTGTCTGGCCCAATTGATTTGTTCTTCTGAAACTTCATTCGCTGAAGCCATTAGTGGTAGAAGGATATTTTGTAACACATTGTATTGTGGCAATAAGCGGTGGTCTTGGAATACAAAACCAATTTTCTTATTGCGGACAGAAGCTAAATTTACATTTCCATCCAACAGCGACTGCCCTTCTAATAGATAAGTTCCAGAATCTGGTAAAAGCAAAGTACCTAAGACATTTAATAAGGTAGTTTTTCCCGCTCCCGACTGTCCTCTAACGGCAACAAAATCCCCTTGCTCTACTTCCAGACAAAGTTGGCGAAGCACATGATTCGTCCGTGCCTCTCCATCTTTAAAAGATTTACTGATATTTTTGAGTTCAAGCAGTGCCATAAGAATGTAATAATCGTTAAACATTAAGACGCTCCAAAGCAAAGCAGTGTGCCACGTGTCGTCAGTATGAAGAAATGGTCTTTGATTACCGCAGGAGAACCTAATATCTGCTCACCTGTATCGTATTCCCATTTCAGAGAACCATTTTTAGCATCAAGGATGGAGACGATACCCGTACTAGTACAAACAATGACCTTATCATCACATACTAAGGGAGAACTATCACCTGTATCGCCTTTCAGCATATATTTCCAAAGCACATCTCCAGTTTTCCTACTGATAGCGACTAAGTGCCGACTATCAGGAAGTACATACACGGCATCATCAGACACGGCAGGGACAGAGGTTAAAGACCCATCGGCATCCGTGGCTTCTACAAGCATCTTATGAGTATTGATCTTCCCATTCTTCAATTCAAGTTCATAGACATCCCCAGCATAATCGGCCACATAAGCATGCCCATCTTTTATGGCAGGTGAAGCAGGAATATAAGCTTGCACCTCCAAGGAGTCTGTCTGAATGCCTGTCTGACAATCTATCAGACGCAACCATGCATCACATCCTCCAAACAACACATGGTTCTGCCAAATAGCTACTGCACCATTGATGTAATAGCCCGATTCAAAATGATTAAGTTCATTGCCATGCTCTTGATCGACCACATACATATAGTTGTCGTAGCTTCCAAAAACCACAGCTTTTTGTCCTTTATAATCTACTAGATTAGGAGTCGCAGAGATTTGCCCCAAAGTTTCAAATGTCCATAAAGTATCGGCACGCTGCAAATCGATAGCCTCTAAAATTCCATCTATTCGTCCGATATAAAGCACACCATCACGGATGATAGGCGTAGCTTCTACACTGGTCTTCATGTCATAATCAAAAACAAGTTCTCCCGAAAGGTTCACGCCAAACACATGGCCACGCCGATTGACCCAATAGGTGACCTCATTATATACAATAGGCGACGAAACGGTACGTATACCATCTTTATAACTCCATAGTAATGTAGGAGATTCTGGTAAATTCAGAGATGTATAACCACTCATAGCCGCATCTGCGCGATAAAAAGGCCAATCGGTCGTAAAGTTATAGCCAACTGGTTCTCTTCCGCTGCATGCCACAAGGGTTAAGAGCAACAAACTATATATAATGTATTGTTTCATATTCAATCTTCTAAATACAAAGCACCAGTAGGACAAAGCTTGGCAATGTCCTCACTGACGTGCACACGGCTCTCATCAGGAATAACCACTTGCATGCCAAAACCACGCCCTTTGAACGTAAAGCCATCCTTGGTGTTATAGACACACAATCCGCAACGAATGCATTTGGCTGGTTCAAACCATAGTCGTCCCACAACATGCTTCTTTATCTTGAAAGGCAATTCGGATGATACACCGTAACGCGGAGACTTGATACCACAATCATCAGCCAATTTCCTGAGTTTACATGTATCCTGTGCCGCACAAGCGCAATGTAAGCAATTGGAAGGAACGTCTGTACTGACTTTCAGCCACTCCTTTTCCTTTGGAGAAAAATGTCCAAGCTTAGAAGTGAACATTTTAGCTTTTCCCTTTGGTAAAGGATCGGCATTAGGATCTGGATCTGGTGCCTGACTCATCTGTCGGATGATCTCACGGATCTCCACATGCTTGTCAACCATGCCACGACGGCAGACCTTTTCACAAGGGGTTTTGGGACAGTCGTCACAGCCAAGTGTTGGCAAATCAAAGGCTGCGGCAATATACCTCTTGGCTTCAGAATAACGATTAGTATCATAATACCACAGTACCCGCTCCACATTCAGTCCCTTCGGACAAACCGTCGTACAAGGTGCCTCACAGTCGGCACGATGGTCGCTGAGCAACAATTCCAACGCTATTCTACGAAGTTCTACGACATCCTCCGTGTCTGTCAAAATCTCCATCCCTTCTACCGGATGTGTGGAACAGGAAGGTATCATCTGTCCATTGGTTGCATTTTTGACCATACACACCATGCAAGATGCCATATGCTCCATCCCTTCAGCATAGCACATGGAAGGGATTCGCTTACCTAAACGGTTAGCTATCTGCCACAAGGTTTCTTGTTCTTGTACCTCTACCTCAATATTGTCTATCGTAATCTTCATGTTCAATTCTTTATAGGAACTTTCTTTATCGCATTGAAGCTGCATTCATTGATGCAAAGCCCACACTTCACACATTTATCCACATCAATGGTATGCTGCTCATAAGGTGTATAAGCAATCGCATCGGAAGGACAAGCCTTCGCACACTTGGTACATCCCATGCAGTCCTCTGTAATCACATAGTTGATCATATCCTTGCAAGTACCTGTACGGCAAATACCTTCGATATGCTCATCATACTCGTCACGGAAATACTTCAACGTGGACAAAACTGGATTTGGAGCCGTCTTGCCGAGTCCGCAGAGTGCTGATTTCTGTACACTCTTTGCCAGTTCTTCCAATTTGACAATATCTTCGGGCTTACCCTTTCCTGTACAAATCTTGTCCAGCAAATCGAGCATGCGTTTCACACCCACACGGCAGAAGGTACACTTTCCACAGCTCTCATTCGATGTAAATGTGGTGAAGTAACGAGCCACATCGACCATGCAACTGCTTTCTCCAAGTACCACCAATCCACCGGAACCCATAATGGCATCCAGTCTCTTTAACGCTTCATAATCCACTTTCACATCACATTCGCTGGCAGGAATACAACCACCAGATGGACCACCTGTCTGCACGGCTTTCAGTTTCTCTCCTCCTTCTACGCCACCACCGATGTTCTCGATAATCTGATTCAATGTAGTGCCCATGGGAACTTCAATCAAACCTCCGTGATTCACTTTGCCAACTAAGGCAAAAACTTTCGTTCCTTTACTGCTCTCTGTGCCATACTTGGCATACTCAGCTGCTCCATGATGAAGAATATAAGGAATCTGACTGTATGTTTCCACATTATTGATCAATGTAGGACATCCATATAAACCCGAAACGGCAGGGTATGGTGGACGTAGTTTGGGAAAACCACGTTTTCCTTCAATCGAAGAAATCAAAGCTGTTTCCTCACCACAGACGAATGCACCGGCACCTTCAAACAACCGTATGTCGAAAGAGAAGTCTGTACCTAGAATGTGTTCTCCGATAAACCCTTTCTCTCTACACATCTCCAACGCTTTTCGGATGCGAATGACAGCTTGTGGATATTCTGCACGGATGTAGAAGATACCATTCGGCGCCCCTACTGCATAGCCGGCAATTACCAGTCCTTCTATCACACGCAGCGGATAAGATTCCAGCAGAATACGATCCATGAAAGCCCCAGGATCACCCTCGTCACCATTACAGATGACATACTTCTTAGGATTGTTTTGCAACGCCACCAACTGCCACTTTCGTCCGGTAGGGAAACCACCACCGCCACGTCCACGAATCCCACTTTAAACCACCGTGTTTATAACTTCCTCACGCCCCAGTGTCGTACCGGCT
>JAEEGG010029909.1_pt1 | contig 10144 bp, 6 predicted proteins | sample 9134161 | NCBI WGS metagenome assembly JAEEGG01 (sample SAMN16246543, study PRJNA631951) | gut metagenome | biome: gut microbiome; feature: rumen; material: CR-attached | host: Bos | place: Iran: Karaj | collected 2018-10 | reverse complement strand
ACTAAGAAGGAACTGAAGGAGCAGCACATCATCGAGGATGGCAAGGTGCTCCAGTCAAACTTCAACCGCGAGTACTTCACCAAGATTGACATCCGCGTCGATAAGGAGATTAAGCTCTATTCGCGTTCTGCCAAACTGCTCACGGCTCATCCTGCATCCAGCTACGTTCTGGAGCGTGATGCCAACAAGCAGTATGTGCTTCTTATTACCAATCCTCAGATATTCTGGTCAACCAGCAAGTATCTGGTTATCCTTGTAAGCTAAACATTCTTCGCTATGAGAAAATTACTGGCAGTGATAGGCTTTTTGACATTGCTCATCGGATGTGGTGGCGACGATGCTACCGACGTGAAAGTAATTGTAGAACAACCATCGGGTGGCAATTCAGGCAATACCGATGCACATTCCGTCTCTTACGTCTGGGATTCGTCTGTGACCTCACAGGTCATACGTCTGTCGGCATCAGCCTCATGGTCGGTCAAAAGCGATGATCATTGCAAGAACTGGTGTTATCCAGTCAAGTCGAGTGGTACAAGCGACAAGATTGTGTTGTGGGTCAGTCCCAACATCACCGACAAGGCCCGTTCCGGTAAGGTCACAGTTCAGTTGGGTGGCAAGAAACAGGAAATTTTCGTGTCGCAACCCGCCTTTACAGGCAATCTCGATACTTATGACTATCATCTGCCAGTAGTTTTCCATGTGATGTACCATAACAAGTCGGACAAGAAACAGAATCCCGACAAGAGCCACTTTACCAAAATCCTTGATGCCGTCAACAAACTCTATGCTGCCAATAACATGCATATCGTCTTCGAGATGGCTAAGTATAACGACGAGGGTGAGGAACTGGAGGAACCCGGCATCATCCGTAAGAAAGTTGACTTCAAGGAATATGACCCCCACGAGTTCCTGAAAGATGAAGACTATGCTGAAGATGTACAGAATCTGAAGAAATTCATCAATATCTTCGTATTTTGCTTCGCTCAGAGCAGTGATAAGTCGACCACTCTTGGACTCACCACACTGCCTATTCTTCCTACAGCATATCCTGATCCTAAAGACCTTCTGAATGAAACGGATGCAGCCAACGATTATGCCTACCTCACCACGCCTTTTGGCGTCTGCATCAATAACGAATTTATCGATGTGTGGCAGGACGAAGGAACTATTAAGGCTACATATATTGTTTCAACTGTAGCTCACGAGTTAGGCCATTACGTCGGTCTACTGCATACCTTCTCAGAAAACGAGTGCGAAGAAGATGACGGTTGTGACGATACCCACATCAGCGACTACGAGAATTATCTTGCATACATACAAAAATATCAAAATGATGAAATCGCGAAAGGTAGAGATCCAAATTCTTTTAATATCAAAGAACTAGGAACCCGTACCGATTGTAAGACAGGTGAGGAATTCATTGCCGATAATATTCTGGATTATGCTTATACCATTGGCGACGTATTCACTGCCGATCAGAAAAAGCGCACCCGCCATGTGTTGAAATATGGCGCTTTAACACCAGGTCCGAAACTCATCGACTACAACACTACGGGTATTGTCACCAAATCGACTAACAAATCCAGCCAGCGAGCTGCAGCGTCGCGTCCAGGCATGGTGCAGACAGACCCCTGTCCGAAAGTTCCAGTCAATCGGCTGCCTCAGATTGGTTTGAAATAATATAATCGGGATGCCCTTGGTTGGGACATCCCGATTTCCTTATAATATATAAATAAGGTGTAACTTGGTCGGAGGTGTCTTCTTACACTTATTAACAAAACGCAAGATTTTTAGCACAAAATTGTACTAAAGAGGAAGAAAAAGGGGGTAAAATGTTAAAATATTGAGGAAAATTTCACTTTTTTCATAATTTTTTTTGCTGATTGTGAATAATTGTTGTATTTTTGCAAAATCTTGTGAGCAGACCCCCTGAAAGGGGAGGTGGATGTTCCGAGTGTACACCTCGCGTGTAGAGGTGTATGTGTAGAAAACGAAGAACGATTATTAAAGTTTAATTAAGTATAAAATAATTAATCAAGAGAGTGTTTATGGAAAAAAGACTAACGATGTTTTTTGCCGCGCTTTTCCTCATGATAGGAACAGCATTGGCACAAACTAAAGTTAATGGTACCGTGATTTCTCAAGACGACAATGAGCCAGTTATTGGCGCAAGTGTCCTTGTTGTAGGAACACAAGTTGGTACCGTAACCGATGCAAATGGACAGTTCTCGCTGACAGTTCCTGCTGGTAAGAGCACCCTTCGCATCACTTATGTGGGTATGGAGCCTATTGAAGTTAGTGCCCGTCCTAATATGAGAATTTTGTTAACCAGCGATCAAAAAGCTTTGGACGAAGTAATTGTGGTGGCCTATGGTACCCAGAAGAAGGCTTCGTTTACTGGAGCTGCTTCGACGATTAAGTCAGACAAGATTGAGAAGTTGCAGGTTTCTAACTTGTCGAATGCCTTTGAAGGCCAGGTAGCTGGTGTTCAGAGCTTCTCTTCAAGCGGTACTCCTGGTAGCGGTTCTACTATTTTGATTCGTGGTATCGGTTCTATCAGTGGAACTCAGACTCCATTGATCGTTGTTGATGGTGTGCCTTATGAGGGTTCTCTGAACTCTATTCCTACTCAGGACATTGAGAATATCACCATTCTGAAGGATGCTGCAGCCAACTCTATGTATGGTGCTCGTGGTGCCAATGGTGTTATTATGGTTACCACTAAGGGTAGCAAGACAGGACGTGCGAAAGTGAACTTTGAAGCACGTTGGGGTTTCAACACTCGTGGTGTGAAGAACTATGATATTATTTCAGATGCCGGTGAGTATTACGAAATGATGTATGAGGCTTATCGTAATAGTCTGATTGAAGAGATGGGTTGGGCTGAAGCAAGTAATTATGCAGCAGAGAACCTGATTGGTAAAGTCTTGAAATATAACAAGTTCAAGGGTATTGCTGATAATGCGATTATTGATCCGGCTACAGGTCGTCTGAATCCTCTCGCTAAAACTTATAAGTGGGGAGATGACTGGCAGAAAGATCCATTTGAGAATGGCTTCCGTCATGAATATAATGCCAACATTAGTGGAGGTTCGGAGAGTACCAAGGCTTATTTGTCATTAGGTTACTTAGGAGATGACGGTTATGTTGTAGGTTCAGGTTTCAAGCGTTACAATGCTCGTTTGAAGGTTGACCATCAGATTAATAAGAATATCCGTTTGGGTGGTAACATCTTCTATTCTCATACGGATCAGCGCACTTTCGGACTGACAGGTAACTATGCTCAGAACATCTTCCTGACAGCTCAGTCGATTGCTCCTATCTATTCTATCTACTTGTATGATCAGGATGGAAATCCTGTTTTAGATGAGAATGGTGACAGGGCTTATGACTATGGTGATATAACAGGTCGTCCTACAAGCTTGAACTCTAACCCAATTGCTCAGGCTAAGCTCAATAATAACCAGACAGAGAGAGACAACCTCAGCACCCGTGGTTATTTCGAGTGGACTTTCTTAAAGGACTTCAAGTTTACTGCTAATGTTGCTTATGACTTGTTCAATACTTATGCTTCTGAGTTCCAAACTCCTGTCGGTGGTGATGCCAAGAAGGTAGGTGGTCGTGGTGAGAAGGCAACTACTCGCTATGCAGCTATCAACCTGAACCAGTTGTTGGATTGGAATCATCAGTTCGGTGATCACAGTGTTCACGTTCTGTTAGGTCATGAGACAAAGAAGGACAAGTCAAAGTATATGTATGGTCATATGACCAACTTCGCTGATCCAACCAATCCTGAGTTTGCTAATGCTACAGTTTATCAGGAGTTGACCAGCTATACTTCAGAGTATGCACTGGAAGGTTACTTCGCAAAGGGTGAATACAATTATCTGGATCGTTACTATTTCACCACAAGTATTCGTCGTGACGGTAGCTCTCGTTTCCACAAGGATAAGCGTTGGGGTACTTTCTGGTCAATCGGAGGTTCTTGGCGTCTGAAAGAGGAGCCTTGGTTGAAGAATGTGAACTGGCTGAGTGCATTGAAACTGAAGGCTAGTTATGGTACTCAGGGTAATGACAATGTAGGTTATGCACACAACTACACCGATCTTTATAATGTGGATCGTGTTGATGGAAGTGCAGCTCTTTCAAAGGTGAATCGTGGTAATCCCGACTTGACTTGGGAAAAGAGTAAGAACTTCAACGTAGGTTTTGAAGCTGGATTCTGGAACCGATTGAATGTTAGTTTCGATTTCTTTGTAAAGAAGACTTCAGACATGCTTTATGCCAGTCCGTTGGCTCCCTCAGAGGGTAAACCATCTACTATCTATCGTAACGAGATGGATATGAAGAATACTGGTTTCGAAATTGAAATCAGTGGTGACATTATCAAGACAAAGAATGTACGTTGGAATGCAGCTCTTAACTTGACTCATTACAAGAACCAGTTGACCAGGTTGCCGGTGTCAAAGCCTGCAGAACTTTATCCTGATGGTTATCAGGCAGGTGATTATTGGAGAAAAATCGGAGGCTCACTGTATGACTGGTATCTCTATGAGTATGCAGGTGTAGATCCAACCAATGGATTACCCCAGTACAATAAATATGTGACCGATGAGGACGGCAATGAGACTGTTGAATTAGTGAATACTATTACCGAAGCTACTCTGCGCCAGACAGGCAAGTCTGCTATTCCTGACCTCACTGGTGGTTTCAGCACTACAGTAGAGGCTTACGGATTCGATTTGTCTATCCAGACAGCATTCCAGTTTGGTGGTTATGTATTCGACTCATTCTACAATACTTTGATGACATCTGGTGGTTTGGGTTCTAACTTCCATAAGGACATGTTCAATCGTTGGACACCCAATCACACTGAAACAAATATCCCAAGACTGTTCTATATGGGCTCTAACGAAGGTATCAGTGGTAACTCTGATTTCTACCTGACCAAGGCTAGCTATTTCAGTCTGAAGAATATTACTCTTGGCTATACTATTCCAAAGAAGATTACTTCGAAATGGGGTATTGAGAATCTCCGTGTGTACATTGTTGGTGACAATATATGGTTGAAGTCTAAGCGTAGAGGTCTTGATCCTCGTCAGAGCATTAACGGTGCTACCAGTTCTGTATACTCAGCTTTGAGTTCATACTCTTTTGGAATTAACCTTTCATTCTAAGAGCATTTAACAACTAATAATAAGAAAGTAATATGAAAGTTTTAAAATATATAGCAGCCAGTTTAGTCGCTTTAGTGGGATTCAACTCATGCAGCAGCGACTATCTGGATACAGAATATACCACCTACCTTGGTGAGAAGGAAGCAGCTGCAGCTGCTGCCAGTAATCCAGACGTATTCTTGAATGGTATCTGGTCGCAAATGGTGGCTTATGAAGGAGAGCATGATCGCTTTGGCTACCTCTCATGGCTTATGTACTTGCAGGTCATGGGTGAAGATATGGCTCACGAAAATGGTCAGACCTATTTTAATTATGATTATCAATTGGATTATCGTGAGGAGCAGTGGGTTCGTACCAGATTAATCTGGCAGGGATTCTATTCTCTCATTGACAAGGCAAATGCTATTATTAGCCTATATCCAGAAGGTGGAACCAATGTGAATGAAAAAGGTCTGCTTGGACAGGCATTTGCTATCCGTGGTATGGCTTACACATACCTTATTCAAGTATATCAGGATTATTTGAACGAAGACGGAACCTTTAAGACGGAGGCTCCTGGTGTTCCTGTGTACTTCAATGCTGCAGATGGAAAAACAGCTGAAGAGGTGGAAGCAGCTAAAGGCCGTAACACTGTCGGATTTGTTTTGGAGCAGGCAGGTATGGATTTGGAGAAGGCTGTGGAATTGCTTAGTGCAGGTTACGAGCGTCCTTCTAAGAACTATATCGATTTCAGTGTAGCAAGTGGATTGCTCGCTCGTTATTATTTGTTGACTCAGCAGTGGGACAAGGCTGCAAAGGCTGCAAACGATGCTCGTCAAGGATATTCTATTATGGGCAATGAAGATCTGCATGCCGGATTTAACGATATTAATAATAGTGAATGGATGTGGGGCTTTAAGCATACCACAGAGACCGCGACTTCTTATGCCTCATTCTTCTCTTGGATGGATACAAAGGGTATGGGCTATGGTGCACTTTGGGGTGCTGTTACCATCGACAAGAAATTGTACGATCAAATTGCTGATACCGACTATCGTAAGAGTCTTTTTGTAGGACCTAAGGGGGACGGTAAAATTGCCCCGTATGCAAACCTGAAGTTTATCACTAAGGCAAGCTGGCTGAGTGATTATCTGTATATGCGTGCATCAGAGATGGTTCTGATTGAGGCAGAAGCCTATGCTCATCAAAATCAAGGAAACAAGGCTGCTGAAGTTCTTAAAGTGTTGATGAAGAACCGCCAGCCAGACTGGAATGAATCTTCTGTAACAGTAGAGGATGTATATTTGCAGCGTCGTATTGAACTTTGGGCTGAGGGCTTCACCTACTTTGACCTGAAACGTTTGAACAAGGGTATCGATCGTAGCTATGAAGGTAACAACTATCCTGCAGGATGGAAACTTGTGGTTCCTGCTCACGATGTAAGATGGACTTATCAGATTCCTCTCACAGAGATTCAAGAGAACTTTAATATTTCTGAAGAAGACCAGAACCCATAAAACTAGGAGGAATAGATTATGAAGAAATTATTTAAATATGTAATTCCATGTCTGGCAGTAGCGTTTATGATGACGAGCTGCTATTCAACAATGGATGATAAAGCAAGTATTGATGCTCAATTTGCTCAGTATGCTAATCCTGTTATGAATTCAACGATAGCCTCAGCAACTACTTTTGAAACAGGAACGGCAACTGCTTCTGTGGGAAGTTTGGAGAATGTTCAGGAAGTAGGATTCCAGATTTCTACCGATGCATCATTCAGCAGCTATGATACTTATGTGTGTAAAGAGGTGTCTGAGTCTTTCACAACTTCTTTCGAGGGTTTAGATGAACTGACAACATATTATGTACGCAGTTATGTTTTCACTAAGACTGGTATTGCTGTTTATGGCGAGGCAACGTCGTTTACAACTCCCAAGTCGCCCATTTACGAGATTGAGGGTACATATTCTGCAACTACACAACTCTTGAACTTTGACACTGGCGAATTCGAACCGGGTTATACGAATAAAGTGACCATTTCATATGTAGAAGGAAGTACTACAGAGATTAATATTACTAATTTGTATAACAAGGATGAGACTTTAACAGCCTCATACGATCCAGAAACAGGAGAGATTGTAATTCCTGCAGGACAGTTAGTAATGAATCATGAGAGTTACGGACCAGTTACCTTAACAGGCGTCAATCTTAAAGAAGGCTCTTTTACAGACGAAGTTAAACTGAAATTCACGTCTCTGGGTGGAAAGATTGATACTTTCATTTGGGGATTAAAAGTGATGGACATCTATTTCTGGGATGTTTGTGCAACTTCTTTGTCACATGATGACTAATCAATTAAAATAACTAAGTATAAAACGGATTTGAGAATTCTTTCTTGAATCCGTTTTTAGACTTTAAACTATTATCGCTATGAAGAGAAAATTATTACTAATCCTATTGGGAGTGCTGTTTGTTTCAACTTATGCTGATGCAAAAGAACGGACAGAACAAGAAATGCGGAATATTGCCTTCCGTCAATTGAGTGGGAAGTTTTACAGGAGGGCAGGGGCTATTGATGCTGCTGCTATTCAAAAAGTTTCTGATTCCCCCTTGTTGCATATCTATGAAAGCGACCAAGGCGGTTTTGTGGTTATAGCCAAAGATGATGCTTTCAAACCTGTTCTGGGCTATTCGACGAGCCCATTTGAAAAGGGTAACATGCCAGAGGCTTTTGATGAATGGCTAAATAATATGGAAACATCAATGGAGGCTGCCTTAGCTCTCAACGGAACTGTGCAAAGTGCAGATGTACCATATACACCAACGGAAAATTTCCTTACCACGACATGGGGACAAGGTGATCCATTCAATTTTAAAAGCCCTGTGATTGGTGGGAAAAAAGCCCCGTCAGGATGTGTGGCAACAGCAATGTCACAGATTATGTATTATTTCAAATATCCAGCCCAAGGAGAAGGCGAGGGAACCTATAGAAAAAGTCAGGGAAGCAGTATTCCGATGCCTGTCAATGGTGTTTACCATTGGGATCAAATGAAAGAAAGCTACAAGAGTGTTACCTTAACGGATGAGTTGCGTGAACCTATTTCCACCCTGCTTTTTGATGCAGCCATTTCATGTAGTATGAACTTTGAAGACGGAGGTAGTGGCTCCGACCTGTTTGATGCAGGATTTGGATTAGCTCATAACTTTGGCTATGATTCACTTTCTATCAAAATATATTTTAAGGATTATTGTGGTCAGGAAGAATGGCAGAAAATTATATACTCTGAGTTGGCTGCCCGTCGACCGATTCTTGCTGCAGGATTCTCGGACAATAGTGGTCATGCTTTTGTACTCAGTGGTATAGACGAAGAAGGCTTGATATATATTAACTGGGGATGGGACGGACAAGGTGACGGATTCTATGCTATTGACACTTGGAGTCCTCTGGGTTATTCATATAACCAAAACAAGAACATCATTTGTGGGCTGAACCCTTCCAAAGAACCAGCTCCGGGGGCAACCTATGGTTCTCAATGGGTAGCCGATTATACTGTCAGCTATCAGAATATTCGGAACTGGATGATAGTTAAAGCCGATATTATAGCAAATTATTCTCCACTTAGTTTTACTGGTACTCTAAATCTTTGTTTTGCGAGTGAAAACGGTGATATCGTCAAAGCATATCCTGTCAAAGAAGAGGAATCAATGAATCCTGGTAATGGATACACGTCGTATAGCAGTGGAACCATTAAGGTTGAGGATCTTCCTGCAGGTACTTACAAAGCATATTTAGCCTCGAAAGCCGAAAAGGAACTTGGCTATAGCATAGTTAGGAGTACAGGTGGCCCAATCTATTACAATATCACAAAGGACGCCAATGGGGTGATAACAGTTTCTGAGGCCCAGAGTGCAGTAACTGGTATTAATCATGTTGTTATGCCATCAGGAAAAACTCCTCGCTACTTCGACCTCCAAGGTCGTGAGGTGAATGGTTCGACGAAGGGCTTGATCATTCGTCGTCAGGGTGACGAGGTGAAGAAGGTTCTGGTGAAGTAAGCAAGGTTACACCTTATTATATATTATAGGGAAATCGGGCTGCCTCAACCAATGGCGTCCCGATTTTCTTCTATATTATTTAAATTTTGTTGTGAATGATAGGACAAAACTGACTAAAATCAAGAAAATAATAACATTTATTGATAATTTTAACAAAAATTTCTTGCAGATTCAAAATTTATGTGTATCTTTGCAGCATAAAATCAAAAAGTAATTAAATTTTTTATTCACTAAATTTGAATAGGATTATGAAAAAGATTATGATGATTGCTGCCATGATGGTAGCTGCAATTAGCGCAAATGCTCAGAATGAGGTTGGTCAGTTGACTCTGATGCCAAAGGCTGGTATCAACATCTCTACTATCACTGGTGACATCGATGGTAAGAAGTCTAAGGTTGGTCTCGTTGCTGGTATTGAGGCTGAGTATGGCATCTCCGAGAAATTCGGTCTGCAGTTCGGTCTGTTGTATTCTATGGAAGGTTACAAAGGTAAGGGTATTGCTGTAACTGGACAGGGCGAGCAGATTGGTGCTTATCTCACAGATGCTAAGTATAACTTTGATTATCTCAACATCCCCATCTTGGCTCAGTACTATGTTGTAAAGGGTCTTGCTGTAAAGGCAGGTATCCAGCCCGCATTCAATGTACGTCATAAGGGTTCTGTAGATGGAAACACTGCAAACATTGAAGGTGTAAAGAGCTTCAACTTCTCTATTCCTGTAGGTCTGTCTTACGAATATCAGAACTTCGTACTCGATGCTCGTTACAACATCGGTGTTACTAAGATCTACAAGGATGCAGATCAGGGTCGCAACAGCACCTTCGCTATCACTCTTGGTTACAAGTTCGCTCTCTAAGAGAAACTGTTAGTTAGAAATAATCGGTGCGCTCCTTTTTGGGGCGCATCTTTTTTTGCAACATTTTTTATAAAA
>JAEEGG010029908.1_pt1 | contig 10144 bp, 3 predicted proteins | sample 9134161 | NCBI WGS metagenome assembly JAEEGG01 (sample SAMN16246543, study PRJNA631951) | gut metagenome | biome: gut microbiome; feature: rumen; material: CR-attached | host: Bos | place: Iran: Karaj | collected 2018-10 | reverse complement strand
CTCGTGCGGCAGTGGGCCCGCCTGCGCCACGGCATCGAGTCGCCCTCCGCGGCCCTGCTCAAGGCGGCGCTGGCGGGCGGCGCCCGCTCGCTCGCCCCGGGACAGTACGGCGACGGCCCCTGCCGCGAAATCCCCCCGCGCCCCTCCTCCGCCGAAGGCCACGGCCTCATCGACCTCGCGGCGACCCTCTTCCCCGGTGACGCCGCCGCCATCCTCCTCGAAGGCCCCACGCCCCTCGCCACCGGCGCCACCGCAACCTATCCCTTCGACGTCACCGCCTCCGCCCCCCTCACCGCGACCCTGGGCTGGAGCGACGCCCCGGCCGTGCTCGGCGCCGACACCGCCCTCGTCAACGACCTCGACCTCACCCTGCTCGCCCCCGACGGCACCGAGCACGCCCCCTCCAACGCCCCCGACCGCCTGAACAACCTCGAACGCATCGACCTGCCCGCCACCTCCGTCCCCACTGGCCGCTGGACCGCCGTCGTGACCGCCTGGAACGTCCCCGACGGCCCCCAACCCTGGGCCCTCTACCTCCGCGGCCCCATCCGCACACCGCCCGCCATCGACCACACACCCTTGCAGAACCAGTCCGCCACCGCCGCCGCCTACCGCGTCAGCGCCACCATCGCCGCCGACGGCGACTGGGACCCCGCGACCGCCCTCCTCCGTTGGAGCGTGGACGGTGTCCCCGAACAAACCGCGCCCCTCGCCGCCGATCCCGGCACCCCGCCCGCCCTCGCCATCCTCCCCCAGACCGCCTACATCGCCGACATCCCCGCCGCCCCCCTCGGCTCCACCATCGCCTACCGCATCACCGCCGGGGAAACCACCGCCCCCGCGGACTGCGGGTGCTGGACCTTCACCGTCACCCCCGACCTTCCCCTCGAAATCACGGCGGTCCCCGAAGAAACCGGCACCCCCGCCCCCCCTTACGGCACCTATCTGTACCCCTCCGGCACCGTCCTCCGCGCCACCGCACCCGCCACCATCCCCGACCCCGACGCCCCCGGCGGCCTCCGCACCGCCTGCACCGGATGGACCGGAACCGGCTCCGTCCCTCCCTCCGGCGACGTCCCCGAAAACACCTTCACCCTCACCTCCCCCTCCGTCCTGTCCTGGCACTGGCAAAAGCAGGCCGCCCTCGTCGAAACCGCCACCCCCGCCGTCATCGCCGCCGCCGTCCCCGCCCGTACCAACTGGTGGCCCCTCGGCACACCCTCCGCGGCCTCCTCCGCCCCCGCGGCCGAACGCCTCGACGACCCTGCCACCGGCGAAACATACGCCTTTGCCGGCTGGCTCCTCGACGGCGCCCGCTGGCCCGACGGCACCTCCCCCGCCCCCCTCGCCGCCACCGGAATCCCCATGCCCGCCCCCCGCACCCTCGCCGCCCAATACCTCCCCGCCGCCCTCGACGCCGACGCCGACGGCCTCCCCGACTGGTTCACCGCCCGCTACTTCCCCACCGCCTCCCCCTCCTCCCTGCCCACCGCCGATCCCGACGGCGACGGCTGGGAAAACGCCGCCGAAGCCGCCGACCTCACCGACCCGCTCGACCCCGCCTCCCTGCCCACCCCGCCCTCCATCGTCCACACCCCCGTCGCCACCCCCTGCGGCGACGCCTTCCCCCTGCGCATTTCCGCCGCCATCGCCGACAACAGCGCCGTCGCCTCCGCCACCCTCCGCATCCGCCGCAACGGACAGCCCGCCCGCAGCATCCCCATGGCCCCCGCCCCCGGCGACCCCGGAACCTGGACCGCCCTCACCCCGCCCGTCGCCGCCGACGGCGACACCTTCGCCTATTCCATCACCGCCGCCGACCCCGCGGGCCTCGTCGCCGAAACCCCCGAATACACCATCGACGTCCGCTGGCCCGCCCTCGTCGCCTCCCCCCTCTCCGGATTCCACCCCGCCCTCCCCGCGGGGGGCACCGCCTCCGCCACCCTGACCCTTTCCAACACCGGCTCCGTCCCCCTCACCGTCACCTTCGCCCTCGCCCCCGTCGGATTCGCCGACGACGCCGAAACCGGCACCAACGGCTGGACCGCCCGCAGCGCCACCACCAACGCCACCACCTGGCACCTCGGCACCGCCGGGAGCCATTCCCCGGCCAACGCCTGGTGCAACGGCCTCCCCGACTACCTCCCCGTCTATCCCTGCGGCGCCGACGACTCCCTCTCGCCGCCCCCCGTCCGCCTCTGGCCCGCCGACGCCCCCCGCGGACCCGCGCCCGCCCTGTCCTTCTGGCACTGGACCGACCTCGAGCGCGACCACGAAGGCGAAGAAGCCGCCGACGACGGCCTCCTCCGCATGTGGGACACCGGCCGCCTCGAAACCTCCACCGATTCCGGCGCCACCTGGGCCCCCCTCGATCCCGACGGCGGCTACCCCGCCATCCAATCCCCCACCGACTCCGCATTCCCCGGAGGCACCCCCTGCTTCGCGCCCACCGGCGACGCCTGGCAACCCGTCACCGCCGATCTCTCCTCCCTGGCCCCCGACGCCCCTTCCGCCTCCGCCCCCGTCCTGCTGCGCTTCCGCTTCGCCTCCGACGCCTACGTCGTCCACCAGGGCTGGCGCATCGACGACATCGAAATCACCCCCCGCACCCGATACCCCTCCTCCGCCAACTGGGCCACCCTCTCCACCGACGCCCTCACCCTCGCCCCCGGGGAGACCGCCACCCTCGCCATCGCCTTCGACGCCGCCTCGTTCGCCCCCATGCAAACCGACTACCAACTCCTCGACCTCCACCACAACGACCCCCGCCTGCCCACTCCCCTGCCCATCCCCATCTCCCTCTCCTGCACCGACCGCCAACTCACCGTCGCCGCCAGCGGCCCCGGCACCGCCGAACCCGCCGGCACCGCCACCTACCCCGGCCCCACCAACCTCCTCGTCTCCTTCACCCCCGGCCCCGGGGCCCTCCTCGCCGACCTCCGGACCAACGGCGTGACCGCCGCCGCCTACTGCGGCACCGCCGTCCCGACCACCCTCCCCGTCGCCCTCGAAAGCAACCTCACCGTCCACGCCACCTTCGCCATCCTCCCGCCCGCCGATGCCATCCCTTCCCCCGACTGGCTGGCGGCCTACGGCCTCACCAACCGCCCCCCGGTTGCCGAAGCCGCCCTCGACCACGACCGCGACGGCCTGCTCACCTGGCAGGAAGCCGACCTCCGTTCCGATCCCCTCGACCCCGCCGACGCCCCCCTCCGCCTCCGGCTCCTCCCGCCCACCGGCACCGACACCACCTTCCGCCTCTCCTGGCACGCCTACACCAACCCCTCCGCCACCTACACACTCCTCGCCTCCACCAACCCCCTCGCCCCCTACCTCCCCCAGCAAACCCTCCCCGCCGCCCCCCCCGTCATGACCTCCCCGCCCCTTCCCCCCGCCCCCTCCTTCCACGCCATCCACTTCAGCCCCTGATCCGCCCCTCGCAGGTTTTGCATTGCCCGCTCTGCGAGCACTCCCTCCCACTCATCGCACCGGGGGGCTTCAGCCCCTCTCAAAGCCATTCCTCCCCCCGGAGTCAACACTCGCCATTCACCTTTTCTCCACAACCTTCCCCGGTGACTTTACGATTGTCAGATCCTTTCACTTTACGATTATCTGCTTGACCGCTTTCCGTTTTCCGTCCATCTTCCGTTGCGGAGACCACAAAACATGGAATTCGAACGCAGCATGGAATCCTTGACCCGCGAGGTGGCATCCACCTTCCGTGCGATGGTGGTGAGCGGCCCCCGCCAAGTGGGCAAAACATGGCTGTTGAGAAAAGTGACGAAGGCCCTTGGCGGCTACGAAGAGCTGTCGTTCGACGATCCGGCCTTGGTCGAACAGGCCCGGACGGATCCGGGGTTGTTCCTCCAGATGCACCCCGGCAAGCTGTATCTGGACGAAGTGCAACGGGTCCCCGAGCTCTTCCCGGCCATGAAACGGGAACTGGACCGCGAGGACGGCACCGGGCGCTATCTGATGACGGGCAACCAGCAATTCCCGATGTCCAAAGGGCTGGGCGAGAGCCTGGCGGGCCGTGTGGGCGTGCTGCGGCTGAACGGCCTGACCAAGGCGGAAGCCGAAGGGCGGCCCGGCGTCGGCGGCTACGTGCCAACCATGACCGCGCGCGGCGGCGGCGCGGGCGGCGGCGTGCGCGAGCTCTACGCCGCCGTGGTCAAGGGCGGATATCCCGAATGCCACCGTCGCCCGGAGATGAACGTGCGGCGCTACTTCGCGTCGTACATCGAAACCTACATCGAGCGGGACGTCCGGGACATGGTGGACATTTCCAACGTGGGGACCTTCCGGACCTTCATGCGGGTGTGCGCGGCCCGAACGGGGCAGCTGCTGAACTACGCGGACCTGGCCCGTGACTCGGGCGTCAGCGTGCCGACGGCGCGGAAATGGCTGTCGATGCTCGAAACCACGGGTATCGTCTGGCTGTTGCACCCCTACCACAACAACCTGGTCAAGCGGGCGGCCAAGACCCCGAAACTCTATTTCACGGACTCTGGACTTTGCTCCCACCTCCTGGGCGTGGCGAGCGCCGAAGCGGGACTCGAATCGGCGGCCAGCGGGGCGCTGCTGGAGACATTCGCGGTGATGGAGATCTGCAAACGGCACTGGTACGCGGGAAGCGACGCGCATTTCTGGTTCTTCCGGGACGGCGAGGGCCGCGAAGTGGATCTGCTGCTGGAGCGCGAAGGCCGCCTGCATCCCATTGAAGTCAAACGCGCCACCATGGTCCGCGAGCGGGACGTGCGGCCCGGGATGCGTGCCTTCCGGGCGGCCGCCGGGGCTTCGGCCGGAACGGGCGCCGTCCTCTACGGCGGAGAGACCTTCGGCGCTTTGGATTCCCAAACCGTCCTGGTCCCCATCGCCAAAATGTAGCCGCCCCCCCCGCTGCCCCTCAATACACGAACAGCATCTCCCTGTACTTCGGCAACGGCCACCGGTCGTCCTCCACGAACGGCTCCAAATGGTCCGCCACGCACCGCAAATCCCCCATCGCCCCGAGGATCCCCGCCGTGTCCCCGCGGTCCAGCGCGTCCGTGAGCGCCACGGCGTAGGACTGCAGATCCGCCAACCCCTCTCCCAACACCGCGCATTCCGCGTCCAGCGCCGCCGCGCCCGGTTCCGACTCCGCGCGCCGGGCGAGGTCGAGCGTCTCCAGCGCCTTCCGGTACTCCCGCCGGACCGCCGGGACGATCATCGACGTCGCCATGTCCAGCGCGCAGTTCCCCTCGATGGCCACCTTGCGCCGGTAGTCCTCGATGCCGATTTCGTGCCGCGACTCCATCTCCCGCGCGTTCATCACCCCGTAGCGCTCGAACAGCGCCACGTTCTCCGGGATCGCCAGCGCCTCCAGCGCCTCCGGCGTCGTCGGCGCGTTCGGCAGCCCGCGCCGCGCCGCCTCCTCGGCCCATTCCCCGGTGTAGCCGTCGCCGTTGAAGAGCACCCGCTTGTGGGCCTTGACCAGCTTCCGCAGCACCCCCTGCAGCGTCGGGTTGAAGCGCCCGGCCGGCGCCTTTTCCAGCTCCTCCGCCACCTCGTCGAACGCCTCCGCCACCACCGTGTTCAGCACCGTGTTCGGCCCCGCGCACGAAAAACTCGCCCCCGGCGCCCGGAACTCGAACTTGTTGCCCGTGAACGCGAAGGGCGACGTCCGGTTCCGGTCCGTCGTGTCCTTCGGCAGCGCCGGCAGCACGTCCACGCCGATCTTCAGCGCCGCCGCCTGCCCGTCCGCCGACCGCCCCTCGCGCCCCTGCTCCAGCTGCGAAAGGATTTCCGCCAGCTGCGCCCCCAGGTACACCGAAAGGATCGCCGGCGGCGCCTCGTTCGCCCCCAGACGGTGGTCGTTCCCCGCCGACGCCACCGACGCCCGCAGCAGGTCCGCCCGCCGGTCCACCGCCGCGATGACCGAGCACAGCACCGTCAAAAAGATCGCGTTCTGCCGCGGGTCGCTTCCCGGGTCCAGCAGGTTCCGCCCGTCGTACGCCAGCGACCAATTGTTGTGCTTGCCCGACCCGTTGACCCCCGCGAACGGCTTCTCGTGCAGCAAACACACCAGCCCGTGCCGGTCCGCGACCGTGCGCAGCACCTCCATGACCAGCATGTTGTGGTCGCAGGCCAGGTTCAGCTCCTCGTGGATCGGCGCCAGCTCGAACTGCGCCGGCGCCACCTCGTTGTGGCGCGTCTTCGCGGGGATGCCCAGGCGCCACAGCTCCCGTTCCACCTCCGTCATGAAGTCCAGCACGCGCGGCTTGATGCTCCCGAAATAATGGTCCTCCAGCTGCTGGTGCTTCGCCGACGCCGCCCCGAACAGCGTGCGCCCCGCCTGCAGCAGGTCCGGCCGCTGCAGGTAGAAGGACTTGTCGACCAGGAAATACTCCTGCTCCGCCCCCAGCGACACCGCCACCCGCCCGTCCCCCTTCGCGCCGAAGCACCGCATCAGCCGGCGCGTCGCGTTCGTCAGCGCCTGCATCGACCGCAGCAGCGGGGTCTTCTTGTCCAGCGCCTCCCCCGTGTACGCGCAGAACGCCGTCGGGATGCACAGCGTCGCCCCGTTCCCGTTGCGCTTGACGAACGCCGGGCTCGTCGGGTCCCACGCCGTGTACCCCCGCGCCTCGAACGTGCTCCGCAGCCCGCCCGACGGGAACGACGACGCGTCCGGCTCCCCCACGATCAAGTTCTTGCCCGAGAACGACTGGATGGGCTTCCCGTCCTTGAGCTCCAGGAACGCGTCGTGCTTCTCGGCCGTCGACCCGGTCAGCGGCAGGAACCAGTGCGTGTAGTGGGTTGCGCCGCGGTCCATGGCCCACTGGCGCATCGCGTGGGCGACGTCGCCGGCGACCGACGCGTCCAGCGGCTCCCCGTTGTCGATGGTCGCGAGGATCTTCCGGCAGATCTCCTTCGGCAGGTATTCCCGCATCGTCTCCCGCGTGAACACGTCCTCCGCGTACGCCGCCTCCCCCGCCGGCCGCGCCGGATACGGCGGCGGCACCGGACGGCGCGCGATCGTTTCGATGCTTTCCTGTCTTGCGAAATGGCTCATGGGCGTACCTTTCCCCGGGCCTCCGGACTTCCCTTCGGCCCGCATCCCCCCATTTATGCCACCCCCCCCGCCGAAAAGCGAAATGTTTTTGAGGGTGCCCAAAGGAGAATCCTTGCCCGACCGGCCTTCGGCCCTACCCCCACCCACGTTTGCAATTACAGGAAACCACACGCCAATCCGCACAAAACACCCATTCCTCCCCCCCATGAACACCCTCCCCCCCCGCTCCTCTCCCGTCCCCCTCCTTCCCCCCGCAACGCGCCCCCGGTCCGTTCCCCTTCCGCACTCCGCCCTCCGTCGTTTCTTGGAACCTCCGTTCCCTCCATGTCTCCCTCCGCGGGCCGGTCCCCGCCCAGCCGTCCAGTCCCGCTTCTCCGGCACCTCCCCGTCCCCCCCTGCATCCTCCCGAATGGCCCTCTTTTCGTTCTCGACAAATCCACGGAAATGCGGGAGAGTGCGGCCAATCGGTTTCCGGACCGGAAACGGCCGGTGCAGGTGCAACCCCCCTATCAGGACAGCAGGTGCGAACATGGCAGACGACAAATTGGCGAAGAAAACGGAAAACAAGGCAGCCAGCGTCTCGACGGACGCGAACATCTGGATACAGCTGGTCGGCGCCCTCTTGCTGACGGCGCTTTTCGCCGCGGGCCTGAGCTTCGCCAACAAGGCCATCAACCCCGAGCAGTACGACGACACCGGCCACGTCATCGTCCAGGAGTCGTACCCCATGCCGCTCCTCCGCTACATCAACGGCCTGGTCAACGAACGCGGTCCCGTCCAATGGGCCGAAGTCTACTGCTTCTTCGTCGTCGTCATCTTCGTCTTCCTCAAGCTCGGCATCCTCAAGAAGCAGAACCGCTACCTCGCCTCCGCGGCCGCCGACATCGGCGACGTCAACATGGACAACGACGAGGAGCTGGTGGCGCTCCGCAAGAAAATCCACGACGCGAAATGGAACTTCAAGAGCCTCCTGATGAGCCGCTTCGACAAGGGCATCGAGCTGTGGCTCGCGTCGAAGGATGTCGGCCGCATGAGCACCTGGGCCGGCACGGAAAGCGCGCGCGACAACGGCATGTCCGACCTGACCTTCACCCTCTCCCGCACGATGATCTGGGCCATTCCGATTTTCGGGTTCATCGGGACGGTGTCCGGGCTGAGCGACGCCGTCGGCGGGTTCGCCGACTTCCTGTCCGGCGCCGCGGAACTGAGCGCCATCAAAGGCGCCATCGCCGACGTCACGATCGGTCTGGGCGTCGCGTTCGACACGACATTCCTCGCGCTGGTGCTGGTCATGATCGTCCAGTTCCCGCTGACGTCGATCATGCGCCGCGAAGTGACGCTCTTCAGCGACGTGGACGTCTACCTCGACGAACACTTCCTCTCGCGCCTGCCTTCCGCGGGCCAGCAGGCGGTCGTCATCGAAAACCTGGAAGACTCCATCGAAGCGGCCTTCCGCCGCTACATCCCCGACCCGGACCGCTACGAGGAAGTCTTCACCGACTCCATCGAGAAGGCCGGCGACGTCGTCCAGAAGCAGTTCGAATCCTTCACCGCCAAGTACGTCGAAGCCCGCAAGACCGCGACCGACAACGAAGTCAAGGCCCTCTCCGAGGCCATGGAACACGCCCACGTGCAGGCCATGAAGCTGGCGCAGGAATACTCCCACAGCGCCGACGGCATCCGCGACTCCCTCCAGGCCAGCCTCGAAAAGGCGGCGCAGGCGGCGGCGGGCGTCTCCCAGCAGGTTTCGACCATCACCGACCTCGGCGGCCAGATCCGCGACCTCCTCCAGGTCGAGAAGGCGATGGAGAAGTCGCTCTCCGGCATCGCCCAGGCCGACAGCTTCCAGAAGACCCTCGCCCAGCTGCGCGAACACCTGCAGAACACCGACGAGTTCTGCCGCAAGATGAGCAAACCGCGGGTCATCACCTTCCGCGAAGAAGCCGTCTGACGGCCCCCAGTCGGGTAGCGGCCCCATGCGGACTCCCACGGCAAACCTCCTGCAGACCCTCCGCCGCGCGGCGGCGGCCGCGCTGCTGCTCCCGGCGGCGGCGCTGGCGCAGCAGAACCCGATGACGGTCAGGAACCTGGCCGACGGCCTCCCCGGCGCCTACGGCGTCGCGCGCCATCCCGACGGCTCGGTGTACGTCTCGCAGCTGGACGCCGGGCAAATCGTCGTCCTCCGCGACGGCCGCCCCTCGCCCGCGCTGGCGGACGGCTGGAAAGTCGACGAGGAGGCCCTCCCGCGCTGGGCCATCAAGGACGATTTCCCCCGCTCCAAGTGGCTGGAAGCGAAACTCGACCATCCCGGCCCGCTGAGCATCTCGACCAACGGCACGATTTTCGTCGCCGAGCAGGTTCCCAACGGCCGCATCCTGTCCTTCCCGCCCAACCCCGAAACCGGCGCCTACGACACGGCCGTCTGCATCCCGGTCCCCTGGCTGGAGCAGCAGTTCCAGTGGTACGACATCCTGGTGGACAACTTCGACCGGCTGTACGTCGTCGGCATGGACGAAATCGGCCCCGACTTCATGACATTCGGCTCCTCGCTCGTCCGCGACCAGGAAGGCGACTGGTGGGTAATGGACTTCGGCCCGTTCGCCCGCTTCAACACCTTCGCCCTCTCCGCCAGGCAGGACGCGATGCTGCTGGGCGACAAGGCCCACGGCAACGTCAGCTGGTGGGAAGTCAACCGCCACATCATGATGGGCGGCAGCGCGGAAGTCTCCGGCCGCTCCTCCCTCCAGTCCCTCGCCTACTACCCCGACGGCTCCTTCGTCATCGGCCAGATCGACGGGCCGGGCGCCGCGAGCGTAATGCGCATGGATCCCTTCTCCGGCCAGCAGGTGCCGCTCGTCTCGGGGCTCAAGTCGCTGGGCGACATCGAGATGGACCGCGTGAAGGGCTGCCTCTACATCACCGATCCCGCCGCCGGCCGCGTCATCGAAGCCACCCCCAACCCGCCGATGGCCTACAACGAAGTCGCCATCCGCCAGATCGTCCGCTCCATCGAAGGCATGAGCGGCGTCGCCAGCGAAGCCCCCGCCTTCCTCAACAACTTCTTCGACCGCCTGCAGGACGCCGCCAAGGACC
>JAEEGG010029906.1_pt1 | contig 10145 bp, 4 predicted proteins | sample 9134161 | NCBI WGS metagenome assembly JAEEGG01 (sample SAMN16246543, study PRJNA631951) | gut metagenome | biome: gut microbiome; feature: rumen; material: CR-attached | host: Bos | place: Iran: Karaj | collected 2018-10 | reverse complement strand
CTACAAATGATGTTAAAATAATAAAAACAAAGAAAAAAGAAAATGTTTTAAAATTTACTATAGAATTAACTGCCTATAAATTTATAGAAATACTAGAAAATCATTTATTAAAAGCAAAAGAAAAAGAAAGTTCAAATAGAAGAAGAAAAAAATAAAGATATGTATTACATATCTTTTTTTATATATTATTTGGATTAAAAGTAACTTCAATCTTTATTTTATAATTAGATTTATAATGCTCTATTAAATCTCTTAATACATTTTTTAAATCTAATTCCTTTTTATATTTAATTATAATATTAAATCGATATAAATTATTTATTTTAAATGGAACTCCTAAACTAGGCCCTATTACTTCTTTATCTGGTAACTTTGTCTCTAAAAGAGTTTTTATTTTATTAATTTCTTTACTAACTAATTCATAATCAATTGATTTAACTGTAACCATTGTTAAATAGAAATATGGTGGATAACGACCAGCTAATCTATTTTGCATTTCTTCTTGATAAAATCCTTCATAATCATCATTACTTGCTAAAGTAATAGCAAAATGATCTGGATTATATGTTTGTATAATTACTTCACCATTTTTTTCACTTCTTCCACTACGACCAGATACTTGGCTAATTAAATCAAATGTATTTTCATTACTTTTATATGATGGAATAAATAGTGATGTATCTGCATTTAATATTCCAACTAAAGTTACGTTAGGAAAATCAAGTCCTTTACTAATCATTTGTGTACCAAGTAAAATATCATATTCTCCTTTTGCAAAAGCAGTAATTATTTTATCATGAGCTCCTTTTCTTGTAGTAGTATCTAAATCCATTCTAACAACACGAGCAGTTGGAAACAAACTTTTAATTTCTTCTTCTATTCTTTCTGTACCTGTTCCAAGTTCTTTTAGACTATCATTCTTACAATCTGGACATACATTTATTTTTTTAGTTGCATAACCACAATAATGACATCTCATTAATTCTTTAGTTTTATGATAAGTTAAACTAATATCACAATTAGGACATTTCATAGTATAACCACAATTTTGACACATTAAAATACTAGAATATCCCCTTCTATTTTGTAATAGAATAATTTGTTCTTTTAAATTTAATTTATTATTTATTTCATTAAATAATGTTTTAGAAATAGTTGTATTTTTAACATGTTCTTCTTTAGTCATATCACAAATAGTTATTTTAGGAGGTTTTGCAACTCCTGCCCTATTTGGTAATCTTAATAATTTATATAATCCCTTACTTGCTCTTGCATACATCTCTAGTGTTGGTGTTGCACTACCTAATATAAGTGGACAATTATTAACTTTACTACGATACTTAGCTACTTCAATAGCATCATATTTTGGCATAACATCTTGTTTAAAACTCTCTGTATGACATTCATCAATTATAATAATACCAATATTATCAAGTGGTGCAAAAATACTACTACGTGCACCAATAACTATTTTAGCTTCACCTTTTTTTATTCTTCGATATTCATCATATCTTTCACCATCTGATAAACCAGAATGAAGAACAGCTATATCACTAAATCTAGCTTCCATTCTTTTAAGAATTTGATTTGTTAAAGTAATCTCTGGTACTAATAATAAACATGTTTTACCAAGAGAAATTACTTTTTCAAATAAATCCATATATACTTCAGTTTTACCAGATCCAGTAACTCCATATAATAAATAAGTTATTTCTTTATTTAGATTATTTACTACTTCATCATAAACTAATTTTTGTTCTTTATTTAATTCATGTCTTGGATAATTTAATTTAGAATTACTAACTTCACGATATATTTCAACATCTTTAATTTTTAATATTCCTTTTTTAAGTAGTGTATCAACTGATGAATTAATCTTTTTAAGTTCAGTATACGAACACTTTCCTTTTTCATTAATCTTATCAATTATTTCTTGTTGTTTAGGTGTTATTTCACCAATTAAGTTATCTATTTCAACAATTTTTTGATATTTAATATTTACTTTACTACCATTTTTAGCTTTTAAGGCTTTTGGTAACATAGCTTGATATGCACTAATTAATGTCGATAATGTTTCATCACGAACAAACTTACCTAGTTCTAATAATTCATTAGTTAATATTGGCTCACTATCAACAACAGAGATTATATCTTTAATATCATATTCTTCTATAACTTCATCTATTATTTCAAGTACAAAACCTTCTAATTTTTGATTATTAAATGGAACTAAAACACGAATACCAACTTTAATATTATCAATTAAATCATCACTTACATGATAAGTAAATGTTTTATCAATATTAAAAGCTGATAATTCAACTAATACTTTAATATACATAACATCACCATTCTTAAATTAATTGTATCATAGATAAATTAATTATATAAAGATTTTACAAAAAAAGTTTTATATTTCTATAAAACTTTAATCAAAGTAATTAATTCCAATTGCTTCTTTAAACTTCTTAATATTTTCTTTAGCTACTACACGTGCTTTTTCTGTACCTTCTTTAAGTACTTTATCAATATAATCCATGTTTTGAGATAATTCTAATCTTCTTTCTCTAATTGGTTTTAATTCTTCATTTAAAACATTAAATAAGAATCTTTTAATTTTAACATCACCTAAACCACCACGTTTATAATGTTCTTTTAATTCATTTAAATTATTATATTCTGGTAAATACTTTTTAAAGTGATCATCATTACATAAAGCATCTAGGTAAATAAATACACAGTTTCCTTCAACATTACCTGGATCTTCTACTTTAATATGATTAGGATCAGTATACATACTCATTACTTTCTTTTGTAATTCTTCTTCGGTATCAGATAAATAAATACAGTTACCTAAACTCTTACTCATTTTAGCATTTCCATCTAATCCTGGAAGACGTTTACAATATTCATTTTCTGGAAGAAGTATTTTACATTCATTAAGTGTTTCTCCATAAATACTATTAAACTTTCTAACTATTTCATTAGTTTGTTCAATCATTGGTTCTTGATCATCACCAGCTGGAACTATTGTTGTATTAAATAGTGTTATATCAGCTGCTTGTGAAACTGGATAATTCAAGAATCCTGATGGAATAGATTCATCCATTCCTTTTTGAGCTATCTCATTTTTTACAGTTGGATTTCTAAGAAGTCTACTTAAAGTAACTAAATTCATAAAATAATATGTATATTCTGTAAGTTCAGGAATTTGTGATTGAATAAAAAATGTAACTTTGTTTGGATCTAATCCTACTGCTAAATAATCTAACATTACCTCTCTTACATTTTCACGTACTTTACTTGGATTATCAAAGTTATCAGTAAGTGCTTGCGAATCTGCAATAAATACATACATTCTTTCATAATTACCTTCGTTTTGTAATTTAATGCGATTTTTAAGTGAACCAACATAATGACCTAAATGTAAATGTCCTGTAGGACGATCTCCTGTTAATATAATATTCTTCATAATAATCACTCCTTTCTAATAAAAAAAGCTCCTATTCCAAAGAATAAGAGCCAACTCTTTTTAAATTATTATGTACTATCATACATTGCTAAGATAACGGTAAGCTTCCGTATTACCATACTAATTTCCGGTAATCTTTCATTGGTCCATTCATTTACTTATTAACTATGATTTTCCATCAACCAATCACTTTCTATAAGTTTTTAAGTAATTACTACTCCAAATCAACAATTTAAATTACATTTACATTATATCTTTTTTTTAACGAAAAGTCAATTATTTAACTAATACACCAACTTTACCAGCACCACTTAGAGCACTACCAGCTGTTGTTTCAATATCTTCAATATTAACATTAACATAAGCAGTTCCTGCTCCTACACCAGTAACAGTAATAGTAATTTTATCAGATCCACTAAATCCATCAAGGAAGCAGATATTAGTACTTTGATTACAAATTGGCATATCATCATCACCTTTTGGTAATGTTACTTTTAATACTTTAGTATCACTTGAAGTAACTTTAACTGTACCAGCTGCCTTTGTAATAGAAATATCAAATGTCTTTGTCTTATTCTTATCAACTGTTAATGTTGTAGAACTTAATTTAATTTGATCTGCTTTAAATGCTGTACCAGCTGGAGCTGATGCTGTAGGTGTTGTTGTTTTTTCTTTAACAATAATTGTTGCAGTACCTTTAACTCCATTTACTTCACCAGTAATTGTTACTGTACCTTTTGATACAAACTTAACTAATCCACTACTACTTACTGTTGCTATCTTAGTATCACTTGATGACCATTTAGTAATATAGTTCTTTATTGTCGTTGGTTTAACTTCAGCTTGTAATTGTAATGAATCACCAACATATTTAGTAGTTTGACTTGCAATACCTAAACTAACACTTGTTGGTTTAGTTGTTGTTGGTTTTGCTGATGCAGTTGACTTAGGAGCGGCTGTTACTGTAGGTTTTGGTGTTACAGCTTTTGCTACTGTAACAACACATTTAGCAATAGCTTTACCATCACTTGAAGTAACCATTATTGTTGCTTTACCTTCAGCTTTAGCTGTAACTAATCCACTTTGATTAACAACAGCAGCTTTTTCATTATCACTTGTCCAAATTAATTTTCTTACTGAAGTATTTTCAGGTTTTAATGTAGCAACTAATTGATAACTACCACCAATAGTAAGTGAAAGTGTTGTTTTATTTAATGTGATGCTTGTTGCTTTAACTTCATCATTTGTTACATTAACTACACAACTTGCAGTTTTACCATTATTAGTTTTTGCTGTAATTGTTGCTTTACCAACTGCAACAGCTGTAACTACACCATTTTTTACAGTTGCAACTTTAGAATTATTAGTTGACCATGTAAGAGATGATGATGATAATTCAGATGGAGTAATAACAACAGATAATTGAGCATTACTACCCTTCTTTAAATTAACACTACTTGGACTTATATATATATTAGTAATTACTTTTGGTGTTGTCTTTGGTGTTGGAGCTGCTGTTGGTTTTGGAGTATTTGTTGGTTTAGTCTCTGTTGTTGAAGTAGGTTTTGTTGTTGGATCAGTTGGTTTAGTTGTTGGTATAGGTGCCTTATCCTTAACTTCAATAGTTATTTGTCCTTCAACATCATTTACTTCACTATATATTGTAGCAGTACCTGGTTTCTTTGCAGTTACATTACCAAATTCATCAACAGTAGCTACATATTCATCACTACTACGATAATTACCAGATACATTTAAATCATTTCTTGAGTTAACAATTGGTTTAACAGTAATACTTTGATTAACAGTCATATCAACAGTATCTTTAGCTTCAACGTTATCACCTTTGTATACACCAATTTCTACATCATTTACATCAATTTTCTCAGTAATGATTTTCATTGTTTTACTAGAAAATCCTGGTGATAAACTAATCTTTAATGTTGTTTCACCTTTACCAACTGCTGTTACTGTACCAAATTCATCTACTTTTGCAATACTTTCATCAGCAATTGAATAATTATAATTCATATAATCAAAATAACGCTCATTTTTAGGTATTAACTCTACTTGATAAGAACTACCTTGATCAATTAAAACAGAATCTTGTTTTAAATAGAATTCATATTTATTAGTTCTAATCATTAGGAAAGCACCAACACCTAAAACAAGCAATAGTAAATAAAAACCAATTAAAAGTCCTCTACTTGCTTTACTAGCAGCTGTTACTTTAGTATGATCTTCAAGATATCCCTTATTATATTCTTTTTCTTTATATACATATGGTTGATCTTCTTTAATATCAGAATTATCTTCAACTCCTAAATCATTATTTTCTGAAGTATTTTCTGGAGTATTTTCAGATTCTACTTTCATAAAATCTCCATATATATTTTCTTCCTCATTATTATTGTCTTCAATATCCAATCTTTTTTTATCCTTTGAATCCATCGTATCACCTACTATAATAATTTTATCATTAACTTGCATCTTATACAAGCAAAATATTATAAAAAATTATAAAAAAATATGCATAGCGCATATTATTTTTCTATTACTTCAATTTTCATGAAATTAGTATTTTTATTACTAATTGGGAATCCACCAGTAATAATTACTATTTCACCACCTTGATACTTAAACATACTAATAGCTTTCTTAGTACACATATTAACTATTGTATCAGTACTTTTACACTCACTAGTTAAAACTGGAATAATACCATAATTAATAGTTAATAATCTTGTAGTATCAACATTAGGACTTAATGCAAGTATTGGACATGTTGGTCTAAAATAACTTATTTTAAGAGCTGTATAACCACTATTAGTATTAGTTAAAATAGCATTAGCACGAAGTCTAAGTGAAGAATCAACAACTGAGAATGCAATATTTGATGTTATATCATTCTTAGTATTTCTAAATGTTTCTTCTAAGTTCTCTTGATAATCAAAATCTTCTTCTGCACTCATAATTACTTTAGTTAATGTATCTACTACTTCAATAGGATATTTACCAATAGTAGTTTCGCCACTTAGCATAATAGCATCACAATTATCCATAACAGCATTATATATATCACTTATCTCACTTCTTGTTGGTCTAGAACTTTCTTCCATACTATGTAAGAAATCAGTGGCAACAATAGCTGTCTTTTCATATTCACGAGCTTTCTTTAAAATCATTTTTTGATAGAATGGTAACTTCTCAATAGACATTTCAATACCTAAGTCACCACGTGCAACCATAACACCATCACTAACTCTTACTATTTCATCTAAATATTCAATAGCACTACTATTTTCTATTTTAGCAATAATACTCATATGATTATTACCATTTTCTATTAATAAATCAGTAACTTCTAGTATATCTTGTTCATCTCTAACATATGATAATGCAACGAAATCAACATTTTTCTTTATACCATATAATATTCCTTTTTTATCTTTTTCAGACAAGAATGGCATTTTAAATGATTTATCACGAACATGAACAGTTTGATTACTTCTAACTTCTCCACCATTAATAGTATTTAAAACTGCATAATCAGGAAATAAATCAACTACTTCAAATTCTACTATACCATCAGCTAATAATAAATGATCTCCTATTTCAAGTTCATCAACTATATTTTCATAACTAACAGAAAACTGAGTATTATTACATATAACTGGATAACGATATAATTTAACTTGTTTACCTACTTCAACATTAACAGATTCTTCTTTAAATCTATCTAATCTAACACTAGGTCCATCAGTATCTAACATAATACCAATAGCTCGATTAAATTCTTTTTCAAGAGATCTTACTTTCTTAATAATATCGTCACAAAATGGTTTATCTGCATGAGATAAATTAATTCTTATTACATCTGCTCCATTATTAATTAATTCACGTAAAACATTAATATCTTTACTACTTGGTCCAACGGTTATAATTGCTTTGGTTTTCTTCATAATGACTCCTTCACTAGAGTTATAGTAGAAGCTATAATATTATAGTTTTTCTTTCTTTCCACTCTACCCTCTACTTTAATTATACCACCCTTTTTTAAATTTGAAATAGTTTCATAAACTTTTGGGAAAACAATTACGTCAACAACACTTTCTTCATCAGATCCTTCAATAAATGCCATTGGTAAATTATCTTTAGTTTTAGTTTCTTTAATACGATCAACTAATAATATAGTAGTTATATTTTTATTAAAATATTTTTTTAAATCAACTACCTTAACTGCATTCTTTAGTTTACTACGATAAAATACAACTGGATGGTTAGATAAATAAAAACCAAAACACTCTTTTTCAAAAGAAATTAATTCTTCTTTAGTGAACTCTGGATAATTAATAATTTCAGGTTTAAGTACATTTTCACTACCTAAATCTTTAACTAAATTACCGTAATTAATTAAATTATCTAAGTTTTCATAAATAGTTTTTCTATTAATTTCAAAACTATCTAAAGTACCACTTTTTATTAATGATAAACTAACATTTTTAGGAATAGATCCAATAGCTAATTTACTAAAGAAATCATATATATCATTAAACTTATCATTTCTTACTTCAATTAATTTATTTGATATAACACTATTTATTCCTTTAATAACTTTAAATGGTAAATAAATAGTATCATAGTGAATAACATAATTATCATTACTCTTATTAATATCTGGTTTACTTACTTTTAAATTATGAGACTTTAATTCTTGTAAATACTTCTTAGTTTTAACTTCATCCATCTCTGATGAATTAAGAAGTGATAAATAGAAATATAATGGATAATGAGCTTTTAAATAAGCCATTTTATAAGAAATAATACTATAAGCTACACTATGACTTTTATTAAATCCATAACTAGCAAAATTAAGTATTAAATTAAATATTTCACTAGCTTTTTCTTTATCATAACCATTCTTAATAGAATTATTAATAAACTTATCTTGAAACTTAGTAATATCACTTAATTTCTTTTTACTCATAGCACGTCTTAATATATCAGCTTCACCTAATGTAAAACTAGCCATAGTATTAGCAATTCTCATTATTTGCTCTTGATATACAATAATACCCTTAGTTTCTTTTAATATATCCATTAAACTATCATCAAAATAATCTATTTTTTCTTTATTAAATTTTCTTTTAATAAACGAATCTATATTACTAGATGGACCTGGTCTAAAGAAAGCATTGGCATTAAATACATCAGTAAAACTATCTGGGTGAAGTCTTACTAAAAAGTCTTTCATTCCACTACTTTCAAATTGGAAAATACCTTCTGTATCACCATTACAAAATACTTGATTAGTCATCTCATCATCAAGTGGTATATCACTAAATTTAAGAGTAATCTTTTTTTCTTTTTCAAGTGTTTTTAAAATATTATCAATAATTGTTAAGTTTTTTAAACCAAGAAAATCCATTTTTAATAATCCAAGATCTTCTAAGTACATAGCTTCATAGCTACTTAAATAACGATTATTATCTAAAACTAATGGAATAATATCATCAAGTGGACTATTAGCCATAATTATTCCTGCCGCATGAATTGAACTATGTCTTGGTAATCCTTCAATTCGGATGCATATAGAAAATAATTTCTTTAATTTATTATCTGAGTTTATATATTTCATTAATTCACTATTATTACTAATTTCACTAGTTGTTAAACTACCAATCTTTTTACTTAAATCATCAATAACATATAGTGGAATATTCATAACTCTTCCTATATCACGAAGTGCCATTTTAATACCAAATGTCCCAAATGTACTAACTCCTGATACATTCTTTTTGCCATATTTATCAATTACATAATTAATAACTTCATCTCTTTTGTTATCTGGGAAATCTGTATCAATATCTGGCATCGTAATACGTTCACTATTTAAAAATCTTTCAAACAAAAGATTATATTTAATTGGATCTACTTCAGTTATTCCTAAAGAGAAACTTACTAAAGAGCCAGCAGCACTACCCCTTCCAGGACCTACTAATATTTTATTTGTTTTAGCAAATTTAATATAATCATAAACAATTAAGAAATAATTAGAAAAGCCCATTTTTTTAATAACTGATAATTCATATAATAATCTTTCTTTATATTCACTTGAAACTCGATTATTAAGTCTTTTATTAAGCCCTGCAATACTTAAACTTTCTAAATAATCATCTGCATTAAGGCCTTTAGTATCATTATATTTACAATAATCTGGTAAATTAAGTTCATATTTTGGTAAAACTAAATTACATTTATTAATAAATTCTTCATATCGATTATCACTTATTTTTTTATAACAAACATCATTATCAAAATTATATTCCATAGATAAGTTTTTATTATCTCTTAACATATGAAGATATTTAAGTATTTCTAAATCTGCATCATTTAAACATAATGTTTTCCTTAAATTATTAGGATAACTCTCATCATAAATAGCTTTTAATTCATCTTCATTAGTAAAACATATTAAATTATCAGAATATTTAACTAAATCATCTAATACTAATTCTCTTTCTGATTTTATTGTCGATATTTTTAATAAATTTTGATAACCTTCATAATTTTTGGTGAATAATAAACCATTACCAATATCTAAACCAACAATTGGTTTTATATCATTATTATTACATTTCTTAATAAATTCCATTACGCCATACATATTATC
>JAEEGG010029903.1_pt1 | contig 10145 bp, 12 predicted proteins | sample 9134161 | NCBI WGS metagenome assembly JAEEGG01 (sample SAMN16246543, study PRJNA631951) | gut metagenome | biome: gut microbiome; feature: rumen; material: CR-attached | host: Bos | place: Iran: Karaj | collected 2018-10 | reverse complement strand
CTGTACATGAAGCCATCGACCTCCACCAGTTCCGCATGCAGTGGCGCCCCACCCCCCTCCTTCCAGGCATGACCATCACCGACGAACCCGGCATCTACATCGAAGGCAGTCATGGTGTGCGCCACGAAGACACCCTCCTCGTCGTTCCCGCCACCGAAGGCATCACCTTCGGTCCCTACTACACCTTCGAGCACCTGACCCTCTGTCCCATCCTGACCTCTCCCATCCTCGTGGAGATGCTCACCGACGACGAGCGCCAATGGTTCAACTCCTATCAACAAACAGTCTATCAACGCCTTGCCCCACGTCTCGACGAAGAGCAGAAGGCTTGGCTCAAAGAAGTAACTCACCCCATTTAATTCCCAACTATCAACTGTCAACTATCAACTGTCAACTATCATGATCGAATACATCCGAGGCATTCTCGACGAACTCACCCCCACCCAAGCCACCATCGAAGCACATGGTGTCGGCTATATCCTCAACATCTCGCTCAACACCTACACAGCCCTGCAAGGGAAGAGCGAAGCACGTCTCTTTGTCTATGAGTCCATCCGCGAAGACGCATGGACGCTTTATGGCTTTGCCACCAAACAGGAACGTGAACTCTTCCTCATGCTCATCAGCGTGAGTGGTGTAGGTGGCAACACAGCCCGTACCATGCTCAGCAGTTTCTCTGCCCCAGAATTGGCAGGTCTGATCATGGATGGCAACGAACGTATGCTCAAGACCGTCAAGGGACTGGGTGCCAAGACCGCCCAGCGCATCATTGTGGAACTGCGCGACAAGGTCGTTTCCTTGGGCATCGAGGCAGTCTCTCCTTCTGGCGACAACGCAGCTCCGTCCCTCCAGAACAATGAAATCTACAACGAGGCCTGCGAAGCCCTCAAGATGCTCGGATTCCCACCAGCTCCTGTGGCCAAGACCGTCAAGGCAATCCTCAAGGACGAGCCCTCGGCTCCCGTCGAGAAGGTCATCAAACTCGCCCTCAAGATGCTGTAACACAACATCCTCACCTATTTTCATCAGAAACAGACATGAAGAAACTTCTCCTTTTGTTCATCATGGCACTCCAGATACTGAGTGTCTATAGTCAAGAATCCACCGATCCCAACAGGAAAAAAGTGGCAGTGGTGCTCAGTGGTGGTGGCGCCAAAGGTATGGCACATATTGGTGCGTTGAAAGTCATCGAACGTGCAGGCATTCCTGTCGATTATGTCACAGGCACCAGCATGGGCAGCATCGTGGGTGGACTCTACTCGATTGGTTACAATGCCAACATCCTCGACTCCTTGGTACGCACCATCGATTGGAACTATACCCTCTCCGATCGTGAAGACATGAGTCAGCAGAGTCTGCGCGACCGCGAGAAACAGAACACCTACGCCTTCTCACGTGGATTCACCCTGGGTAAGCGCAACAGCAATGACGGTGGTCTCATCAAGGGAAAGAATCTGGCACAGCTGTTCCAGAAACTCTGCCTGGGTTATACCGATTCGTTGGATTTCAACAAATTCCCCATCCCCTTTGCTTGTGTAGCGACCGACATCATCGACAACACAGAGTACGATTTCCATTCGGGACGTCTGCCCCAGGCCATGCGGGCATCGATGGCAATCCCTGCCGCCTTCTCACCTGTCCGTATCGGTGATAAAGTGCTGGTGGATGGTGGTTTACGCAACAACTACCCTGCCGACATCGCCCGTGAGATGGGTGCCGACATCATCATTGGTGTCACCGTTCAGGGGGCTCCCAAAACCAGCGATGACCTGGGACATACCATCAGCATCCTCAGTCAGATCATCGATGTGAACTGTAAGAACAAATACGATGAGAACTTGGCCATCACCGATGTACCCATCCGCGTGAACACAGAGGGTTACAATGCCGCCAGCTTCAATGACAACGCCATCAACGAACTCATCCAACGGGGTGAAGATGAAGCCATGAAACATTGGGACGAACTGATCGCCCTCAAGCAACGCATTGGCATTGACGACTCATTCGTTCCTCCTGTACTGACCCCCCAGAATCCATCAGCACTGACGGAGAAGGTGAAGGTCAATCGCTTCGTCTTTGAGAATTTCACATCGCACGACGAGCACTTCATCCGTTCCAAATTCCACCTGAGCAAATACGACAGCATCGACGCGCGTCAAGAAGCGGAGATTGCCACGTCCATGCGCATCGACCTCTTCTACCAGACCGTCGATACACGTTCCGTGCCTGAAGGCGATGGTTACGTCCTCATCTTCACTGCCGGCAACAAAAAGACCAGTCAGGTGAATTTAGGTGGACGGTTCGACACAGAGGAAATCGTGGCCCTGCAAATCAACGCAGACCATCCCCTGCAGACCTCCATCCCCATCGATGTGGACCTGACCATCCGTCTGGGAAAACGCATCATGGGCAAAGGTGAACTCACCTTCCATCCCCGCAGTTTCACACGACCATGTTTCTCCTATGTGTTCCGTCACAACGACATGGATCTCTACGAATCAGGGGAGCGTGACCACAGTTTCAAGTACAACCATCACCAATGGAACCTGACACCCATCAACTTCAACGTACGCAACTTCAACCTGCAGGCCAACATCCGATGGGACTACATCCACTTTCTCGGCAATCTGCTCACCACAGGTAAGACCCCCGTCACACTGCAGAACGACCACTACTTCAGCTACCACGCACTCGTCAGATACAACTCCGAAGACAACTGGTATTTCCCCACCATCGGTTCCCGTTTCAAGATGGAATATGCCTACCTCACCGACAACTTTGCCGAAATGGGTGACAAGCCAGGCGTGAGCGACCTCAATGCCCATTGGCGCACCTCCATCCCCTTCAGCAAACGCTTCACCCTCCAACCCCTGATCTACGGCAGATGCCTCTTCGGTGCCAAGATCCCAGTCGTCTATGGCAACACGATTGGTGGTGAGTGGTTCGGACACTATCTGGAACAGCAGATGCCCTTCGCAGGAATGGGCAATCTCGAATACACCGACCAGCACTTCCTCGCCCTGCAGGTACAAGGCCAACAGCGCATCGCCACCAACCACTTCATCCTCCTCCGCATAGCAGCCGCCCAACATGCCGACGAGTTCAAACACGTGTTCGAGCGCAAAACAATGTTAGGAGGCCAACTCGCCTACTACTACAACACCGTCCTCGGTCCCCTCGGCGCCACCCTAGGCTATACCAACAAAACCAAGAAACTCAACCTCTACCTCAACCTCGGCTTCGAATTCTAATTCCTCTCCCACCTACCCACCCCACCATCACACCCCCCACACCCCCCCAACACAAAACAGCAGCGCCACCACCCCGCTGCTGTTTTTTTATCTTTAACCGCTAACCTCTAACCTCTCAATAATATTATTGGACCAAATTATTGGCAATTATCGGTAATTATTGTTTTTCCCAGCCTCAGAAGGAGGCGCAGGAGCCACCCCCACCGCGTCAGCTCTCGCTAACCGCTAACCTCTAACCGCTAACCGTTACATATTTGGTCAATTATCTTTCTCATTCCTTAATGCCCAGACTATTCGTATTTACATAAAAATTTTCTTCTATTCCCCCTTTTTCTAGGAAACAGAACTTAAAACAACAATAATTATACATCAATGTATGATACACTAATGTATAATTTTATATCTTTGCACCCGTAAATCTATTCATTATTGTTATGAGACGTCCATTTGTTTATGGCGAGATTGCCGGAAAAGAGAATTTCATCGACCGCGATGATGAACGCAAAAAGTTGAAAACTTTTCTGCAGAATGGTGTAAACGTTATGCTGATATCCCCTCGTAGATGGGGAAAGTCATCGCTTGTCAGACAATCCATGAATGAACTGATGGCAGAGGACAGCCATATTCGAGTTTGCTATATTGATGCATTCAGTGTCACATCCACCTCAGAGTTTCTCAATGCATTTGCCTCTGCTGTCATCGAAGCCACATCCTCCACCTTAGAGAAGAGGTTTGAAGACATCAAACGTTTCATCCACACCATCACACCCAGCATCACCATCAAAGATGACGTGTTAAACACCTTCTCGTTCGACCTGAAGATACAGCCACTGGAGCAGAGCGCCCAAGAAATACTTCGTTTGCCAGAGACCATAGCTGTTGCAAAAAACATACACGTCATCGTTTGCATAGACGAGTTCCAGCAGTTAGCGACGCTCCCTGAATGGAAGAATTTGGAAGGGAAGATGCGTTCCGAGTGGCAGCTGCAGCACAACGCCACCTATTGTTTCTATGGCAGCAAGCGTCACATGATGATGGACATCTTCGGCAATGCCAACAATCCCTTCTACCGTTTCGGTCAAGTGCTGTTCCTGCAGAAAATCAGCAAAGACTATTGGATACCTTATATCATCGAAGGCTTCAGCAAGACAGGCAGATCCATATCTCCAGAATTTGCCACACGCATCTGCGACACCGTGCAGTGTCACTCATGGTATGTCCAGCAATTTAGTTTCTTCATCTGGTCAGCCACTGAGGATGCCGTGTCAGAACAAATATTCCGTGAACAATTGCAGATACTCATCGACACCAATGCCCCCATGTTTGTCAGCGATTCCGAAAGTTTGACACCCTCACAGATCGGCATGTTGGCTGCCATCAGCAATGGTGAGACCAAATTCAACTCCAAGTCTGTAGTTGCGCGATATGCTTTAGGCAACCAGCAGACCATCACCCGCAACAAACATCGTCTCCGCGAACTTGACATCGTAGAAGAGAAGGACGACCATTTTGTTTTTGTCGATGCTGTCTATGAACTCTGGTTCCGTCAGCAGTACCGCCGCAGGTTAGGATAAAAAAACAGCAGCGATGTCACCACCGCTGCTGTTCTCTTTAACCGTTAACCCTTAACCGTTAACCGTTATCTCCACATCGCGTCAGCCCTCGCTAACCGCTAACCTCTAACCGCTAACCGTTATCGGTAATTATTGTTTTTCCCAGCCTCAGAAGGAGGCGCAGGAGCCAAAATCTATCCTGTTCTCAGAATTTATGACAGGTCTTCAAAACGATTAGCCAGCTCTTGTTTGTAGTCAAAGTCTGCTGGGGCATGAGCTATGCCGCGAAGACGTTGGGAGAGTTTTACCAGAGAGGCACCCTTTGAAGGCATCTCAGCGATCATATTCTGCCGCGCATAGGTAGTCATCTCCTTTTTCATATTTGTCAAGATTCAAGACCTAATTGAGGATTTTTTTATGTGGGACAAAACACACATGGCTATTTCTTATTATAAAAATAGTCAAGACCTTGGTTGCAATAAAAATCAAATTTGGTATCTGAAGATATCAACGTCATTCTTTCTGTGATGGCATGCGCAATAATTAGATGGTCTGTGGTATCACGATGGTTCTCCGCCAAATTCCAGCGAAGTTCAATAAAAGTTTGATAGTGCTCACGCTGAGGATAAAGGACTTGGACACCCCACTGATCATAGAGTTCCTGAAGCATGTCGTCTGGCGTCTTCCAGTCCTTCTGCATAGCATCATATTTGTACCATGCCGCCACCAATTCTCGGATACTTGCCGCACACATATACAACGAGTTGCCGTAGTCATTTACCACAGCCTCCACATCAGTGCTCATTTCGCCCGAATCATTGAGCATATAAAGCATGATACATGTGTCAAGCAGATATCGCATTGATTTAGAGATTTGTGAACTCTGCCACCATCTTCATGAACTTTTCATGCTGTTCTGGTGAAAGAGGTTTTCTTCCTTTCCGTCTTGCATAGGCTCTCGCATTCAAAAGCCTTGAATACCTGCTGTCTGACAATCCCTGATTTGTAACTTTTGTTGTCATCATATACTTGCAGAATTAATTATCTCGGGTGCAAAGATAGGAATGATTTTTTATTCCACCAAATAATTTCATCAAATTGCTAATTCTGCGAAAGATATACCAATTATTGGACCAAATTATTGGCAATTATCGGTAATTATTGTTTTTCCCAGCCTCAGAAGGAGGCGCAGGAGCCAAAATCTATCCAGTTCTCGGAATTATGGCAGGACTGTCCCCTGTCAGCTTGTGGCTATATCGTTGTGATCAGGCCTGCTTGTTTCAACAGCAGACGGGCATTGTGGCGACGTTCGGAAAGATTACGTCGTTTATCAGGATTGTAATTGAGCTCTGCCTGTAAAGCGGCCTCACCAAACTGACGTGCTTCATCACCGTATAGGGTCGGAATTGCTTTAATTGCTGTTGCCATATCTTTTTATTTTATCTAATTTGATGCAAAGACAGGAATGATTTTTTGATCACTTATGCACACCAAGTTCTAAATATTGTTGTGGTGTTAGTACTTGAACAGGAGAGTCATTTTCTGTTGGGAAATCTGAAATGTTGAAAGTCAACAATATCTCACAACCAACTTTCTTAGCAAGTTCATACTGACAACTATCTTCAACATCCTTAAATTGGATGTTATTGACACTTCGGAGCAAACTTTCATTATCATGTTCTGCCACACGTATCGTCTGCAAGATCTTTGTCATGATCTGCCGCAAGGCTGATATACGCTCTTCTCCCAAAAGCTCCAGCTCTTTCCGGAGATACTTGTCAATCAAGAAAACCATTGTATAGAAACTTCCCACAGACATATACAAAGGATGCTTTTCCTGCTGAAGTCTCTGAAAAAGTAGGTGAGCTGTATTGAAATCCTCGCGTATGATGAAGTTCTCAAGGATTACGTTTGTGTCAATAAAGATATTCATATTCCGTATTTTTCACAAACAGCTTCATCACGTAACTGCTCCCATGAGAAATTCTCCTCTGGCTTTCCCAAGATTCCTCCTAATTTGAACAGGCCATCAGAATCGCCTTTTACAGCTTCCAGCCTCCTTAGCAGTTCCTTCTTCTCTGTCTCTTTATTTTTATTATGTTCGAGATGCCACACATAATCCATTAGCATTTTCTGCAATTGTCTTTCTATCCACAATTGCATAGCATCAGCTCCTCTGAAGTGAGGTTTAGCCCGCTCCATCACAGCATCATCTATTTTTATGTTATACGTGCACATACCTTTATTGTTATTATTCTCGGGTGCAAAGATAGCGGTCTTTCATCAAACGACCAAACTTTTTGCGATTTTTCACACTCACCCCCCAACTCTCCCCTCTCTTTAACCCTTAACCGTTAACCGTTAACCTTATGATTCTGCAACTCCATAATCACCTCATCAACGATGTAAAGGTCGCTCATCAGATAAAGCCCAGTCTTTTCATCATGCAAACGCTCATTCGTTAACGAAGTGTAAAAGATGTCGAGCGCACGCTCGCCGCTAATATCAAGCCGTTCAGCCAGAAGCGTGATGACACGGCCAATCTTATTCCACATCAACAAATCACTCAACATAGGCATTGATTTGAACGAATTCTACAAAATGCAAATACCTGTCTACCACTTCCTGCTTTGTTATGCAGATTTGGTGATTGGGCTGGTGCTGTGCCAACAATCCCAAAGCGGTTTCTTCATCAATCAGCCCAGCCATATAATTTTCCACGGTGTCAATCACACGGTCATTGGCCACGCCGCCCTCGATAATGTCCCATTGCATCCATTTAGTGCCGCCACGACGACAGTCCACGATGAAGTGCAGCCACTCGGCATCATAATGCTCAAACTTATGGTAACGAAACACAGCTGAAGCTGCTTCCAAATCAAAATCGTAAAGACTTACGGTTCCTTCATGTTGCATATAGTATCGCGCCTTGTTGCGAGCCCAGCCCTCAGCCTGACTCTTCAGAGCTGTCACATAGAAACCCACACCAAAGTCCAGATTCTCTCGACCGATGCCTGTCAGCGGACTTTCAACGGCCACATTACTTCCATGATATACCCTTGTCATGCGATGATTCCCAGTTTCTGTTCCCATATTTGCAGTGCACCGAGCACATCCTCTGTCACATGTTCACGGCTCTGAGTGTGCAATACCTCGTACCCTGGCAGGATAAAACCCGCAATAAGCCCCACACGTTTCATACGCCGGTACATTTCACCCGTATTGCAGCCCACCTTACGTGCTGCCGCCTCAATGCATGATGAAGCGAATATGTTCCGTAACTGTTCCATATGCCTTATTCATTTTTCGCTGCAAAAATACAAACTTATTTTGATTCAAGCAACATTTCCCCATCAATTTTTGCATTATCCCCACCATCACCACCATCCCCACAAAAAAACAGCAGCGATGCCCCCGACCGCTGCTGTTTTTTTATCTTTAACCGTTAACCGCTAACCGCTAACCGTTATCTCACCCTTAACCCTTAACCGTTATCTCCACACCGCGTCAGCCCTTCTCTAACCGCTAACCGCTAACCGCTAACCGTTATCGGTAATTATTGTTTTTCCCAGCCTCAGAAGGAGGCGCAGGAGCCCCCCACACCGCGTCAGCCCTCGCTAACCGCTAACCGCTAACCGCTAACCTTTCAATTCGTACATCACCCACATTCACAATAATCCTCCACTCCACTCGTTATATATCATATAAGCACCCTACCCCCATGCCCAGACAAGCACGCAAGCAATCAGGCACCGGCATCTATCATGTCATGCTCCGAGGCATCAACCGCCAGGACATCTTCGAAGGTCAGGAAGACTATGCACGCTTCCTCACCTGCATGCAGCAGATGCTACAGCCACTCGACGACCTTGGCAACCCGCAGCCGCCACTATGCACATTCTACGCCTACTGCCTCATGTCCAACCACGTACATTTGCTGCTAAAGGTTGGCAAAGAAGACATCGGCAGCACCATCAAGCGACTCGCCCTCATGTATGCGCTCTATTTCAACAGGAAATACTCCCGCGCCGGACACCTCTTCCAAGACCGCTTCAAGTCAGAGCCCGTGAACGATATAGAATACTTTGTCACCCTGCTGCGCTATATCCACCAAAATCCGCTGAAAGCGGGAATGGTGGAGAAAGCTGGCGACTACCAGTGGAGCAGCTGGCCAGAATACACAGGCGACGTGCCGTCTGCCCTGGGACTGTGTGCCACCAATGTAGTGACGAAGCGTCTGGGCTTCGATCACCTCAGAGAACTCATCGAAACGCCACTCTCCGACACAGTCCAGATCCTCGACATCGAAGACAACCCCCGCATCACGACAGGCGACCATGAAATCCGCCAGCTACTTGAAGTCACCTACGGCATCAGCGAACCCCTAAAGGTGCAGGAACTGGATAAAGAGAAACGCAACGAGATACTCCTCGCCGCCCTTGACCTTGGTGCAGGTCTGCGCCAGCTCTCACGCCTCACAGGAGTCACCTATGGTGTCATCCACCGCCTCAGCTACACGCGCCAAACAGATCAAAAGTGATCAGAGAACCGTCCCCTGATCTGTCTATAGGGAAGATAGGCTGTCACCAGTTTGCCGTCAGCTGTCTTATACACCAGCACCTCCACGTCATGCTCGACAAACTCGACAATCTCGTCATAGCTGTAGCGCTTCGTGTAGCTGCGGATGACCACTGCTCCTTCTGGCAGCTGCGAGCGGTCTGACTTGTGCAGGATGACACGGCTTGCCTTCATCGTGTTGTACTTCATGCCTTTGCGATACGAACGGTCTGGATTCTCTGGAGCTGCCGAGGTGGTCTCCTCAACGACTGGAGCAGAATCAGCGGCAGCAGGAATGTCCATGCCGTCGTGGTCTTCACGCTCCTCGTCACGGGAGGGAACCTCTTTCTTGCAGGAAGAAGGACGGGACTTCTGGCTCGTTGTGGAGAAACGGTTCTTCCTGCCAAGCCGAAGTGCTGAGGTGAGGTTTTCTATGGTCTCTTCCAGTCTGTGGAGCTGCTCCCGATGTTCTGTGCCCATCTTGTCTATGCGGACCAGCAACTCCATGACACGGGCATCTGCCGCCTCACGAGCCTTACGGTCTTCCATGGCACGGGCATCGGCAGCCTCACGGGCTTTGCGGTCTTCCTCGGCACGGGCATCGGCAACCTCACGGGCACGCTTCAGCTCATCCTTTTCAGCCTGAAGGAACTCTATGTACCGTATCATCTCGTCGCGGTCCATCACAAGATATGTCTTCTGAGGGGGCTCAGGCGCGTTCTCCAGAGACTCCAAGTGGCGCAAGTCCCCTTGCCGTGCCATGATTTCCTCTAATTCCCTATCT
>JAEEGG010029902.1_pt1 | contig 10146 bp, 6 predicted proteins | sample 9134161 | NCBI WGS metagenome assembly JAEEGG01 (sample SAMN16246543, study PRJNA631951) | gut metagenome | biome: gut microbiome; feature: rumen; material: CR-attached | host: Bos | place: Iran: Karaj | collected 2018-10 | reverse complement strand
AATCTGCTCGGTGGGATACTCACTCTGAGTGATACCAATCAGAATATTCTTCATTTCTTCACGAGACAATTCCTCGTGGTTCAGCATCCTGTTCAGGATGTCTTTCATTGTCTGTGCCATATTTTTAATTTTTACATTTTCTAATTATTACATTTTTACATTTCACAGAAACATCCAGTTCTGCAGCATCTTCTTTCCATCGGGGGTGAGCACGCTCTCGGGGTGGAACTGGATACCACGTATGTTGAGAGTCTTATGTTTCAAGGCCATAATCTGTCCTTCGTTGCTCTCGGCAGTGATTTCAAGACATTCGGGGAAGTTCTCCTTTGAGACCACCCACGAGTGATATCGGCCTACGGTAAATTCCTTCGAGATACCCGAGAAGAGTGCATCGTCGTTAGTGAGATGGCAGGGCGTAGCTACACCGTGAAAGACGTCGCTCAGGTTCTCAAGCTGCCCACCAAAGGCCTCGCCAATAGCCTGATGACCGAGGCATACGCCCAGAATGGGCTTCTTGCCGGCGTAGGTGCGAATCACATCAAGCAGCAGACCAGCCTCAGAGGGGATGCCAGGACCAGGGGAAAGAATAATCTTACTGAACTCCTCCAGTTGCGACAGTTCAAACTGGTCGTTACGGTAAACGGTGACTTCGGCACCCAGTTCCTTAACCAAATGACTCAAGTTGTATGTAAACGAGTCGTAATTATCTATGATAACTATTTTCATGATGGTTCTAATGGGGATTAATGAATCAAGTAATTTACATCTTCTCGGCCATGAGGATTGCACGTCTTAGTGCACCCAGTTTGTTGTTAACCTCCTGCAGTTCGTACTCCTCGTCGCTCTTGGCCACAATACCTCCGCCTGCCTGAAACCAGAGTTCACCGTTACGACTGACAAAGGTGCGGATGGTGATAGCCTGATTCAGCGATCCGTTAAGACCGATATAGCCGATACAACCGCCGTAAGCACCACGGTTATGGGGCTCGTACTCAGAAATCAACTGCATGGCGCGAACCTTTGGGGCACCAGATAGTGTTCCGGCAGGGAAGGTGTCGATGAAAGCCTTGATAGGGTCGGCATCCTTGTCAAGTTCGCCTGAGACGCGTGACACGAGATGGATTACGTGTGAGTAATATTGCAGGTCTTTGTAAAAGTCAACTTTTACGCCGTGACAATTACGCGACAGATCGTTGCGTGCCAGGTCAACCAGCATCACATGCTCAGCATTCTCCTTTGGATCATTGCGCAGGTATTCGGCTCCCTTGCGATCGGCCTCGGCATCGCCTGTACGCTTGGTAGTGCCTGCGATGGGGTCGATGTAGGCCTTCTTCCCCTCTATGCGACAATGGGTCTCGGGTGAAGAACCAAAAATGCGGAAACCTCCGAAGTCGAAGTAGAAGAGGTAGGGCGAGGGATTGATGCTACGCAGGGCGCGATAGAGCTTGAAGTCATCGCCCTCATATTTCTGGATGAAGCGGCGTGAGAGCACAATCTGGAAAACATCGCCACGCAGACAGTGTTGGATGCCTTTACGGATATTGGCCTTATGTTCCTCGTCAGTAAGGGGTGAGGTCGTTTCGCCTACAGGATGGAAGTCGTATGCCTTTACGTTGGCTTTATTCATGGCTTTCATCACATCATTGAGTACTTTTTCTCCATCAAGTGAGATAATCGTGAGGGTGTTGTTGAAATGGTCGAACACAATCACTACCTTATAAAGGATGTATAACAGGTCGGGGGCATCGTTCTTGGCCTGTGTCTCGTCCTTAACGTCGATATTCTCGAAATAACGTACGGCATTGAATGAGGTATAGCCGAAGAGTCCACAGGTGTCTGCATGCTCGCCGGTGACCTTGATATGGTCAATTAATGCATGGATAGCATCGGCAGAACCATAGTTGTTGTTGATTTCATGCTGCTCATTGCTTCCATCAGGAAAGGTGATGTTGGCAAGGCCGTGACCGATGGCCACACTCGCCATAGGGTTGATACCGATAAACGAGCGCGAGTTATTTGAGTCGTGATAATCCGAACTCTCCATCAGGGCACTCTGTGGATAGAGGTCGCGAAGGCGCATATATACGCCAACAGGTGTATAAAGGTCGGCCAGAATGGTACGGCTGGTTGTGGTATATTTAAAAGTTTCCATATTCGCCTGCTAAGTCTTTGTTGTTCAGATAGGTTTCTACATCTTTATCGCCACGTCCGCTGACGGTCAGCACTACCACATCCTCGGGCTTGAAGGTCATCTTCTGGAGGGCTGCAATAGCGTGGGCACTCTCCAGGGCGGGGATGATACCCTCCAGACGGGTCAGTTCGTAGGCGGCGCGTATGGCCTCGTCATCGTTGATGCTATAGACGGTGGCACGATGTTGAGTGGCCAGGTTGGCATGCATCGGACCGATACCGGGATAGTCCAGTCCGGCAGAGATGCTCTCAGCCTCGATAATCTGTCCGTCGGGGGTCTGCATCACCAGCGTCTTGGCACCATGAAGGATACCCAGTCGGCCAGCGTGAATCGTGGCTGCGGTATGACCGGTCTCTACGCCCTTGCCACCAGCCTCTGCCAGCACAATCTTTACGCGCTCATCATCTATATAGTGGTAGATGGTACCTGCGGCATTCGAACCACCGCCCACACAAGCCATCAGGTAGTCGGGATAGTCGCGGCCAATCTTCTCCTGGAGTTGCTTCTTGATTTCCTCGGAGATGATGCTCTGCAGACGGGCCACCATATCGGGATAGGGGTGGGGGCCCACGGTAGAGCCGATGATATAGAAGGTATCACTGGGATGACAGCACCAGTCGCGGATGGCTTCATTGGTGGCATCTTTCAGGGTCCAGTTACCTGTTTTGACAGGACGGACCTCGGCACCCAGCATCTTCATGCGCTCTACGTTGACGTGCTGACGTTCTACGTCCAGCGCTCCCTGATACACCACGCAGGGCATATCCATCAGGGCGCATACCGTTGCTGTAGCCACGCCGTGCTGACCGGCACCTGTCTCGGCGATGATACGTTTCTTACCCATCTTCTTGGCCAATAGGATCTGTCCGATGGTGTTGTTGATCTTGTGGGCACCGGTGTGGTTCAGGTCTTCACGCTTCAGGTAGAGCTGACAGCCGTATTTATCGCTCATACGCTTGGCCAGGTAGAGGGGGGATGGACGACCTACGTAGTCGCGCAGCAGCGTCATATACTCACGCTTAAACTCCTCTGACTCGATAATGGGCAGATACTCTTCCTGCAAGCGTTTCACCGTAGCATAGAGAATCTCGGGAACGTAGGCTCCACCAAACTCTCCGTAAAATCCTTGTTTGTCAACTAAGTAACTCATATATTTTTATATTTTGTGTTGTTATTCGACTAAAAGAAAAAGAGACCCGTCGTGATTTGACGAGCCTCTTCCTATGGTTGATGTACATATACATGGCAAGTTTCTCACGACTATTTAAATCTTGAGTTACGCCACCACCATGCATTGAACAATTGTTTCATATTTTCTTGTTGCTTGTTTTTATTTCGTTTGCAAAAGTACGTGTTTTTCTGATAATCTGCAAATTTTTCGCTAACTTTTTTCGTAATATGATAGTTTTTTCTTATATTTGCAGTGATATTTGTTAGATATTGATGCTTATGAGAACCTATTTCTATAAATTATTTTTAGTTTGTCTTGTCTTTTTGGTCTGTTCTGGTGCGTCGGCCCAGTCAGATTTTGCTGTTGACAGTGTAAAATCAGAAAGTGATTCTTTGATACGGGTGTTGCGTAACCAGGTGCAGGAACTGCAGTTGCAGCGCATTATGATGCAAGAGCAGTTGGCCGAGACCGGTCGGAGCGACTCTCTGAGAATAGCAGAGCGGAAAGCCCGTGTTGACTCCCTGCGTACCATAACGCCTGGTGCACCTTTGGTAATTGATGGCGACACACTGTTGGTGCTCTATGCCCGAAAAGGAGGGGTATATCCTGAAAAACGCGTAGAGCAGGCGTATGCGGCTATTCTCTCACAAGGTCATCGCCTGACGATGTTTGCCGACTCAGTCTATGTTTACGAGAGCGATTTCTTTAGCGATATCATGGCTGGCAATGATGTGATACTTAGTGTGACTGATATTGATGCAATGTGGCAAAGTACTACCCGCCAGCAGTTGGCTGCGCAATATGCGGCGGTTATCAAGACTAAGATACTGGAGATACACGAGGAGTATGGACTGCGTCAGAAATTGCATGGTTTATTGTGGGTGGTCGTCATCATCGCAGTACAATGGTTGCTCATCAAGGCGACGCTTTGGTGTTATCGCAGATGGCGTCTCCGACTGATGAGACGTGTGATGCGATGGAATATCCCATTGAGAATCAGGGACTATGAGGTGCTCAACGTACGTCGACGTGGTATTATCTTCATGTCTTTTTTCCGTACGCTGCGCTTCTTCTTTATCCTGATGCAGTTGCTTATTAGTGTGCCTTTGCTCTTCTCCGTATTCCCAGAGACCAAAACTTTTGCCTTTACGATTTTTGGTTATATATGGGAGCCGCTGGTAGATATTGTGAAATCCGTGTTAGGATATATGCCCAGTCTCTTTAAGATTGTGGTCATCATCGTCTGTTTCCGTTATCTGGTCAGGGCCATTCGCTACCTGTCCAACGAGGTGGCATCAGGTAATCTGAAGATTACGGGATTCTATGCCGACTGGGCACAACCAACCTATCTTATTCTGCGTATCTTGCTCTATTCTTTCATGTTTATCATGATATGGCCCTTACTGCCCAGTTCTGATTCCGAAGTATTTCAAGGGGTCTCTGTCTTCATCGGCGTCATCGTGTCACTTGGTTCTACGTCTATTGTGGGTAATGTGATGGCAGGACTGGTAATGACTTATATGCGTCCGTTCCGCGAGGGCGATTTCATCCGCTTTGGTGATGTGGAGGGCTTTGTCATCGAGAAGACAGCTCTGGTAACGCGTGTCAGAACACGTAAGAACGAGGTGCTTACTATCCCTAATTCGAACCTGATGAGCGCGCAGACCTCTAACTATACCTTTGCCGCGGCTAATTATGGTATCATTGTACATACTAAGGTGACGATTGGTTATGACATGAAGCACGAACTGATAGAGAACCTGTTATTGGCATCGGCAAAGGCTACCAAGCATCTTCAACAGAAGCCTTTGCCCTTCGTGCGTGTCACGTCTTTGGATGATTTCTACGTGGAATATGAGATTAATGCTTATACGCACCATTCTGAACTCTTGTCAGATATCTATTCGGAGCTACACCAGAATATTCTGGATCATTTCCATGAGGCTGGCGTCGAGATTATGTCACCCCATATCTTTGCCCACAGAGATAATCTGGAGTTGCAAATACCCAAGAGTGACAAATAAATTTTAATTTATTTTGAAGTTTGACAGAATTCAGTTAACTTTGTAGCCGATTATTCGATTGCTAACTAAAAATATTATAAGATGAAAAGAAAACTTTCTTCTCTATTGCTGTTTGCTGCCTTGTCGTTGGCGGGTCAGGGAAATGTCTTGGCGGTCAACACAAAAACAACGGTAAGTCAGGTTACGACGGCGGTCACTTTGAGCGATGATGTAGATTATGTCATCACGGGCGAGACGCCGTTTGCTGGTGATGGCCTGCTCAACATCACCAACACGGAGCATGCTGTGCTGATTCTTGAAAATATCAAACCATCGAAAGTTTCTTCGTGGTTGAAATATGTTCAGATCAACGGTGTGAAGGCTGCCAATAACTCCAACTGTCAGATAAAGTTCTATAATTATGGTTGTATCATCCTGCCATATGCCGGCGGTGATAATTTCAAGCCGCTCACCGTCTATTCTGAGAAGAATTTCGAGGGCGAGTCGTGCAATGACTTCGGATTGGAGCATTCCGACGGTTATATGAACACGCTGACGGATGCAAAGTTGAACAACCGTATCCGTTCGTTTAAACTGAAGCGTGGCTATATGGTGACTTTTTCCCTGAAAGCTGGCGGACGCGGTTATAGCCGTTGTTTTATTGCTGCTGACAAGGATTTGGAGATGGCTTCACTGCCTGCACTCATGGACAATAGTATTTCTTCGTATCGTGTGTTTAAATGGTATGACGCTGGCAAGAAACAGTTGGCCAATGATTTGAACACCACCACCATGGCTGCCCTGGATGTACAGAGTAGTTATACTTGGAGCGAGGGACATAATATGGCACCCGATTATGAGTGTGTACCCAACCATATCTATGAGGACTATCCCTCTTCTCGCGCTATTGGCAATGCTACATGGTCGCCTCATTCAAAGAATAATAATGAACCTAGGAATACGTCTGATGACCATCCGCAGGATCTGAATACAATCCTCAATAACTGGGAGAACATGATGCGCACGGGTATGCGCCTCTGCTCACCGGCTTCTTGGGATGGTAGCGACTATTGGAATGCTACGGGATTCCTGGCGGAGTTCTTGGATTCTATTGATGCTCGCGGCTGGCGTTGCGATATTATTGACCTGCACTGCTACTGGGCTGAGGGCAGCTTCGGTAATATGCATTATTGGTCGGACAAGTATAAGCGTCCTATCTGGATTTCTGAATGGTGCTGGGGTGCCTCCTGGAATCATAATGGTGCTTTCGCTGATGGTGTCACCCAGTCACAGGTGAAGGGAGCATTGGAACGCATCTGTTCGAATCTGAATAATTGGGATTATGTGGAGCGCTATTATTATTGGAATGGTGAGGCTCCGATATCTCGCATCTATGATGGCGGACTGACGCCTGCCGGTGAGTACTATGCTGCAATGAAGGCGCCGATGGCTTATAATGGTAAATATGATTTTGTGCCAAAGACACCTAAACAGTATGCTCCTTCCAATTTCTCTGTGGAATATGATAATAAGAAGGGACAGGCTGTCCTGAAATGGGATGATAAGAATGGTGAAATGAACAGTAGCATGTCCATTATGCGAAAGACTGGTAGCGGTAAGGCATGGGAGGTATTGTGTAATGTCGCTATTCAAGAGGATGCTGCAAGTTATACGTTTACTGACTCCGCTGCCATGATTGGCTATCAGTATCAGATTGTAGTCAAGGATGCCAACAACCAGGATCGAAAGTCTACTACCTTGATGGCAACAAGTGATGAGCTGCAGACTGGTGATGCCATAGAGATTGATGGACAGACAAGATATCTGGGTGGTAACATCATGGTGAATGGCAGTTTTGATATGGGCTTCTATGGTTGGCTCGACGGAAAAGGCAACACGCTCTCGGCACCTTATTTCCAGGTGATTCCTGAGGGTGGAAATGATGACGGTGCTTATCTGCAGGCTTACGGCAATGGCAACCTGACAAGTGAGATGGCTCTGCATACGGTGTTTACGATCCTGCCCAACACGAATTATTATTTCTCAGTAGCCTCTTGCAACATGCCTTCGGGCTATGATTGTAAGTTGGGCTTGAGCGAGGAGGGTATGGCAGCTCCTGCGGCATCACCTTTGTTTATTAATAATACAACGGATAAGTGGCTGACGCAGTTTGCCAGTTTCAATAGTAAGTCCAATACACAGGCACGTATTCGTCTGTTTAATCTGGCTTCTAAGGCGCAAGTTGATCAGATGATGCTTTGCCAGTTGTTCTCTACACGCGACTCGGCTATTGCTGATGGTATTGCCAAAGTGCGTATCACGGCTGAGGCATTCAAGGACTACAATACAAAGTACAACTATCTAAACGAGGACTTGATACGTATTTCCACGGGCGTTACTACTACTGATGCAGAGGCTCTTCAGACGCTGGCAAAGGCAATGGAAGATGCCCTCCAGGCGTATCGTTATCTGAACGATGGTACGTTGGTTGCTTATGCAGAGAAACTGGTTGCTCTGAAGTTACATGGTTATGAGAGTTTGGAATTGATTCTTAATGCTGCCAAGAAAGCTAAGACAATAGAATCTGTTGTCATGTGCTATGCTGATTTGGAGGAGGCTGTCTTTGATTATCTGCCTTATAAACAGATGAAGGACAAGATAACGAATCCAAAATTTACATTGAATACTGGATGGGAGACAAAGACAGGTTCTTTCACAGGTGGTGATCAGCGTCTGGCTACTCATGATGGTGTAACCTGCTGGAATGCATGGTGGTCTGGCATCGATGCTGACGATGAGACACAGTCAATGGCAATCTCGCAGGAATTGATATACTCTGGCACAACTCCTACTCATGGCCTCTATGCCCTTGAGTGCAAGGCTTCTACAGAGCATTATTGTTTGTCAGACCAGCATGGATACATCACAGATGGCACCGTCAAGGAGAATACGCAAAATCTCACTACCGATTATCTGGATTTGAATATGCCTGTTGCTCAACGCTGGGGTACGCTTTACTCAGCTCCTATCTATTTGAGTGATAAAGATACTTTGACCGTTGGTTTCGAGGGTACAAAGAAGGGCTCAATTGCTAATGGCTGGCTGAAATATGGCAGTACGTCAGGTCAGTCTAACGATAAGCGTGAGGGATGGTGGTGCGCTACTGATTTTTCACTCCGTTTTACACCGCTCTACAAACGAACAGTGGTACCCAATCAGTTTGGTTGTATCTGTTTGCCTTATGCTGTTCGTGCTTCTTCTACTTTGAAGTGTTATCAGATTGTGGGCGTTAATGCAGACTATACCCAACTGTGTCTTGAGGAGATCGATGAGACAGAGGCTGGCATGCCTTTCATCTATCGTTCAACGGAGGCTGAGGCTTTGTTCCTGGAATATGGTGATGCTGTGACGATGACGCAGAACGGTCCGGGTAATCTGCGTGGCTATCTGATTGCAAATGCTCGTATGCCTCGTGATTATTACTTTGTCAATGATGGCGCTTTCGAGAAGATTACATCCGCTAATCGTACGAAAGTAAAGAACTACGACGGATATATGCGTCCTTTCACGGATATCAATAGTGAGACTATTCCTGTACTGACCGATTGGACGGGTGAGACAATGTCTATCAGTGGTGTTACTGATGAGGAGAAGGAGAAGAATAATGGACTCACCAGAATAAACACTATCGTTGACAATAGTATATATGCCGATGGCATCTATACACTCAATGGACGTCATGTGCAGCGCGAGACGCTGAAGCCTGGGCTTTATATCAAGGTCGTTGGTGGACGTATGTTTAAGACAATCATAAAGTGATGATGAATAAAAAAAGAAATATCCTGTTTGTGGTGGCTGCACTGGGTGCTGCCACCGCTTTCGCACAAGAGCCAGTACGCTCTTCGTCAAGTCTCTATCTGCATGCCCAGAAGAAGGCTGATGTGTCTTTGTCTTATGCTATCTCGGCAGAAGGTAAGCGCTTTAATCCTACTTGGGGCTTGGATCAGGCTTGGATCAGTGAGTCAAACCTTCTGAAAGGTATCAACCACATGGGTAAGGAGAATATTGGTATTGGTCGTTCGGCTTTCCGTTATTCTGTAGAGCTCACTAACGACTCCGTGCTTGGTGCTGCTGATATTAATGCGATGCGCGAGCGCAATACTATTTTTAATAAGTTGAGCGCCACGCTTCCCATCGTGTTTACGGCCGATCAGGAGGCTGTAGGTCCTACAGAAAAATATCCTGACAGGGTGCCGCCAGAGTATTTTGTAAAGAATAAGTCGGCTAATATTGACCATTGGGCTGCGATGATCAATAGTCATGTGCACTGGATGCAGGCTAATACAAAGCACCCTGTGGTTGGTATCTCTCCTTTCAACGAGCCCGACTACTGGTCAACAGAGGAGGGGGCTACGCCTGAGAAACAATGGCAGGTGGCCAAGATTCTGAAAGAGCAGTATCCGCGTTGTGCCGAAATACCTATGGTGGGCGGTAATACGTTGAATAATGATAAGGCTTTGAATTGGTACACGCCAGGCAAACAGTATTTCGACTGGGGCAATACGCATCAGCTGGCAGGTTCGTTCGACACCTTTGCTGGTTTCTTCGAGCAACTGGAGAAAGATGGAAAGATAGGCTATGCTGACGAGATGCATAACGTTGGTGAGGCGATGGTCGGTCTGGAATATGGCATGGATGTTGGTATCTGGTGGGGCTTTGATAGTCGTGCGCGTGGTGAGTTCTGCGATATCAGTCGTAATGGTGTACGTCTGGCTTATGGT
>JAEEGG010029899.1_pt1 | contig 10146 bp, 9 predicted proteins | sample 9134161 | NCBI WGS metagenome assembly JAEEGG01 (sample SAMN16246543, study PRJNA631951) | gut metagenome | biome: gut microbiome; feature: rumen; material: CR-attached | host: Bos | place: Iran: Karaj | collected 2018-10 | reverse complement strand
CTCGACAGCCATTGGTTTCGGCCTCGCCCTCACCGTCTTTGCCGGTATGCGCGAACAGCTCGAACTGGTCACCATTCCCAAGGGCATGCGCGGCATGGCCATCGTCATGCTGTCTGCCGGACTGCTCTCTCTGGCCTTCATGGGCTTCTCGGGCGTCGACGGCGGTCTGAAGGTCCTGTTCGGATTGAACTAATCCCCTATCCCATCCAATAGCCAGTTATCAGCTATTGGGGTTATAAAGTATATTGGGCTCGCAGTAATGCGGGCCCAATCCTATTTTCCAAAGCTTAATGACAACTCATGACAATGACAACTCATGACAATCACACGACATTGTTCTGGATTTTCCGGAATCGTCCTGCTTCCGTCTGCACGATTAAGCCCTGTCATTTCCAGTTCTTCAGCATCTGCCGTATCTGGTTACGCGTCACGTTGCAGCTTCGTGTCCTTCGACCTGATAGCCGCCATGTTCTTATGTCGTTGTTGCGCCGTAAGCTTATCCATATCACTTCAATGCTTCAATCAGTTCCTCTATTGAACAGCACACACCACTAAACAACTTGTACATCAGTTCCGGCTCCTGCTTCTCAGGAATATACGCAATGGTTGTCCGACCTTTGCCTGCAAACCATCCTGCTTCAGTATGAGCACTCCTGCCACAAGGCAGCACTAACACACAAGTGTCACAAGCCTCCATCGCCTCTATGTCGTTGTGGAACTGCCGTTCAGCCTTCGGATGCCGCAGCATGTCGCGATACTGCTGCGGAGTCCACTCCATATAGTCCTCACTCACGCAGCTCCACTTGAATCCTGGGTCACCCGACGGCGGATTGCGAAAGTCATAGACATCATGCCCTGCCTCCCTCAGTTTCTCCACCACCTCAGGGTAATACTCGTTACGCCAGCTGCTGGCAACATATATCTTTCGCTTCATAACTGAGCGCAAATATACGAAATAAAAGGAACACTACAAAATAATTGAAAGAAAAATGAATCACAGATAACCTACCCGACTTTTTGCTACACCTTCTTACAACTAACCAATTCTGTAAAAGTGACGGCAACTGTAGCCTTATCGTGAATGGAATTGTCCGTCCCATGACGCTTCAACATTTCCGTCACCTTTTGTCCGTCAAATTCCATTGTAGCGAAATCACCTTCTTTCAACAATTCGTCAATGAAGAATACAAGATAGAAATCATGTCTTGGGTTAGGATATCCACTCTTCTGCATATCATCCTTATCCCACACTTTTACACTATTAGGATGTATCTTGAACTTATATGTTCCCAACTTACCATACAGAAGCATAAAACGAGCAGCACAAGCACTTGATGACAAGCTTAAAGAACCCTTGTCCTTACCTGAACGAACATTATATAGTTTCTTGTTGAGAATCCAATTAAGTTGTTCTGCATCCTTGTAATATCCGATAAGTACATAATCATTCGTATTGAATTGTATATCCACAGGAGCAGGCAATTCTGGCTCATTGCCCAACTGGTATTTCCAATCAATATGGAAGTCCTCACTAAGCATATCAAGCAACGAATTTTGTTCAACAGACAGTTGCCTATTTGGTGTATAAAGTGCCAAGGTCAAAATACTCTTGTCGAGGAATGGCGTAAAGACCTTGCCGATAAGTTCTCTGAAATGCTTTGTCATATAATCATCCAAATCAACACCTTTAGACCTCATCGGATAAAAACTATATTCATGCTCCAAGACTTTACGTATTTCATTACGGAATTGCTGTCTAACTTCCTCTTTCCATGTGGCTTTTTCTGATTGCTTGTTACGCGCATAAAGTGAAATGACAAAAAGGAAATTCACGTTATAGCGTGACAACAACATAGTATCACGGTCGAACAATCGGTCTTTAAACTGGAACTTGATTTCAGGATTCCTCTTTCCTGTTATCTTAGTCAATTCAATCTCCCGATGATTGTAGCTGTAGTCACCTGGCTTCATGGCCGCACTAATGAAGAAGTTGGGAATGACATTATACCCTTCAGTCACATGGTCACGTAATCTTATGTCTGGCTCAGGCTCTCCTTCTTTTCTGTTTAGCCACAAGTCAATATTATACTGAACAATATTCCTTGCGTAGGTATATTGCTTATAGATAGAGGTGTCACCTAAAGGGCCTCCTATCTTATAATATTTGCTATCACCGATATAGTAAGTTCGTTGTTCGTCATCAGCTTCTATCAGCCCAGGATAAGTGTAGAGGTGGTCCACCAACTTTCCGTCTTTCTGTTCTTTGAAATCATCGGGCAATTCTTCTTTGCTGTCACCTATCAGCTCGTCAATAATAGCTTCAAATACCACATAGAAGTTTTTAACCAGCAAGTATTCCTTCAGTTCAGCACTGGTGGTAATCTCTGTGCGATGAGCAAAGAAAGCATAGCACAAGTTCCATAGCTCCAGCATCTTATCAGAGAAATATTTGTACTTGATTTGTCGTAAGCGGATAACCCCTCGTCCTTTCAAGTAACTTTCAAATCTGGAGCCAGTAATAAGTGGGAAACCTATAGTGATATCAATATGGAAGCCATACGTTTCACTGATATAGTTTAGAATGCTATAGTAGATAACCAGCAGCTCTTCGTCAAAGTTTACCTGACGTTTTTTGTTTACTGGCCTGATATATATTGGTTCGTCATTTTGAATGATGGCTGCTGAATGATTGATGGTTCTAGTCCAATTTATTTTGTTGAACCCCGAATGCAGATTCTTCAGTATAAAGGTGATGAGCGACTGATTGTCTTTATTGAACTGTATCAGCGAAAGCACAATGTCAAGCAGCGTATTGGCGCGCTTCTTCATGCCTCGTCCCACCTGCGATATTTTGCGGTGATAGACAATGTCGCTACCAGGATGCGAATGTTGGAATACATCCACAGCCCTATATATCCATACAGCAAACTCATATAGGAATCTCCGTTCTTGGTCACTCATATTGTCGTTGTCCATGTGGATGATAGTATTAGGCGAATACTTGGAAAACACCTTTCCCTGTTCATCCATCAGAACCTTAGGCAAGATGAACACAGTATCGCCACGACCACCATTCAGCTTGGGGTTATAGAAGTAACCCACATAGCTGAGTGACACCAAGCCATCAACGTTCTGCAAAGCATCAACGCCTTGCAGAACGTCGCGAACCAATGCGGCATCATACTGATATTCCTCTACAAGAATCTTCATTCAAAAAGACTTTCCTGCTTGTTTATTTTTTCAAGTTCCAGATTGATAAGCACTTGTTCGGCTAGTCGCTCATTCACCTTCTCATCTTCCTTCAAATCTTCAAAGAAATTCTTAAAGGCAATAGGCTCGTTGCTGTTTGACTTTCTGAATGCTTTTTGACTTTCGAAATCATAGTCCTTGAACACGTCCGTCCACAGATAGAAATACACCTTGTTTACCAGTGTTTCTGCATCTATTATTGTGCCTTTTGCCTTTGCAAAGAAGTAACCTAATTGTTTGTCTTCGCTGTGGGTCAGTTCAAACACTTCTTTGTTTATAGCTTCCAAGAATTGATACCAGTCATATTCATTTCCATTGACCTTTATCTTCCAACCCTTTTCTGCATCCTCAATAGGAAGGTATTTCCAATCCCAACGGCGTTTGAAAGCCGAGTCAATGGGAAACAGACTTTGGTCAGAAGTGTTCATTGTTGCCCAAATGAAGAGGTTCTTTGGCAATTGTAACTTCCCGTTCTTTATTCCGTCTTTATTTGTCAAGACGTCAATTCCTTGATCATCCTTTCCGTTAAGATATTTTACCAAGTCTCTATCAGCCTTTATAGGATATTCAGAAAAACCATTATCATCTCTATCTAACAACTGGAATAAATCGCCAAATATCTGAGCGCAGTTGCCTCTATTGATTTCTTCTATCACAAGGAAAACCTTTTCCCCAGGGTTGTTCCATGCAGCAATATACGCTTGCAAAAAGGCCTGAGGAATGAATTCGTAAATAATTTCTTCATCTTTGCCAGCAACAGCCTTGTATTGATTCGGGACGGGTCGCATCGTCGGCTTGTATGCTCCAACAAACGTTGAGTAATCACTATCGGGATGGAAGGTTGTACGGAATACTAAATTCCTTTCGTCAGCTTTTTTTACGTCAATATCATCCTTTATTTTATGGCTCTTACCCGTGCCAGGAGCTCCATAGAAGATTTGCTGAATACATTTTGTATCAACATCTTCTTTCTCTATTTCCTCTTCTATATAATTCTCTGAATCAAAATAATCGTCTTTCACATTGAAGATATCCAATGTAGTAGAAAGCATTTGGCTTATTGATTCAGCATCAGGATTTAGGTTCCTCTTCAAATTCAAAACGCTTTTATTTATTCCGATCCATGGTTCAATATCTTCTTTAAGTACGTTGTTGTAAATTCGAGTAGGACCGACAAATTCATGACTATCAGAATATAAGACATCTTCGTCGCTTTCAGTTAGAGCTTTGTATATGCCTTCCGTTTGGAAAAACAATTCACTATTATTGTTGTCACGAAGCTTGAACTGAGTAAGGAATGTACATGTTGTTATAAATTTGCATACTCGTACCTCAAACTCATTGTCTGATGCTTTATTATTATGTAACCACTCATATAATGATTGTTTCCGTATATTATCAGGAAAACCTTGTAATATCAAATCTAAAACTAATGTATTATTTGCAAAGTACAATTGCTTAGGATAGCGAAAACCTCCCGTACGTTCTGCTGTATTCTGCCTACCTTCCATTTTTAGGTAGCCCAATTTCATTAGTAAAGTCACACCGACATAGAGAGGTTCGTATTGATTTATGATTAACGGATTGCCATTTATTGTATCGCCCAAATTGTTACGCCCAAGAACACCCTCAATCGCATTTAGCAAATTAGGGGCTATTTTTATTTTACTTCCTTCTGGAATACTATATCTAACAAATGCCTTACGCTCGTTGGCGACGTATAATAAGTACACTAAGGCGATAACAGAACGAATCTGGTCTAATGAAGATTTGATACCTGTTAACGCTTCTATCTTCTTTCTTGTTTTAATTTGCTTAGGGTAGTTCATAATTCATTCTTTTTTATTTGTTCTGCGATGGCTTTAGCTAATAGTGGAGGAACGGCATTACCAACTTGTTTCATTTGACAAGTCTTGGTGCCATAGAACCTAAAACTATCAGGGAAAGACTGTATTCTTGCAGCTTCCCTTGTCGTTATACATCTGTCAAGTATTGGGTGGGTAAATCTACCTGAAGAAGGTGTATCGTATCTCGTTGTTATAGTAACAGAAATGTCATCTTCTATCATTCTCGACCATGTTCCGCTATATATTGATTTTGTTCTTTCTTCAGGTGGCAATACTTCCTTGCCAGCTCCTTTGGGAATCATAGCCAATCTTCTCAGAGCTAATGCATTGTGCTTTGTTGCTGAGTGATTGAAGATGTGCTTGCAGCCCCTTCTCATCAGTTTCTGATAATCCGAGGTGGCAGGCTTATCATAATCCATCTCTTCATTACCCTCACCCGATGCTATGAAAGGTAAATCATATATGGCTTCTTTGATAGTAGTTCTTTTATCTGAAGGTTTGGGTAGTGAAACTTGTAATTTTCCCAATTGTCCAAGGAAAACGGCACGATGTCTATCCTGTGGAACTCCATAGTCTGCAGCACAAAGAACACCATAAGTGACATCATATCCCAACTTATTGAAAGCTTCAACTATTTGGTCTTTAAAGAAACCGTTAGCAGTTGTTACGATTGTCGGCACATTTTCCAATACAAAGTACTTAGGCTTAAACTCATCAACAAATCTGACGAATTGTTGAAAAAGGAAGTTCCTTGGATCATCAAGGCTTAGACGTTTGCCTTTCTGTGAGAACCCTTGACAAGGAGGTCCTCCGATAATTACATCAATTGTAGGATGCTTCTTATGTAACTCCTTCACGTCAACATCTCTGATGTCGTTTGCATAGACATCCGTACCTTTATGATTATTTTTGTAGGCAGCAGCGATATCTTTGTCGAATTCAATGGCAAAAGCAATTTCAAAATCTCCTGCCATTTTGAAACCTTGGGACATTCCACCTACACCTGCAAACAAATCACCGACCTTCATCATAATTCTTCTATTCTCGCTTTCGCTATTTTAAGATATTGTTCGTCCAATTCGATTCCCAGATACCTCCTTCCCAAAACAGTAGCAGCAACGCAAGTAGAGCCACTTCCCATGAAGGGGTCAAGAATGATGTCATTTGGATTGGTGACCAGTTCAATCAATCTCTTCATGATAGATAGTGGTTTTTGAGTTGGGTGTTTACCATGTCTCTTCTCAGAGAGAGGACACACAGAGGATTCAAGGAAATCGTGAACTACCTTTCCTTCGTTGTTGAAAGTGCCAGAAGTGTCATTGTTGACAAAATAGATCCAAGATTCTGTGGAGTTAACAAAGTGGATGTTCATATTTCTCGGCATAGGATTGGTCTTATGCCAAACACCTGTTGTTTTATAGTATAATTTGGTCCCTTGTGATAGACTTACTATATCCGAGACTTTAATGACAGCCATGAAAACTATTAAAGTTCCTCCTTTCTTCAATACACGCGAACACTCCACAAGAAATTTCTTCATTGACTTTCTCCATTCCTTGTAATCCAAATTGTCCCAACCTGCATAAGCAAACTGATTGGCTCTCATTTTGACAAGATTTGTATTCCTGTCATGCATGAATTGTCCTAAGTTGTATGGAGGATCTGTAATGATACAATCCACACTACTATCTGGAAGTTGTTTCATAACTTTCAGACAATCACCTAATATTAATTGTGAAGTGCTTACATCTATTTGATTCTTTCTTGGCACCTTACAAAGCACATCCATCAAGCACCAAGATGGAATCATTTCTGTTTCACATATCGACTACATACAAAAAAGTGGGTGCTTAACATCTGCTTGTTCCACCCATCGAGGCCTTCCACAGCCTTAGTAATAAGAACAAACAGAGTAAACACCCACGTTGAGGTATATAGACACCCGTAAAGTGTGCTTGTGAGGACATGGTTAGTCCTCGCAGCACACTACGGAGAGTATATACTACACCCCGTGAAGTTACCCTTGCTTTTGTCTTGGATTACTAATTCGATTTGTGGAAGTTTCGATGGATCCAAAAACAAAGCGTCAGTAACGCCTTTCCATAATGTAGTGCTCCGCACCGAAGGCTCAACTCTACTCGAAGAGCTTCTCAGCCACGTTGGGCGGAATGCACTTGCAAAGATACTAAATATTTTTGAAACAAAGAAATAATAGCAGCAAAAAAATGGATTATTAGCAAAAAACGAATCGCAAACCCTGAATATGATTGAACGGCTTTCCGCGGTGCCTATTCAACTGTCATTGTCATGATTGTCATGTTGTCATGATTGTCATTAAGGTTTTTTGATTCGGGGGGTGATTTTTATGCCATAATAATAATAAAAATATATTTTAATATTATTATGAGCTATTTTGCGCCCCGAAATGCTTAATGACAACTAATGACAATGACAACTAATGACAACCATAAATGTTAAACACTTTTTAACAAACAAACTCGGATTATTTCTTTTTTATATGACGAAAAATGTGTACCTTTGCAGTGTCGAAATAAAGATAGAAACGGGCGCCTTGGCCAGCCAGAATTTTGTTTCAGGCCTGCGAGATTTTACGGCCTGCCCAGAGCGCAAAAAATCTGTCAGGAAATCGACGAAGCGAGTTAATCAACCACGAACTATTAATTTACGATTTTTCATTACATTTGACGAAAGTGCCCCCTAAGGGGCAGAGATTAATCAAAAGTTGAATTTACGATTTTAGAGGAGATTTAAGTTATGACAATGAAAGTGAAAGCAATTGAGAAGAAGCTGAAGTTTACGAAAGACCCCAACGACCCTGGCGTATATCGCTACGTGATGTCGCCCGAACAGTATTCGAACCTGAACCAGAAGAAGGTCATACGTGAGGCAGCCCTGCGCAGCGGCGTCAGTCAGGGTGTGATGCAGGCCTGCTGGGATGCAGCCGGCGAAGTGATCAAGGCGTGGGCTACGGAAGGCCACTCGGTGGCACTGCCTGGACTGGGTACCATGCGATTCAGTGTGCGCGCCAAGTCTGTCGAGAAGGTGGAGGACGTGAAGTCGAGCCTCATCACCACCCGCCGCATCATCTTCACGCCCGACGTGGACCTGAAGGACGAGCTGAAGAACACCGCCATCCAGATTACCTGCTACGACCGCGACGGCAAAGAGGTGAAGCGCGTGCTGAGCTCCGACGATGCAGAGGTCGAGGACAACGAGAGCGGCCTCACCCCCAGCCCCTCTCCAACGGGCGAGGGGAGTGGAAACTCAGGAGGCGGTAACTCAGGAGGCGGAAACGGCGACGATGAGCCAAACGAGAACTAAAGAGTTTGCCCTCGCGGGCAACTCTTTAAATTGAGGAATTGAGAAAATGAGAAAATGAGAAATTAAGGAAATGAATGGTGTGAAACGAGAGACTTGGAAGACGGTGATTCAGATGGTGATATCCATCTTGACGGCGGCACTGACCGCACTGGGAACGACGAGTTGCATGGGGCACGGACCGTTCTGACGCTTCGCTAGTTAAGAGTGAAGAGTGAAGAGTGAAGAGTGAAGAGTGAAAAGTGAAAAGTGAAGAATTGAGGGATGTCGGGCTGATTGTTGTCAGTCCGACTCTTTATTTAAATTATACAAATAGATTGCAACGCTAAACTTCGGACTTTAGCCGAAGAACCGCCCTATTTCGCGAAACAGGTGCCAGTCCCTTATGTCTATTTCGTACCTTTACAGTTCAATGTTTACTTTCCAATATCCCGTTTTGTTACTGCCCACTCGGAGAAGGAGTCCTATTTGCTTCAGTTTGGTGATATAGGTTTTTACTTGACGTTCTGACAGGTTTATTATTTGACCAATCTCTGCAGCATTTAAGCCACGCTGTGCGTTTAAGACTTCAAGCATTTCTATAGCTTTAGCTGACAGCTCCGGGAATTTATCGTGCAGTTTATCGTGCAGTTTATCGTGCAGTTCGGTAATCTTTTCATCCTCCAGCTCACTGTAGTTTTCCATTGCCTCCAACAAGCATTGGAGCATGAATTCTATAAACAATGTGCTTTCGCCAGCTGCATCACATTTGGCTATAACGCTATAATACTCCTGCTGATGCTCTTTCACTATTGTTTCAACTGGAATCCACGAGAAGATGCCCTTCCATCGACTCAGTAGCATCGTTTGCCAATAGCGGCCCATGCGTCCGTTGCCATCGATGAAAGGATGGATAAACTCAAACTCATAGTGGAATACGCACGAATAGACAAGCGGATGTGTCTTGCAGGTCTTGACCCAATGGAACAAGTCGCCTATCAGTTCAGGTACACGGTCAGGTGGAGGAGCCATGTGCAGACAATTGCCTTTACCATCGAACACTCCGACCCCCTCTTGCCGATAGTGTCCAGCGTTTCGCACTAATTGGCTCATCATCAGTCCATGAGCCTTCAGCAGATCTTTCTCTTTGAAAGCATCCAACTGAGGCATCAGGCGGTAAGCTTCAATAGCATTCTTCACCTCCTGTATCTCATCGGGGGCACCCAGCACATGTTTGCCGTCGATGATGTCCGTCACCTGCTTCAGAGAAAGCGTATTATTCTCAATAGCCAGCGACGAATGGATAGTTCTTATTTGGTTTTTCTTTCGCAGCATAGGAGAAGGCATGTCGTTTCCTATGCGTGAGTTTAGGCTTCCCACTTGTTCAGAAATCTCTGAAATCTGATGAAGAATCTTCTCTGTGATATTAAATGGTGGTATATACATATTCATCTATACTTGAAGCATCCATTATCTGCAGAACAGTCCTGCCGTCTCTGTTCTGGAGACAGCGGTCTATTATGGCACAAAGTTAGGAAAAATAAAATGAAATAAAGCAGATTTGTACAAAAAATCTTAGTAAGAATGAAAATTTTATGTATTTGGGGGCCCGCATCCTCTGCGAGCCCTATGTGATTTCACAAACTTATTTCTTGTTTTGCGACACAAGAAAAGGAATTGGTTGCCTTTTGTCGCGAAACAAAGCAGCTGTCGTAACAACTTGGAGAATATT